>Ga0209052_1000172_pt1 | contig 22161 bp, 14 predicted proteins | sample WorMetHEROISLAND_2_FD_187409 | JGI IMG/M metagenome (GOLD analysis project Ga0209052, IMG submission 187409) | Marine gutless worms symbiont microbial communities from Max Planck institute for Marine Microbiology, Germany - Olavius sp. 4 HERON... | ecosystem: Host-associated > Annelida >...
GGAGATGGTGACGCGGGGCGTGCGAATGACCGCCTCGTCCAGCTCGGGGAGCACATCGTCAACCAGTTTCGCAGGGTCGATCGTCACCGCGTAGCGGGTCTTATGCTTGATCCGCTCCAAAAGCTCATTGAACTCTGGCTTGAGCGTGTGTGCCTTTTGCAGGCGGATGGTGGCCTTCTTCCCGGCGTTGGCGGGCCTGGGTGGTGTGCCGGCGGTGCCGTATTCGGCTTCGATTTCGCTTTGCAGCTCGGCGACGAATCGTTCGTAGGTCTCGCTCGCGACCACGGTCAGCACATTGATGTGCTCGTCCGTGATCCGCTCTCCGTCCTGGTTGACCGGGAGGCGAACACCCCGGCCAACCTGTTGCCGGCGCTCCGGCTCGGAGCCGACCTCGCGCATAGTGCAAATCTGGAAGACGTTGGGGTTGTCCCAGCCCTCGCGTAGGGCCGAATGGGAGAAGATGAAGGAGACCGGCTCGTCGAAGGACAAGAGCCGTTCCTTCTCGCGCATGATGAGGTTAAAGGCGTCCTCGTCGGCTTTGCTCTTGCCGGTCGTGTCGAGGAACTCAACGGCGCCGCCGCGCTTGGTCTTGGTCGCGAAATAGGCAGACCGAACATCCGCTGGCTTCGCCTCCGCCCATTCTGGATGGTCGGCCTTTAACTCGTCGAAGGCGCGGTCGAAAAGTCGGTGGATCAGGCCGTCCTCGGCCGCGTAGTTGCCCACCCGGTCGATGAAGAACAGGGACAGTACCTTGATACCGTCGTCGCGGAATCTCTTCTGTTTGCGGAAATGCTCTTCTAGCGTGTAGCGGATTTGCGCCTCGAAGATGGCTTCCCGCTCAACTCCGCTCGCTTGGCCGAGCGTCAGCTCGACATTGTTGGTGAAGCGGATGAACTTGCCGCCGTAGTTGATTTCCTCGACGACGAAGCCCTGATACTCGACGCGGCCGGTTTTGGCTTGAAGGTCGTCCGCATGACGGATCGTGAGGACGCTTTCCTTGGTCGCGCCGTGCTTCATCAACCTGTGGACCACGAGGCGGGCGACTGGTTTCTTAGCCTGAATCTTGATCTCGTCGAGCCGAAGAAAAGGGAGGTTCTGGTTGTCGCGCTCAATGACGGATGCGACCTCGATGCGCTTAACGAGACCCTGCCGGTAGGCGTCGAAGGGAGTCAGCCGGTAGACGACGTTGTAGGGGTTGCGGTGCGTCGCGCTGCGCTACAGCGCGAACAGCGGATCGAGACTGGCAAGAGCGGTGATGCGGTTCTCGCTCTCCATGTTCTGCGGCTCGTCGAGGATCAGGACCGGTCGTGCCGCCTGGATCAGGTGAAGCGGCTTCTCACCTTGTAGCCGATCCGTGGTCTGGCGGATGACATTCTCGGCGCGAGCGAAAGCATCGATGGTCATGACCATGACTTCCAGCCCGTCCGAGAGCGCGAATTGCCTGACCTGGCTCAGATTGGCGGAGTCATAGACGTAGAAGCGGTAGGGCGCATTGCCGTAGAGCGCCTGAAGGTGGGCTTTCGTCACCTGAAGTGTCTTTAAGACGCCCTCGCGCACAGCAACGGACGGCACGACGATGATGAACTTGCGAAGCCTGAAACGCTTGAACAGCTCCATGGCCGTGCGGAGATAGACGTAGGTCTTGCCGGTCCCGGTCTCCATCTCGACTGAGAAGTTTGGAAAGCGCACGGTCTTGGAGCCGGCGGCGGTATCGATCTCGCTGGCGATGAGCTTCAGCTCGTCGTCCTGGCCGAAGCCGCCCTCCTCTTGAACGGCCTGAAGGTTTGCAAGAAGGGTGTCGTCGGACAGGTTGATTCGGTTGGTGATCGCGAAAGAAGAGCCGCTTTCCGCAGGGACCACATGGGGCTGACCTTCCAAAAGCTTACAAGCGGCCTCGATGGCGGCGAGTTGGTATTCCTGGTTGGCATCGAAACGGAATTCCATGTCGCCCTCACAGCACCTTGAGGCGGCATTGCAGGGCAAGGTTGGCAGCAAGGGTGTCGCCGAGCGCCTTGTCGCGACAAACGAACAAGTCTTCGCGGGTTAGCCCTAGTTTTCGCACGGCCTCGACGGTAAGGCTGTCGTCGAGGCAGATATGGAAGTCTTGCTCGCGCTCAGGGTCAGTAACGCGCCAAAAGGTCTGGCCGTCGATTTCGTGCTTCTCGACCTGGGAGGTAAGGGCAAAGCCCTCGCGCAGAGCGACTTCCCAAATGATGTTTTCGGGCTTCCAGTTATCTACCAAGGTATCGGTGAAGGCGTCGAGCTGGGCCGCATAGGCGTCAGCGTCCTTGGTCTCAACGCCGGTCCAGCGGCGGATGCTGGAATTGGCCAGTTTGAGGGCGCGGAGCGCAAGCTGACCGTTGCCGTTGTCACCATTTTGCTTCTCTGCGTTGGCGGTCTGAAGCCGTTCGAGAACGACATGGATGCGGTGCCTGCCTAGTTGGGCAATAGTGGTGAAGCCTCTTCGTACGGTTTCGCTCTCCGGATCAAGACGCTCTGGAAGCTGAACACAAATGCAGCGCCGTTGACCGCCGTCGATCCGGTTCTGTTCTATAACCGCATGGGCTGTTGAGCAGGAACCAGCGAAGAAATCCATAACGATGTCTTCGTTAGAGGAAAGTTGCTCTACGAGTCGTCTGATCAGTTCGGATGGCTTAGGAAAGTCGAAAGCCTGAAAGCCGAATATGTCGCGGATTTCTTCCGTGCCGTGGGACGTATAAACATCGTCGATGATCGTGGGAAACGATATGAATTCTCTTTGCAGGTCTTTCTTGAATTTCTTTTCGCGAGGGCGACTTTCAGGACTGGCGTGGAAAAGGATACATCCCTCCACAATCAGCTTTTTCATTCTGGTCACAGAGTAGCGCCACCCACGATTCTCCGGCGGATTGTAGGCTATGCCAGTTACAGGGTCGGTAATCGGGAAATGAAGATTGGGACGCTGCTCCTTGGTCGCGAGGCCAAGAATGCTACGGCTCATCCAGGGGCCCCGATGATCGTTGTCGGGATTCTGGAACTTCGTTTCATCGCGTTCTATTCCACGGAAATGCCCCTCGGGGCTTCGGCGGTAGGCTAAAAGGTATTCATGGTCGATTGAAACCCGGGTGGTGGCACGGGAATCGGGAAACCTGCGGCTTTTCCAGACGAACTGCGCAACGAAGTTCTCTTCGCCGAAAATCTCATTCAGAAGCAGTTTGAGGTTGGCAAGTTCGTGGTCGGAAATGCTGACGCACAAAATGCCGTCCTCGCATAGGAGCTGACGTGCTAGAACAAGGCGCGGATACATCATGGAGAGCCAAGCCGAATGGAACCTGCCGTTCCGTTCGGCTTGGGTAGTGAGATACTCACCATTGCCGTTCTTCTGCCCCGTAATGCGAAGGTAGTGATCGAATGGATCGGCGAAATTGTCCAGATAAATGAACTCATTACCGGTGTTGTAGGGCGGGTCGATGTAGATCATCTTCACCCGTCCGTAATAGGCGAGGTAGAGAGCCTTCAGTGTTTCCAGGTTTTCGCCCTCGATAAAAACGTGCTGTGCCTCGTCGAAGCTCATGCTGTTCTTGCGGTCGGGAACGAGCGTGGCGCGGGTCGGGCCCTGAAGCATCGCCATGGCGTCGTGCTTTCCCGCCCAGGTGAAGGAGAACCGCTCCGGCTTGTTCTCGACAGCGTCACCGATTAGCTGGTGCAGTTTCTCCAGGTCCAGGTAGCCCTCGGTGAAGGCCTCTGGCGCGACGGCACGAAGCTGCTTTAACAGCTCTTCCCGGAAATCGAGACCCTGGCCAATGATGCGTTCGGGGGCAGCCGCGTCGGTCATGGATAGTTCTCTCTTCACTCAAATATGACAGCGATGGTGTCCTGGAGTGCGCTGCGGTCCTTCTGGGAAGTAGCGGTAAAGGGTGGATTGGTCAATATTAAGCCAGCTGGCAATTTCGGCGACGGGGATTTTCGGGTCGGTAAGCGGGGTGCAGGCGGTATTCAGGCCGGCTGTTGTCCACTCGCGGAGAGCTGGCAAAGATGTAGAAGACCAGTCGGTCGCTGCCGGTAGTTGTGTCGATGTTCTTGGTCAGTGAGTGGAATCCAATCTCGTGGCCTTCCAGGTCATCGATGGTCTCGATGAGCTGCTTGAGGGAACGGATCATATGAGACGACGTTAAGTTATTACGGGAGTCTTAGTGCCGCGCGGAGTGTGCGTCGGGACGAGATCAGGCCGTCAAAGGCAACGGCCGTTGCTTAATTGGTTGCACCTGAAATCGCGAAAGTGGGGACGCTCCAGTCTTTTCTGTTTGCTCCTGATTTTTCAGCATTGCTGTAGGATTGCTTAATGGGGGAGAAGGGGGCGGGTAGGGTTCTGGTACGTGAGCTTCTGAGAAGCCTGTAGAGCAGTTCCAGATTCTCTTGTTCCCGATACCCACTCCAAACATCTGTAGTCGCTTGAGAGAGGCTCTGAGGGCTTTTCCGACGTCTTCTGCGCATCGTTGTTGCTTTGGATTTTCAGTTCCGTGCTAGTGAGCTGGAATTGGGCTCCTTGGCTTGATTTTCCGCTCCGAGCGTTTCTTTCGGCAGGATTTCTCCCTGTAGACCTTTCCGTTGGACTTTCCGCTGTTTTGTCCTTGTCAGAATGACTGATGACTGGCCGGTGCTGTACCCACAGGTTGTGGAGTTAGGTTCTGTTGTGAAGATTTTTCCATAGGTCGGGGCTGATAACTATCGGGAGCTATAGGTATACCTATAGGATTGTGCACCCAAGTGGCCGTGGATTGTGCACCCAAGTGGCCGTGGATTGTGCACCCAAGTGGCCGTGGATAACTTCATCGATCACCAGGTTTTTCCACAAGGATCATGCGCGCAGAAACCGGGGGTGGGCTGTTCCTCAGCGTCAATCCTCCATGGTCCACCTCGACCTTGGCCTTCGGGTAGCACCGAAAGACCTGTGACAACGCGATACGGAATTTCTGTTTGAATTTGTTCATCCGCCCGAACTCTATCCCGAACTGCCCCTTGACGGCCGCCCATGAGACGAACTGCGGCTTCCCATGATGGATACGGTGCAACCTCTGGGCGATCCAGGCGTAGATATCCAGGGCCATAGCGGAGTGCGCTAGCGCCGCCAGCGCGCGCTCGTCGAGCGGCACTGCGTGCTTTTGAAGGCTGTCGAAGTATCGGTGATTCAGGTGAAGGGTCGGACTCCAAAGAATCCTGTTGTGCTCATCTTTCGTTAGCCACAATTCGATCACGTCCACGAACTGACTGTTGATTTGCACGGTGTGTTTGTTAGCCATCATGGCCATGCGAATGGCGGCAACGGATAGACGCGCGAGCTGGTCTTTGAACGCGCGGATTTGGTAACCGTTCGGTCCCGATTTTCCCCGTTTAGTCGGGTCTTGAAGGCGTCTGACGAAAGCGGTCAGGCTGCGTTCGACTTCGATTTCGGGAGAGCCGATCCTGATCGCCTCGGCGTTCAGGTGAGCCAGAATCAAGCGCGCCTTGGGGCCGAACGGGAGGCCCAACTCGACCCACCGGTTGGTTTCCGGGTGACGAGCCACCCCTGCTTCGATACGCAGCGCAATGTCGCCTTGCTCCCGCTCCCAAACCCTTATCTCCTCCCCAGGATTGCGGTACGGCATGCAGGTTTGGCAGAGCACGGTGTGCTGGAAGGCGATCTGCTCTAGGGTCTCCGTTGCAATGGAGATGCTGGCTTCCAGGCTTCGTTTTTCTACCAGAGTTAACTGTCGTGGGTGTTTGCGCGATTTTCGTTCAGGCGCGTTTGGATTACCGGCAATTTTATTGCGACTGGAATCGCGTGCTTCCTTCGTGTCTTTCATCGATTCATCTCTTGGAGGGTGTGTGTGACCCCTGAACAGGGTCTCCCAGGTTTCCATGTCCTCCCCTCGGAGCCAACACGTTCAGGTTTACTGAGCGCGCGCACCGGAAACCACCCCGAAGGAGCCGCAAGGAGCGCAGCGACTGGAGGACGGCGAAACCGTTGACGGAGTGAGCACGCGCGCACCCTCTCGGTCGGCTCAGAGGAAACGTGTGGAGCGCTACGGGTTTTGGAGTGAGGTCCTGTTGCGGAGAGTTTTCCATAGGGGCACGGAGACCGCCGATCAGGTAATCCCGTTTCGCTTGCTTGAGATCTCTAGAGGTCATCTTTGGGAAAACCAAACCCGCATCGATCCTCAATCTGACCCTCATTGATCCTCATCTTCATTTCCAGGAGGACCTTTTTGTGCTCCTGCAGCACACACGATAGTTCGCGCAACAGCTTCCAAGCGCCGCCTTTGTAGGCGTTCCGGGACACCTCCGCCTTACCGGCCTCGGTCTTAGGCCCAGTCGATTTCTCCCACGGTCGCCATGTCCGGATCATCTCGGCCTGACGTGCACGCCGCTCCGGGGTCCAGCCGTTCGCCATCTGTTTCCTCCAATAGTTTGTTTTGCAACGTTGGATTTTCTCCCGCGCGTAGGGCGCTATTGGGCATAGCCGATGCGTTGTTCACCTGCTGCGGGCCGTTGGCGATGTTGGCTTGTTGGACGTAGCCCATCACCGGCGGGTGCTGGATGTTTGCCAGCGTCTCCCAGGTGGACCGGCACTGTGACTGCGCCCGCAGGGCAAATTTGAAATAACGATCGAAGTGGTCCGCGCGCTCGGTGCAGATCGCCGTCGCTGCTCGCACGGGTCTGTTCCGACAGTGAATCGATCAGACCGCCCAAGTCGAGGTTGCCCCAAGGCTTTCCGTATTCCTTGAGTGTGACCGCGGCCTGCACGGTCGGGTTCAGCGCGGTGCGGGCGGCGGTGATGGTCGGATCCTCGCCGGGCTTGCCGGCGATAGTGAGCTGGTTCGGGTCGCGTTTCTTAATGGGCCTACGTTTAGCCGCCATGGGCTTCATCTCCGGTGTTCTCTTCCAGCAATAGCCGACGGGCACGGCCGCGTCGGTCGGTGTTCCAAAAGCCAGCAAAGGCTTCTGGCTCACGGTCTGCAATGACACAAATAACGGAAAGTTTTTTTCTTTTACGTTTTTTTTGGTTTTGCGCGTTTTTTCGTCCCCCCTTCATATAAGCCCCTGTAAAGGGAATTAAGGAAGGGTAGGTTTCACCATAGTAATATGGACGGACTTGTCCAAATCAAAAGGAAAAATAATAATTTTATCTTGTAACATTATGATTTAATTTGATTATAAGTTTAAAAATTTACGGCGATGGCCTCCCGTTTTGATACCAGGAGGCACGGCTCATCCCGAGGGCGTCCCACGGTTTTCGACGGCTCAGTGAGTTGGCTTCGTACTCTTCACGACTGGCTGCTCCTGTTTCGGCACGTTTTTCCCGCTTGCGGGCGGCATCGCGTTCGCGGGACAGGTCCTTGCCGATGATCGTCTTGAGCTGGCGCTGCTCATCCTCGCTGATGCCGAGCCTCTCGATCAGAGTCGCATTCCGGGGCGTGTACAGAGGCGGATACTGCCGTCCGTTGAACTCAATCCATTCGCCGCGGGCCATCTGCTGCATCTTGTTCCAGATGGTGCTTAGATTCGCTGACACTTCGGATCTCGGCAGAGTGGGAGTCAGCTCCGCAGCGAGCTGGTAAGCCTCGTACCAAAACCGGGATGTCCGTCCCCAGAGATTCAGAGCCGCAAAATTCACCGCCAAGAACAGAAACTCATCGCGCTCTCGCGAATCCGAGGGGACTTCCCCGCCATATCGGACTTTCGCGAGCGTACGAACGTCTTCCAACCGGTCCCAGGCCAGCTTTTTGGGGTTGAACGGCAACAACCCCCGACGTTCAGCTTTCCCCCATCGATGAGCCGGAGCTGAACCTTGTGTTTTCTGTACTCCGATACCTGTTCTCTGCTGAACGGAAGGATGAACTTTGCAAGATCATCGAATGCGTACTTTCTAGCTTCAGCCTTGTCACCCCATTCCATATGGATGATCTCGACCCGCTTCCGATTCTTCTGATTGATCGAGTGCACGATCCTGAGAACCCGGCTGACGTCGCGAACTTTCCGATCTGCGCCCAGATTCTCGAAAGACCTGACAAGCACGTCTTCTACAGCATGCCAGCGCGGTAACGCAGCTCGTGGTAATGGCTCATGGAACCACTTGATCTGCATGCCACGCCCGCTGTTGATGATCAGAGAAGGGACCGGGATGCCAAGGTCTTTGCAGCGATCGAGCACAAGATGCGCGATGCGATCATGGTCCATGATCTGCAAGCCCGGGATCGCGTAGTAGTCGAGATCGACGAACAGAACGCCAATGGCTGCCAGATTGACCGCACGGCGATTCTTGCGTGAGAAGTCGGCCTGAGAAATCCAGTAATCACGACGCTCGGGGAACCCGAACAGCGGGATCACCTCGTGCATCTGGCCGAGCGGGAAGCTATCCTGCCTGACATTGGATTTGCCGTTCAGATTGTCTCGATACAGGATCGAGAAATAGCCCCACCTTCCCACATCGGGGTAATGGCTAGCCTCGAATAAGTCGAGTTGTTGGATCACACATTAAGTCATCCTGTGTAGGCATGCATGTGCATGCGGACTGCCAAGACCATCTTTCAGTGACGCCTTCGACTTTCTAATCAGCTTCAGGTTTCACTGCTCGTCGTACCATCCCGCATAAAACAAAGCAAGGAAGATTACGTGCGTTTCAATTCGCGCCCCCACGTAAGAGCGACACCCATCAACTTTGATGGGTCCTGTACGGTAGGACCTACTCGATTTCTAGTTCAGGTATAGCTGCTTTGAGCTTTGCCGTAAGGACCCGCTGCCCCGCGTGACCTGCAATACGCGCCTGCCGCCCCTCCTGCTAACCAGAAATCAGAGCCGCGTACCACTTGACCGTTCGGCGTATCTCCCTCTAGGTTTGCCAGCACATCATGTAACACGTCCCTGTAAGGATGCGTATCAAGGAGAGTCCGACCTCTTGAGCGAATATACTCGATTATGTTCACTAAGATCCCATGCAGCACAATGATTCCAATTGCCTTCTGAATGGTATACTTCTGGGGTTTGTCAAAAGGTTCCGGGAGGACTTCTTTGATTGCCTCCCAGTATATCTTCAGGATTTTAATCTGATTTTCTCTAGGAAGCGCCCCGAAGTAAGGCGTTAAGAGCAATGGCTTTAATGAATTCACTACCGGAGTTGAAGTTATAGTCGAGCCCTCAGGAGGGTCACCAGCGAAACGAATCCGATCCTTCCAAATGGGGGTTTGCGCCAGTTTTTCAGACAGATCCTGCCCTATGATTTTCCATTGTTGACCGCGCTCTATAATGGATTGCAGAACCCCTCGCTCTGAATCTGCGCGCTCTTTGAGTAGGTCGAGGGCGAGGTCTGTTCTGACGCTTTATTCTTTCGTATCGGTGGTCCTGCTGCATGAAGCTATTGGGCGTTCCCTAATGGCATTTGATGGTCATAATGAGACTGATGACTGAATATCTCTTGTCGAGCACAACCACAGGCTGAACAAGCGATGCAAATCCAGGACACCGACCTGTTACGAGAGCATGGTTATATCAGCGGCGAGTGGGTAGGGGCCCAAGACGGTGCGCTGCTGGATGTGACCGATCCGGCTACCGGCGAGGTCATCGCGCGGGTGCCGGGCATGGGCACCGCCGAGACCCGGCATGCCGTGGTGGCCGCGGAGGAAGCCTGGAGGGGCTGGCGGGGGCTAACTGCGGTCGAACGGTCGGGGTTGCTCAGGCGTTGGCGAGAGCTGATGCTTGCGCACCAGGAGGACCTGGCCCGCCTTATAACCGCGGAGCAAGGCAAACCCCTGGCAGAGGCGCGCGCCGAGGTGGTCTATGCCGCCTCCTTCATCGACTGGTTCGCGGAGGAAGGGCAACGAGTCTACGGCGATGTCATTCCCTCCCAGTATGCCAACAGGCGCATCCTGACCCTCAAGCAGCCCGTGGGTGTGTGTGCCCTCATCACGCCCTGGAACTTTCCGCTTGCCATGCTCGCCCGTAAGGCCGGGGCGGCTCTAGCCGCCGGTTGCACCCTAGTAGCCAAGCCAGCGGAGGAGACGCCCCTGACGGCCCTAGCCCTGGCGGTGTTGGCGGAGCGGGTCGGCATTCCGCCGGGGGTCTTCAATGTGGTCACCGGCACGCCGATCTCCATCGGCGGGGAACTAACCGCCAATCCGACCGTGCGCAAGCTGAGTTTCACCGGCTCCACCCAAGTGGGACGCTTGTTGATGCGCCAGTGCGCGGATACGCTCAAGAAGCTGTCCCTGGAGCTCGGCGGCAATGCTCCCTTCATCGTCTTCAACGACGCAGACCTGGATGCCGCCGTTACGGGTGCCATCCAGTCTAAATACCGCAACAGCGGCCAAACCTGTGTCTGCACCAACCGCATCCTGGTACAGGACGGTATCTACGATGCCTTCACCGAGCGCCTGGCGGCCAAGGCTTCGGGTCTGCGAGTGGGACCGGGGACTGTAGCAGGGGTCGAGCAGGGTCCGCTCATCAACCCGGAGTCCGTCGCCAGGGTCGAGGCCCACATCGCCGACGCCCTGGGAAAGGGCGCGCGCCTGCTTGCCGGCGGTACCCGGCACGCCCTGGGCGGGACTTTCTTCCAGCCCACGGTGCTGGCGGATGTCACCCCGGACATGCGCGTCACCCGCGAAGAGACCTTCGGCCCGGTGGCACCCCTATTCCGTTTCGACACCGAGGAAGCGGCGGTAGCAATGGCCAATGCGACCGAATACGGGCTGGCCGCCTACCTCTACAGTCGCGACTTGGGTCGGGTGTGGCGGGTCTCCGAAGCCCTGGAGTACGGTATGATCGGCATCAACAGCGGTATCGTCTCGACCGCGGTCGCCCCCTTCGGGGGCATCAAGCAGTCGGGCTTGGGACGCGAGGGGTCTCGTTACGGCATTGAGGAGTATCTGGAGATCAAATACCTGTCTCTGGATATCGGAGAAGCCCGAGCCTAATGGTCTGGTCCCTTCCCCGTCATTGATGGGTATCGCAATACTTATAACTCTTGGATCAGTAGTTTCGTATAAACGTTATACATGCCGTCTACTCCCTTCATACCCAAATCTGCTTTGCTATGTGGAGTTTCTAACCAATAATACACAGAAGCTCTACAGATCACTAAAATATTACAACACCTTCCAACGAGGAAACTGCCGAGGCTCCAGGATAATCTTATACCCAGCTATAACCAGGAGACCCTAACGCGATGATTTTTAGAGGTAATTTTCAAGAAAGGGATACAAAATCTAGATTTTGAACGAACCAACATGCCAGAAAACTGATGAACTTTTACATAATACGTCCCCTGTTCTAAATTCACCAGTTTTTTCGTTATAAAGATACGCCAGAAGTACCATTATAAAGTTGTTTATTTAGAGGTAACGGAGTCCAGTTCTTAACAACTGCATGACCACCATCTCCCATAGATCTTCTTTGAGCAAGAAAAATTCTTGATGGCATTTCTACTCCTAACCTACACAGGTAAAAGTGAAATGAATGGGAGACCTACTACACGGCCCAGCCTAGGATACCTAGCCATGATTGGCGGGCATGTTATGGGAATAGTTCCTGGTTAGTGCTAGATCGACTGCGCATCCGACAAAACGCGTTAGCTTCTTAAATATCGTCCAAAATGTCCGAGAAAAGCACCAACCAGGGCGCATAATACCCGCAGGGTATGCGGCCAGGGAAGAACCACCCTGCTCCTTTTTCCTCGGACCGTAAGCGAGCTTTCTGGGGGTTGCCTGTGACTCACAGGGACACTTGGAAGCAAGCAAAAAAAAGGGCCTTTCGGCCCGTTTTGGTAGCTGCAGGTAATGAATGTCCATAGCGGTATTTCGTTCTCCGCTCGTCGATCCATGTCCCCCGTGATTCAACGCTAGGTCGGTAACGATTTAGGATTTCGGTAGACGCCCGGAAGCAGTTTTTTCTTTAGGGAACGTGGGGTGAGTAGTCACACTAAAGCCAGAGCTTAAGGGCTGCCACGACGAGGCCGCCGACGGTCAAGGTGGTAGCGAACGACCACACCATGAAGCGGTCGATCCGCTGCGTCAATTCCTCGAAGCGCCGATCCATGCTCTCGAATCGCCGATCTATGCGCTTGTCCATGCTCTCGAAGTGCCGATCCATGCTCTGCTGCATGGCCTCAAATCGCCGATCAACGGCCTCGAAGCGCGTGTCCATACTTTTCTGCACAGCCTCGAAGCGCTTATCCATGCTCCGCTGCATGGCCTCGAAGCGCTTATCCATGCTCTCGAATCGCTTGTCCATGCTCTGCTGCATGGCCTCAAAGCGCTTCTCGATAGCCTCGAAGCGCTTATCCATCTGCTCCAGGATGTTTTTGAGTAGCTCGCGCTGGTGCTTGAGCTCCTCCTCGATGCGCACCATGCGCTCGCGCAGCTCGATCTCGTAGACCGCCGGCGGCTTTCCCAGAGACTGCTCGGCGAGCCACTCCCCGATATGCTCCTTGATGTACGCGATGTCTTCCGCGGCGAGGTTCGGGGTGGTCATTGGCGTTTCCTTGTGGGAAGGCTTTGGGGCTTGAGCACATCACATCTCAAGCGCACGGCGCTTGCCGACGCTGAGATAGGCCGAGGTTGCTGAAATTGTGCTTTGTCCCAGGAGTTCACGCACGGCTTCCACATGATGTATGCGGCTTTCGTTCGGCGCAGGCTGTGTGAATAGTAAACCGCAGGGCCGTGGAATGGCTCGGTTAGCGCCGATAAAAGGGCGTTCCAGGAGGTTCAGGCCAATGCGTTTGCGGCTGAACTGTTGTTACCGCGCAAGCACTTCCTTCACGATTTGCAGCGCACAAAGGTGGGCTGGACCTTACTCATATCATCGACCTCGGAAACAAGTATGACTTGAGTAGGGAGGCCGTGGTGCGTCGCTATGGGGTTCTAGCCTTTTGAAGTTTAGTTCATTTGCCCTCTGGGGGCTTTACCCCCAGGGGGGCCTGCGAGGCAGGGGAGCAAGAATAAACTAATGACATTAACACATAAAGAGCCCATAAGAGCCTAAGAACCTTTTGACTTTTGAACAGTATCAAGAATCCATAGAAGCTATAGTTTATAGCGCCCCCTAAAGGGGGGCACCAAGAAAGAAACTAATAACATCAACACAATAAAGAGCCATGGGTACCCTAGGAAAAAGATCTATGCCTACGCTAAGAGCCTCTGAAAGAGTTACTGAGGCTTTGGGCGTTATGATTGATGAAACGTCCTTAGCTGTAAGGACTAAGGGGTAGTTGCTTTCCCCGCACCCGCGCGAGGCGCCCGACGCGGGGAGGCAGATATCGTGGCTAGATCATCGGTAAACGTTCTTATGTGAGACAGATACTTGAGAATCACATTCGACTACAATGAGCTACGTTTGAGTCTAACTTAGAGTATATGTGGATCACATGTGGCATAACTTAGGGTCAGAACCAGGGTCAAATCCTACCCACACACCGATCTCCACATCAGCGCAAGAAGCCAGAAATGGGGGTTTGGCGTCCGTTAGCCTTGCCCGAACTATATAAAAACCAAAAAATCACACTAGATATGAGCCACAAAACTGACAAGCTGTTGTGTAAGTATTTTAGGTAGGTGCTCGCAAGAGGTAATTAAGTAAAAGCCTTGATCCTTACTCGCGAGAGCCAACCTCGCGCGGGCGCGGGGAAATCTTAAGTGTTAAATGCCGGGATTAAGTGGCAAGGTAGGTGAGACATTGAGTGATGATGGGGACAGAAAGCACTTTACATAATCACATATTGCGCGCAATCGACCCATGTGGGACGCGGTCAGGGTTCGGATATTTCAGTTAGTAAAGATCCGGGGGAGTAGGGAGGGTGTGGATCCCCAAAGTCCGACTTAGAATGGGGCCCCTTAATACCCCTTTGTCTGTCAGGTGTGGGTAATATTTTTAGGGGTATTTTCTTGGTAGTGTTGAAGTTTATCTTTGGCCAGTTGGAAGGCATCTGCGATTGCCCGATCGGCATCGGTAGATGACTGTTCTTTATAGCCAAAGCGTTTCCGGTCACGCCGTGCGAGGACCCATTTGATGTTGTCTGAAATATTCTTCTGTTCTCTAGGGTTATCCGAACCATAGATAGGATGGTCCCGGATATTCAGGAGAGCATCGTAGCCGATGCTCTTCGCCTCTTCGTAGAGGCGGCGAAAGGTTTCTGATGCATTGATATAGTAATAGAATACGCCTATAGGGACATTGGTTTGGGTGTATACAGCACTTAAGATTATACCTCATGGCAAGAGATCAATGGCTTTCAGGGCTCGCGGTTTATAGACGAGATTTAATTAGGTGATGCCATGGTAAAAACCACTGAGAGTGATATTTCTGAATATGATATGGGGTATGGTATGTGATCCCTATCGTTTTATACAAGTAGTCTTCCCCTGGGGTCAGTCACATACGATCAGATGATCGTTATTTTCCGGTGCGACATTATAGTAGTTTAAACGATATTGAGGTTACGGACCGGGCTGCGGAGTTTGCAAACGAGGTAGAACCGGATGTAATTGTTATTGATCTTCCTTTAACCGGGCTTCCGGGTAGACCGCCTAAGCGGTTTCCAGGGTTATTCTGAAAGGGGGGGGCAGAATGGGGGTTCCTGATTTTCAGTCGGTCATACTGCCGTTGCTGCGCCTCGCGGGCGAAGGTGTTTGAGGAATTCTTTTCAGAATACTTGATCTAACAGCCAGGAAAGCACGCAAGATCGAATGAGTTCCACAGATAGTGCTTGACGACGCTCTCGGGCGACTGATGGCGATTCTAGACTGCTGAATAAGGTAGGCAGCAAACCTCTTTCTAAACGGGGGATATTGAAAGTGACAGGTCGATTCAAAGCGAAAGTGGCACTGGTTACCGGTGGAAATTCAGGTATCGGCCGAGCTACTGCCTTGGCGTTCGCCAGAGAAGGCGCCAAAGTGGTATTGGCTGCGCGTCGCATTCTAGAAGGTAAAGAGACCGTAGCGATGATCCGGGAACAAGGCGGTGAAGTCCATTTTGTACCAACGGATGTTTCGAAAGCAGCCGAAACAAAGGCCATGGTCGCTGCCTGTATCACAGAATACGGTAGGATAGACTATGCGATAAACAATGCAGGTATCGGAGGAACACCTGACATCCCGGCAGCGGAATATGAGGAAGCGGTTTGGGATGAGGTTATGAATATAAATCTCAAAGGGGTATGGCTATGTATGAAATATGAAATTCCAGAAATGCTTAAGCATGGGCAAGGTGCCATTGTGAACATGTCGTCCGTAGCCGGCCTAAAAGGGGGACTATTAAGAGTAGGAGTAGCCTATTATGCCAGCAAGCATGGCGTGATCGGGCTGACCAAGGCGGCCGCGAACGAGTATGCGGCACAAGGCCTTCGTATCAATGCCGTTTGCCCAGGTGTGATCGAGACTCCGATGGTGGAACCGGTGCTTTCTCAGAATGAGAAGCTAACTGCAAAAATGATAGCTCTACATCCGATGAGACGGCTTGGGCGACCAGAGGAGGTCGCCACCGCGACTTTATGGCTATGCTCCGAGGGCGCATCTTTTATTACTGGCCATGCCCATGTGGTGGATGGTGGAATATTGACATGAATGAAAACTTTGAAGGCTGCGAAACCCTTTAATTTAAGGGATCGTTGAAGCATTTACTTGAAACCGTAGAGGGTATGGCGCAACACCAGACAGGCTTCCGTTCCCTGACAGAAGCCCTGGATACCACCACTTCATGGGGGCGTTTGGTGTTCCACATCTTTGCCGTCCTGGCTGAATTCGAGCGGGGGATTGTCAGAGAGAGAACGAACGTAGGCACAAGGTACACTGCCTGGGCAGAAGTGTCCCTGTAAGGCACAGATAGACCCCTAAAGCCTGCTCACAGGAAGGTACAGAGACCAACAGAGGGCTCCGCAATCACCCGCACCGTGCTGAGTCCGCATACAGGCCACGGTCACATTTAAGGAACACGAAAAGCCCTGGGGCGACCTCAATTTGGGCGGCCTGATTGATTCGCTGTCGGAACAGACCCCGCCGAGACCATGCTCACGAACTAGGCCCACACCCTGGAAACAAGTTATTACTCTCGACTAAGGTTATAAATCATAGCGATAGCATCCCACGCACGGGGGAAAATCTAACTTTGCAAAACAAACCATTGGAGGAGAAAGATAGCGAACAGCTGGACCTCGGAGCGGCATGCGCGTTAAGCTGAAATGATAGAGACACGGGATTACCTGATCAGCGGTCTCCGTACCCCTGTAGAAAACTCTCCGCAACAGGACCCAACTCCAAAATCCGTGGCACAACATTGGCCAGTCATCAGCCATCCTGACAAGGGCGAAGCGGCAGAGAATCCAACGGAAAGGTCTACAGGGAGAAATCTCTGCCGAGGGAAATGCTTGGAGCGGAAGGTAGAGCCAAAGAGCCTAACTCCTGCTCACTGGCACGGCACTGTAAATCCGAAGAAACAACGATGTGCAGGAGCCGTCGGAAAGGCCCTCAGAGCCTCTCTCAGGCGATTACAGATATTTGATAGGACTTGGGCAAGAAAGATATAGGCTTCTCAGAGACTCACGCGCCGAAACCCTACCTGTCCCACCAGCTCCATTAAGCAATCACCCAGCAATTCTGAAAGATCAGGAGCAAACGGAAAAGACTGGAAAAACTCCCTGCATTTTGCATCATCGTTAGCTCCATACTACACTTTGAAACTTACTTCAGTCATGAGCGGATTGATCCGATCTGCCACGCATCAGAACTCGGAAATGCTCAAGCACCTGAGTAACCAACTTCTCTTAGTCTGCTTCGACATCGACGGCCTTATCGCCGTAGCTTATGCGTGAGCGACGCACGAAAAGCTACTTGATTTACTAGAAATCATTTTCCGGGACTTCGGATTGATCTTTCCATGGATAAGATGAGTATTGATTTCCAGGATCTCCATTCAACTATCATTTATAGTTCACACAGGTTTAACAAACCTCACAAAGGGTAATAAGAACATGCTAGATATCCCAACTGATACAGCATCTGAAGTGAATGAAAAGGTACCGTCGAGATCCTAGATATAGTCGCAACCGGAGTGAGTAACGACGGTACCATCATTGTAGGAACAGTCCAAGCTAATGAGTCTATATACTGGAGGGATGGATCACCCCCATCAATAAGAGGAATGGGTTTCCTCAGCAACGGGACATTTGCTAGGGCCTCCGCAGTAAGCGGTAATGGCATAATTGCTGTGGGGTCTGGCAAACTACGGGGGGTGTACAACATGCCTGAAATTGGAGGAGCGGCAGAAGTCCAGAAATGGAAGATATCGGAGTCCCTATCTGACTATACAAATAGTCATACCAAAAATGTAAGCATACTCGGCGATTTCGTCGTAGGGTCTTGCCTTCAACCATCTGAACTCAGAACACCCCAAGAAGCTGTTAGTTGTAATGCCACTGGTACGAATGGTAATGGTAATACCATCGTGGGAAAATGCAGGCTAAGTAATGGATACCATTACGCGGTCTGTTGGCTAGAACACACAACCACGGAAGTAACGACTCTCAACTGCTTTGCAGACCATAGTCACGCTTACGTCTTTGCAGTAAGTGGTGATGGAAATGTCATTACTGGTCTCCAGCACTGAACCACGCAACCCTAACATAGTGCATGCAGTCCACTAGAAGCGAAGTCCAGGCACTAATACATTCAATATAGAAAATCTCAACGTTCGCCCAGAACCTCCCCAAGCTGCCTGGTTTGCAAATGCGAATGGAGTGAATCACGATGGGACTGTTATCGTGAGGATATGTTTCCTCGGAGGCTCAGGAGAGAACATAAGTGAGGAATTTATCTGAAGGGAGGATGCAACACCCCAAGTTTAGAAACTCCCAGACATCACCCAAGGGTACAAAAACAGCGCAGCCTGTGATGTAACTAAAAAAGACGATAATACTATTATTACTGTGGACCAAAGCGTATTTCACAATGGTAGTCAAGCAGCGGTCCGATGGAACAACTTCTCATCAATAGAGAACCTCAGCTTCCCCTCGTAAGCTGATCAAAATCATATTTTTCAATTGTGCGTATGAATACGTGTCTTTCGACTGGTTTAACTCGATGGTTTCATACCAGCTCATTGGACCGGGCCACCACGCGGCGGTTCGTTTACCTACAGGTAACTCGTTAGATCCACTCCCAGGTTCGCACTTCGACCGCTAATCCTGACGAGCAGTTCCGGCTGCTCGTAATCGAACAGGCTGAATCCTAGTAAGGCACGCTTGCTGGTGCCTCACTCAGCGTTTTCGCCTTCCGTGACGCGCTGTCTCAGGTCTTTTCTGTGCTACCTGAAGGTCAAGGCCAAGGAGACCACAAGGATTTGACTCTCAAAGCATAGGAAAGCCAGGAAGTAGCGCAAACAGTTCTGCCAGAAGCCCGCGCTGGCCGTGTAAGACCAATGTGTGGCGTATAAGCGGTATCTAGGGATTATCGGGAAAAAGGCTAGACACGCCATCAGATAGGAAATTCAGAGCCCACCTTCCTAGAGGTTAAAGAAAGCCGGGTGGCCAGATATCTGAGATTGGCCTATCACCTTACTGCATCTAGTAATTGCAGGTTGATACTCTAAAGATATGCGTATTTTACTTCTTGCAACAGCTTACAATAGCTTAGTTCAACGCGCGAACCTGGAACTAATGGCTGCAGGGCATGATGTTTCCATTGAATTATCCTTGTCCGATGACATCATGCGAGAAGGAGTTTACTTATTCAATCCAGATCTAATCATTTGTCCTTTTCTAAAAGAAAGGATTCCAGATGATATCTGGAAAAATCATACCTGCATTATTATCCATCCTGGAGTAAAGGGAGATAGAGGTTCTTCATCCATAGAATGGATCATACTGGAGGATTTAGAAGAATGGGGGGTAACTGCATTGCAGGCAGCCGATATTATGGATACTGGAGATATTTGGGGGTCGAGGACATTCAAGCGTAGGTCAATAAGTAAGTCCCGCATGTACCGACATGAAATTACGGAAACCAGTATACTGCTTATTCATGATGTAGTAACACGGTTCTCAAGTGGTATTTATTTTCCAGAACAACTCGACTATACCAATCCAACTGTCAAGGGGAAACTGCGACCAGTTATGACACAAAAAGATAGAAGGATCAATTGGAAACTAGATGATTCAGATACTATAATTAAGAAGATCTATTCTTCCGATAATCAACCAGGCGTATTAGATACCCTATTCGATGAGGAATATTTTCTTTATGGGGTCCATCATGAAGGGAAACTGCTTGGGAATCCAGGAGAAGTGATAGCTAGACGTCAGGATGCTATTTGTATAGCAACCATAAATGGTTCGGTATGGATATCACATTTAAGAAAGAGAAATACTCAGGGAGAAAAATGTTTCAAATTACCTTCTACGAAGGTATTGGCAGACAAGATAATGGATGTGCCGGAGTACCCAGTTGATAGCTTATGTCAATGGGGTTCTAAAGAATCATTCTTTAATTCTATCTCTCTCGGTGAGACAAATACCTATAATGAAATTTGGTATTATGAAGAAAACGACGTTGGTTATCTTGTTTTCGATTTTTACAATGGTGCCATGGATACTGATAAGTGCCATATGCTTCGAAATTCATTTATTTCAGCACGCCAACGGAAAACCAAAGTAATTGTATTAACCTGCGGTATGGATTTTTGGTCTAACGGGATCCATCTTAACACCATAGAGGCTGCGTCTGATCCTGCTGAGGAGGCTTGGAGAAACATCAACGCAATTAATGACCTAATTTTAGAAATTATAACCACAGATACCCATCTCGTAATCTCTTCTATCTCGAGCAATGCGGCAGCTGGTGGATTGATTATGGCCTTGGCTGCTGACTTCATATATGCTCGGAATGGCATTGTCCTGAATCCCCATTATAAATCTATGGGACTCTATGGATCCGAATATTGGACGTACCTATTACCTCGGAGAGTCGGACACAAAAAGGCTGAGGAATTAATGGAGAATTGTTCACCTATCAATACAGAACAAGCTCATGATATTTTGCTAATTGACGGAATTATCCATAGTGATGGTTACGATTTTTATCATCATATTTCACAGATTGCAGAGAACTTATCCAAACTCCCTGATTATGACATGAAACTTCGGTTGAAGTCAGAAAAAAAATTATTAGATGAGAGTGAAAAACCACTTGCTTCCTATCGGGAAGAAGAGCTAGAAGAGATGAAAAAATGTTTATACGAATATGACTATATTTATCATCAATGTGGATGTAATTTCCATACAGCGAGGCATAATTTCGTACATAAAATTAATCCAACCACTACGCCATTACGTTTTGCGGTACATCGTCGTTAAAGGAAGATAATAATTTTAGGAGATTTATTGGATGTTATCGGACGTCTTCGTACATCATTTTGTCTGATCCATGATCCGCCATAGATCGCTCAAATCCAGCCATAGCCCTGTGATCGAGCCCCTCCGATCCCGCATCGGAGGTGTTTGACTGAGCTCGATCAATAGTCCCTCATCCAGCTCCCAGAGCGTCTTCCCACTCTCCCCTTTCTTCCGAGCTCAACTAACCGGACACCTGCGGCTCCTGGTCGAATTTCGGTTCGATCGGGGTCTAATTGGGGGTCCCCCTTCACGAGTAATCAAATAACAATTTGATTGTTAATCATTTTATTTTTCATTTGGGCAGATAAGGGAGCTCCCAGGCATCCACGCTGCACAACCAAGGGCGTTGGTCCTACGACAGAACCGCAACTGGGAGCCGCTGATACGGATCTGGACCGCCGCAGAGCGTTTACGTCCGTATATCAAGGCGGTCGGCCTCAGCCTTGACTTCGGATCACTCAAGACCATTCTGATTTATGTATAAAGGTCCGAATAAAAATAGTCATGCTACGTAAAATAATCGCCATTTTTGTTTCCTTCAAGCCAGAGTTCAGTGAGCTTTTGGAGCGGATCAAGCATAAGACCCGCTACGCGGTGACGATCGACCCTGCGAAACTGGTTGACGATGTGCTCCCCGAGCTGGACGAGGCGGTCATTCGCACGCCCCGCGTCACTATCTCCAAGGCCTAGGTTATTGCCAACGACAAGGGTACCTTTCAGGCCCTCACGCAGAGCATAGAGCCGGCCTTCCAAAAATCTTGTGTATTCTCAACGAAGTTCTTCTGTTAATTTTGAGGGTCGCATTTCTTATTCCCCATGGTCGTCTGAATAGCTAAAAAATCTGATAGAGAGAAATGACACTTATTCGTTTTTTACATGAATATGATTAAACCCCGCCGTCCGGGAGCTGGGAGGCATCGGTGACAACGCGGTAGCCCTTGGCACCCATTTTCAGGGTGTCGCGGAAGTGCTTTCGACCACATAGGATTTTGCGCTTTTCGTCAGGGCGCAAGTCATCGAGATCCAGCGAACCCTTGGTTTCCCGGACAAGATAGAGAAGGCCCGGGCCGCCTTGCGGGTCTTCCATCACGATCGCCCAATCAGGATTGTATAAACCAATTGGCGTGGAAACCGTGAACCATCTCGGCAGCTTGATATAGAGCTTCACGTCCTTGCGCTTCTCCAGGGCCTGGATGAAGGGCTTCTCGATGGTCTCAGAGTCGAAGGGAACGCCGTCATAGAGATGTGTGCCGCCGGTGCCGCTCGTCTCCCGGCTTGGCACAATATAGTCGGCCCAGGTCTCGATCTCGGCCTCGAACTGGCTCATCTCATACCATTCGCCGATTTTCTCGTATTTGATCCCGTCAACAAGCTGGTCAGCAAGTTTGCTTTTGATGATACCCACGGCGACGCTCGCGAAGTCGTGGGGATTGTCGAGCGCGGCCTGACGATTGCTGGTCTGGCGGTAGATGTCCAGGAGTGTCTTACGGCTCACTCGCATGGGCGGGGAGGTGTTCTCCATCAGATTTTCCATGATCTCGACGAGGTTGGGCAGGGGATAGCGGTCGGCTAGGTCGATCGCGGTGCGCGCACCGCTTTGCGTGAGAGCCTGAAAGGTATCCTTGTCGTTGGCAATAACCTCGGCCTTGGAGATGGTGACGCGGGGCGTGCGAATGACCGCCTCGTCCAGCTCGGGGAGCACATCGTCAACCAGTTTCGCAGGGTCGATCGTCACCGCGTAGCGGGTCTTATGCTTGATCCGCTCCAAAAGCTCA
>Ga0209052_1000173_pt1 | contig 22156 bp, 16 predicted proteins | sample WorMetHEROISLAND_2_FD_187409 | JGI IMG/M metagenome (GOLD analysis project Ga0209052, IMG submission 187409) | Marine gutless worms symbiont microbial communities from Max Planck institute for Marine Microbiology, Germany - Olavius sp. 4 HERON... | ecosystem: Host-associated > Annelida >...
TGGCGCTTCCAACAATACCTTAGGTGTGTCGCCATTTCTATTTTATTTTTTTGGCGTTTCTACAAATATATCAATTTAATTAATGCCAACCCAAGAGACCGTTTGGTTGCGGCTCTGCCGCGCTGTGTAATCTGTCGAATAGAACCACTGCTAAAAGAATTCCTCAATTCTTAATTACCTAGGTTACGAAATTCTTAATTTCTGAAACCTGAAACCTGACACCTGAAACCATTTCTCTAATATCTAATCTGCGGTTGACAAGCATGTCTTTCCGCGCTGACGTCTTATCCTCCCCGCTAATACCTTTCCCGCAAAGCCAGGTAGGCTGAATATAAACCGATAAAACTGACACTTAGAAAATAAATGATGTCCCTTGAATCGATGATTCCCTTTGAAATATTTTGAAAATGGAAATCCGCACCCAGGTAGGCAAGGGCGCCAAGCATGGATCGCGGCAGAAAGAACAGCATCTTGTCGATTAGCGTTAAAATAAAGCACACCGCCATGGCGACGATGAAGGCGATGATCTGGTTGCGGGTCATGGCCGAGGCAAATAATCCGATTGCGCTGAAGGCCGCACCCAGCAGGACAGCGCCGAGGTAGCCCCCCACCACCGGCCCCCAGTCAAGTTGTCCGAGGGCTGCGACGGTGACCGGGTACATTAGGGTCGGCAGCAGCATGGCGACGATAAAGGCCACCGCCGCCAGGAATTTCCCGACGACTACATCGGCAAGGGTTACCGGCATGGTCAGCAGGATTTCATAGGATCCGATGTTGAGTTCCTCGGATACCAGACGCATTGTAACGGCCGGGACCACGAAAGAAAAAATCAGGGGCAGCAATGAGAAAAAGTTCCTCAAGTTGGCCTGGCCGATGAGAAAAAAGGTGGCAAAAAAGAACCAGCCCGTCACCAGCAGGAAAATCGCAATGACGATATAGGCTATCGGAGAAACAAAGTAAGATCTGAATTCTCTCTTAAAGATCGGGATGGCTTGACGCATTAGGCATCCTCCATAGTGAGTTCGCGGAAAACGGTTTCAAGGGTCTGGGTTTCCTGGTGAAAACCGAGCACGATCCAATCGGTTTGCTTGATCTGCTGATAAATGGCCGCGCGCGGATCGACGTCCGCCTCGCAGTCGAGCCTTACATCCAGCTGGGTGTCGGTTTCTTCAATGCGGGTTACGCTGCTGATCCCTTCCAGGTCCGCCAATTGCATGTCCACGGATTTAAAATCGGCGTTTTGCAGGGTCAGGTGTATTTGCCTTCTATCTCCGAGCGACTCTTTCAGGCTCTCGGTGTCGCCGTCAGCAACGATCTTGCCGCCGTTGATGATGACCACCCGGTCGCAGGTGGCTTCGGCCTCGCTCAATATGTGGGTGGACAGGATAATGGTCTTTTCTTTGCCGATTTCTTTGATGATCCGCCGAATTTCGACAATTTGGTTGGGATCCAGTCCCGAAGTGGGCTCGTCGAGGACTAGAATTTCGGGATCGTTCATCATGGCATGGGCCAACCCAACCCGCTGTTTGTACCCTTTTGAGAGTTCATTGACCGGTTTGTGCATGACTTCATTGATCCCGCAGAGATTGGCCACTTGACGAATCCGATCCAGTTTGGTGTTTTTGTCGATTTTGCGGATGTCGGCCACATAGCATAGATAGTCGTAAACCAGCATATCGTGATACAGCGGAGCGGACTCGGGGAGGTAGCCCAGAATCTTCTTGATTTCCAGAGGGTGTTCCTCGATGTTGTGATCCAGGATATTTACATTACCCGAACTCGGCCGCAGAAAACCGGTCAGCATGCGCAATGTGGTGGTCTTGCCGGCACCGTTGGGACCCAGCAGCCCAAGAATCTCCCCCCTCTGAATTTCGAGGCTGATCTGGTTGACCGCACACAAATCACTATAATATTTGGTTAAATTTTCTACCTGAATCATGTCTGTCTCCTGTCGATACGGGTTCCGGGTTGCGAGTTACGGGTTCCGGGTTGCGAGTTACGGGTTCCGGGTTGCGAGTTACGGGTTCCGGGTTGCGAGTTACGGGTTCCGGGTTGCGAGTTACGGGTTATGAGATTCGGGAGGCCGGATACCGGGTGCCGGATACCAGATGCAGGGTCCGGATGCCAGTTGCCGGATACCGGGTGCCCGATGATGCGCGCAGAGGGCATGGTGCATGGCGCATAGCGCACTGGCCCACAAATCGGATATATCGGGAAATTTTAACGCCTTGCCCTATGCGCTTTGCTCTAGGCCCTATGGCATCTGCCTGCCCTGCGCAGCCTGCAAGGCGAAGCAGGGTCCTCTGTCGTCCGTCCTCCGTCATCCGTCTTCTGTAATCTATCTTCCGTCATCCGTCGTCTGTCGTCCGTCCTCTGTCCTCTATCGTCCGTCCTCCGTCCTCTGTCATCTGTCATCCGCCATCTGTCATCCGTCGTCTGTCATCCGTCGTCTGTCATCCGTCATCCGTCGTCCGTCTTCTGTCATCTATCTTCCGTCATCCGTCGTCTGCCGTCCGTCCTCTGTCCTCTGTCGTCCGTCCTCCGTCCTCTGTCATCCGTCGTCTGTCATCTGTCGTCTGTCATCCGTCATCCGTCATCCGTCGTCCGTCTTCTGTCATCTATCTTCCGTCATCCGTCGTCTGTCGTCCGTCCTCTGTCCTCTGTCGTCCGTCCTCCGTCCTCTGTCATCCGTCGTCTGTCATCTGTCTTCCGTCATCTGTCTTCAGTCGTCTGTCTTCTGTTTTCCATTCTCCGCTTTTGGGCCAAAGGCTATAAAAAAAAATGGCTTGGGTGTCAAGACCTCACCCGTAAAAAATGACGGTTCCAAACCACTTTGGTGTAGAAATGTCGGCAAACGTAATTATTATATATGGTAATATTCGTTGCGCCCAGCCGAGCCGGGTGCATTTTCAAAAATATTATGTATGAATTAATCCTTGTCAAGTCGTCGTTTTAGTTGTAATTTTAGATTATTACAGCCAGCTTCAATCACACCTTAGATCATTGCGAAAAGTTTGCGGCGAACCATTCATCGAAAGGAGAAAGGCCGATATGTGCACGAAGGGCAAAGCAGGGCAATATATTAATTTGAGAATTTTAATCATTGTTTTAGCGCTGACCGGCGGTTTTTTGTTCGTCGGCGGACTCGATCTCAATCCGTCGGCTGATGCAAAAACGATGGATATTCACTCCGTGCCCGGCAATTTTAGTGAGTTGGCTGAAATAGCTGGTCCTGCCGTTGTCAACATCCGCACCGTTAAAACCATCAAAGGGGGCGGCCCCGTATTTAGACAGTTTCAACGGGGGCCCCAGGAGCGCGAAAATCCCTTCAACGATTTTTTTGAGCGGTTTTTCGGTGAAAACGTGCCCCGGGAGTTTAAACAACCCAGCCTCGGCTCGGGTTTTATTATCGATAAGAATGGTTTTGTGGTCACCAACAACCACGTCATTGAAGATGCCGACCAGATTAAAGTGAAGCTGGACGACGATACCGAATTCGAGGCCGAGGTTGTGGGACGCGATCCCAACACCGACCTGGCCCTGCTCAAGATAGAATCGGAGAAGGAACTACCGTATTTAAACATGGGCAATTCCGACGAGCTGAAGATCGGCCAGTGGGTGGTTGCCATAGGAAGCCCCTTCGGCCTGGAGCGCACGGTCACTGCCGGGATCGTCAGCGCCAAGGGTCGGGTGATCGGGTCAGGGCCGTACGATGATTTTATCCAGACCGACGCCTCCATCAATCCGGGAAACAGCGGGGGGCCCCTGCTGAATATGAAAGGCGAGGTCATCGGCATCAACACCGCCATAATCGCCAGTGGGACCGGCATTGGATTTGCGATTCCCGTCAATCTGGCAGAAGGCATCATCGCCCAGTTGAAATCCGAAGGCGAAGTGACCCGGGGCTGGCTGGGGGTGGCCATCCAGGATCTCTCCAAGGAAATGGCCGATTACTACGGGCTGAAAGACCGTAAGGGGGTCCTGGTTGCCGATGTGTTCGAAGGAGATCCGGCAGACAAGGCTGGTATTAAAGCCAAGGACATCATTCTTGAGGTCAACGATGAAAAGATCGAAACCAGCCGTCAGCTGACATCTATGATAGCTGGTCTTAAGGTCGGCGAAACCGCCAAAGTGGAGGTTTTGCGAAACGGCAAGAACAAAACCTTCAAGGTCAAACTCGCCAAACGCAGCGAGGAAAAATTGGCCGGCCGCAGCACACCCCAAAAACGTGAAGAAGAAGAGCTGGGGATCCGGGTGACGGATTTGACATCTGAGATGGCCCAGAGATTCAATCTCGGCGACAGCGCCGGTGTGGTCGTTGTAGGGGTTGAACCCGGCAACAAGGGGTCTGAGGCTGGTGTCCAGGTGGGCGATATCATTAAAGAAATCAATCACCAGACCATTGAGTCGGCTACAGATTATTCGGCGGCCGTGCGCAAGATAGACGCCGGTGAATCCATCAATCTGTTTATATGGAGAAAAAACGCCGGCTTTAAGGTTATAAAATTTAAGAAATAGCCAAAACGCAATTCGCCCCGGGGATAACCGACCAGATGCCGTGTGAGCGGCGGGGTCTTTACGATGATCTCCGGGGCGCCGGACTAGTCGCTGATGGTTTTGCTTATATCCGGAATGGTATCAGGCTTGCCCTTGATCATATAGCGGCTGTCCCCTTGGCGGGCGGTGACGTTTTCGTAAACCCCGTCATCACGCCTGACCAGCTTGGTGAAACCAAGATCACGCAATTCGCCGTTGGTTTTCGGACAACTGATATTGATACGGGAGATGACCTTCTGTACCGGTCCCGAACAGCTTGGGCATCGATCAAGCTGCTTGTCTTTAAGCGACTGCCTGTAGTCAAACACCTTCCCCAGAGAGCAAGATTCTTCCAGATGCTCGTATTCATAAACCGGCATCGAGACTCCTCGTTTACCTATGGTGATTGTTTGCGGCGCCGATTTGGTAATGCGAACAACCCGACGAAACCTTCGGCGCCATGATCGAATGTGCGACCCTGATTTTCCAATTATACCAGAGATAATTTAAAAGGGAAATACTTCCTGTCAAGCTGCCACTCCGACCGCATCGGAATATGCGGACACTTTGCCGCTGCCGGCACGGCACGGAGTCGTATTTTACCCCCCCTCAGCCTTCTAAAGTTTATCCCAAAACAACCGATATCAGATTTGTGCAAATCACGGGGCTTGGACTGTTTTGTCCGCGCCACGTTTCCAAGGCCAATCCCCTGACAGGGCCGGGCGCCTTTTTTATGTCAGGTCAGGTTGTTTCGCCGGTCAAACAAAAAGTGGTGCCCGAAAATCGTCCAACGGCCGGTCGCATAAAAACGCAGTTGAATTTCGCTGGAATCGGGATCGAACCTATGAGTGATACTCAGCAGATCGGGCAGTCTGAAATAGAATCAAAAATTAAGGAGGCCGAAACCTGCCATTCCATGGGGATGATGCGCGATGCGCTGCAGGTTTACGAAAAGGTGCTGGCCTCGTTGCCGGACAAAGACAAGAAAACCCGCAAGACCGTTGTTGCCAGAATCGACCTCCTGAAAAAAGATATTGAAGTTCAGGATCAAGCTGAAAACAAGGCTTTCTCCCAGGAAGATATCACCAAATTTAAAAAAACGTTGTCCGCCTATGACGATAATGACGTACCGGCGCTTCTTGACGGCGCCGCCGCACTGCAGGAGCTGGGCTTGATGGAAGAAGCCCTGGTCGAATACGAAAAGCTTCTGAAAATAGATTACAGTACGTTGGAATATTCCGGAAGCCGATATTCACCGGCTAAGATCCTTTGTGATTATTTTGCCTGTATGTTGGAGGTCAAAACGCCCAAGGAGGTTGTCAAAGAAGCCTCTCGAGCGATTTTCAAACTGGAAATCGAGGAAAAAGAATCCGCCCAGGTGCAATTCTGGCTTGGACGTCAACTGGAAAATAAGGAGCAGCTCGATCTTGCCTTCAAACAGTATCAGGCGGCGGCCGAGATCGATCCTTCCCATAGCGAGGTGAGCGAGAGACTTGATGCCCTGAAAACCAAAGTTTCAAGCAGTTCCCGCTATGATTACCTCATCCGCAACAAAATCGTTACCACCAACCAGTTGCAGGAAGCCCTGACGATTGCCAAGAACATGAGCAAAAGCGTTGAGTTCATTCTGGTGGATCGTTTCGGAATTAAAAAGGCAGAAGTGGGCAAATCGCTGTCGTTGTATTTCGGCTGTCCTTTTCGGGACTTCGACGAAGACTTTCCGGTTCCTTTTGAATTGATCGGCAAGCTCAAAAAGTCCTTTCTGCTCTATTATATCTGGGTACCCTTGAGCTGGAGCAAAAACGGGATTGAGATCCTGGTTGACGATCCCAGGGATTTGCGTAAAACAGATCATATCAAGGCCTTGATGCCCAATCAGAAAATTACCCTGAGCGTTGGCTTCAAGGAGGATGTCGACAAGTACATCAATTATTTCTTCAATCCCCGGGCTGCTGCCGAGGCCAGTTCTCCGGCTGATTTGGAGAGTCTGGACGATATCATCCCCGACGTGACCTTCGAAGAGGAAGATGAGATCGAAGAGGACATCATGGGGTTGGATGAGTCCTCCAGCCAGGTGGTCAAATTCGTCGACCAGATTCTGGTTACGGCCTTTCGCAAGGATGCCTCGGATATTCATATCGAACCGTCGCCGGTGTCCCGCAAGACCACCATCCGATTCCGGACCGACGGCGTGTGCCACGAATACATCCAGGTGCCCAACACCATGGCACCGGCCATTGTCTCGCGTCTAAAAATCATGTCGGAGCTGGATATCGCCGAGAAACGGCTTCCCCAGGACGGCAAGATAAAACTGAAGCGCAAAGGCATTCCTGAATTTGAGCTGCGTGTTTCCACCATGCCCACCGCGGGGAGATTCGAGGATGTTGTCCTGCGGATCCTGACCCGCTCAACCACCTTCAAACTGGATGAAATCGGCCTGAGAAAACGCAACCTGGCGATGATGAAGAAAATAATCAAACGGCCCTATGGGTTGATTTTGTGCGTCGGTCCCACCGGCTCCGGCAAGACCACCACCCTGCACTCCGCCATGGGATATGTGAACAAGCCGGAAGTCAAAATCTGGACCGCCGAGGACCCGGTGGAAATCACCCAGGCAGGCTTGAGACAGGTTCAGGTGAGACCCAAAATCGGTCTGGATTTTGCCAGGATCATGCGCGGATTTCTGAGACTGGATCCGGATATTATCATGATCGGTGAGATGCGGGATCGTGAGACCGCCGCCGCAGCCATAGAAGCCTCGCTGACCGGTCACCTGGTCTTGTCCACCCTGCATACCAACAATGCACCCGAGACCCTGACCCGTTTGCTGGATATGGGGATGAATCCTTTGAACATATCCGATTCTTTTCTCGGTGTCCTGGCCCAGCGCCTGGTCCGAAGATTGTGCTCCAAATGCCAGGAGCCCTACAATCCAGAAAAAGGTGAATTTGAAGATATAGAAGCGGATTTCGGCAAAGAAGCCCTGGCCGAGGCCGGCTACACTTACAGCTCCAGCCTGAAGCTGTCTCATTCCATGGGCTGTGAGATCTGCAGTGGATCCGGATACAGGGGGCGTATGGGGATCCATGAGCTGATGGAGGGAACACCGGAAATCAAGTTGCTGATCAAAAAGAATGCCACCTCGCAGGAGCTGGCCAGAATGGCGGTCAAGCAGGGTATGGAGACGCTAAAGCAGGACGGCATCCACAAAGTGTTTGAAGGGATAACCAACATTCAGGAAGTGCGCCGTGTTTCGGTAGTATAAAACCTCAATTTGTATGGCGTTGATGTGCGTGCAACAGGTGATAAAAATGCAGAAAAAAGCGATGGTTGTCGACAGTGATTTTTTCTTTGTCGAGTTTCTGGGTGGATTGCTGAGCAAGCGGGGCTATGCAGTGCTGAAAGCTTATGACGGCAAGGAGAGCATCGCTTTGTTGGAAAATAATACCATCGACATCCTTTTTGCGGATCTGGTGCTCCCCAAGGTGGACAGCCGGGAGTTTTTCAAGTTCGTTCAGACCAAGCACAACGGGAACAAAATTCCCATTGTCGCCCTTTCGGGAATTATGATCGAGCAGCTCGGTGCCTTGGAGGAGATCGGCGCCGATTTTTTTATCGCCAAGGGTCCGATAGACCAGCTGGCGGTCAAACTCAATGAATTTATGGCAGAATTCGAATCGCAGCCGTTTTCCCCGCCGGTGGAGAAAAAAGTTATAGCCGCCGGCAACGTCTTCCCCCGGCGTGATGCCATGATGCTGCTCGACTCCTTGAAGTACCAACAGGCGGTGTTCGAATCTGCGGCGATGGGAATCATCGTTGTCGACATTGATACACGGGTTATCAGTGCCAACCGGGCTGCCGTGAAAATCATCGGCAGAGATTCTGTGGAGCTCCTCAACTGCCCTCTGGCCGATGTGTTTGAAAACAACGATCGCGCCGAATTGGCCAATGGGCTCAGCCTGGTGAAACAGAAGCCGGAGACTGAAATATACACCTTCTACGCCAAGTTCAACGCGCAGGTCACCGCCGCCATCATCTCAGCCACTCTATTAAACTCGGAAATGGTCGGCTGGACCATCGTCCTGCATCCCATGCCGCCAATCGATTAGAAGCTATCTCAAATCCGCCTGAGGCGGATTTGAGATAACTTCCGGGTGTTGACACCCGGCCTGCATCGGCCCGGCCACGATCCGCCCGGATATTGCCGGCTGCCCGATTCCGGGTCGACACCAGCCTGTCGCAGCAGCCCACGTCGAAACTACTCGTTCATCTTCAAACACCTTTGAGCTCGAACTGCCCTGGTTTGTCCCTTGACCTGCCTATCCTGGCAGCCGCCCCGAATCTACTTGAAGGTAGCGGTTGTCTCTGATAAGGGTTTTTGATTCCACGGTGCACCACGCCTGGATCACCGATTCCTGAAAGGAGAAAGGTTGCAATGATCTCTGTTGCCATTGTAGGGGCCACCGGCTACGCCGGGGCGGAACTGGTCAGAATCCTGTCGGGCCATCCGGAAGTGGAATTGTCGGTCGTGACTTCGCGTCAATTTGCCGGGGTACGGATCGACCGTGTCTATCCTGCGTTCAGCGGAATGGTCGATCTGGTCTGCGAGGCGTATTCGCCGGAGCGTGTATGTGAACGTGCCGATCTGATTTTTATGGCGCTGCCCCATCAGCTTCCGATGAGCTTTGTTCCGGAACTTGTCGCCCAAGGGAAAAAGGTAGTCGATCTGTCGGCCGATTTCAGATTCAGCGACGCCGATTTGTATGAGGCTGCCTATCAACAACACAGCGCTAAAGAGTTGCTTGCATCAGCCGTTTACGGTCTATCTGAAATTTATGACCGGCAGATCGAGCAAGCGGATTTGATTGGAAATCCGGGCTGTTATCCGACCAGTGTGCTTTTGCCGCTGATCCCGCTGATCAAGCAGGGGCTGCTGGACCTGTCATCCCTGGTTGCAGACTCCAAATCGGGCGTCAGCGGCGCGGGGCGGTCTCCGTCCCTGGCCGCGCATTACAGTGAGGTCAATGAGTCTTTCAAACCCTATAAAGTGGCGGTGCATCGCCATAATCCGGAAATGGACGCGATCTTAAGCCGCGAAGCCCGGCAAGCTGTTTCGCTTACGTTTGTGCCCCACCTGGTGCCCATGACCCGCGGTATGTTGACCACCATTTACGCGACACCGGCAACCGACCTAAACGCCGGGGATGTGACCGACTGCTACGCGGCGGCCTATTCGAAGCGGCCTTTTGTTCGTCTGTGTCCGGACGGCACCTTCCCAGACACGCTGAATGTGCGCGGCACCAACTATTGTGATATCGGCTTCAAGCTCGATAAGCGCACCAACCGCCTGATTCTCGTCTCCGCCATCGACAACCTGGTCAAAGGCGCCGCCGGGCAGGCGGTTCAGAACATGAATATCATGCTGGGAATGGATGAAGGCGCCGGTTTGCTGCACGTGCCGTATCCGCTGTAATTTCAGAAGACGGATGACAGAAGACAGAAGACGGATAGCAGAGGACAGAAGACAGAAGACATACGACAGAGGACAGACGACAGATGACAGAGGACGGATGACAGACGACAGATGACGGCAGACAGAGGACAGAAGACGGAAGACAGACGACGGATGACAGATGACCCTGCTTCGTCCCGCTGAAGCGGGACTTCGCAGGGCAGGCAGACGACGGAGGACAGAGGACGGAGGACCCTGCTTCACCTTTCAGGCTACGCAGGGCAAGCAGATGACAATAGCCCTAAAATAGGTTTCAGGTGTCAGGTGTCAGGACTCATCAGGCAGATGGTATAGGGCATGGAGCAAAGCGCATAGGGCAATGCGTTAGAGCTCCCCGATAAATCCGATTTGTCGGTCCGTACTCTATGCACCATGCTTTATGCTCTCTGCGGCTGCATCATCAAGATCGTACCCAGTATCCACGGCATCCGGCATCCGGCATCCGGTATCCGGCATCCGGTATCCGGCACCCGGCATCCGGTATCCAGTATCGAGTATCGAGCATCCAGCAACCGGAGACCAGCAACCAGCAACCGGAGACCAGCGGCCAGTGATCCGCACCGAGTATTCTTGACATCGGGTGTTTATTGAATTAGAAAGGTCGAAATGCAAAATCAGGCCTAGCCTGGAAGCTATGGGGAGAGATAAAATATTCAATTACTAAAAGGAGGCTTAAAATGACTGCACAATTAATCAAGGGGACCGAAGTTCGTGAAGTAATTCTTGAGGAAGTTCAGAAGGAAGTGGCGGAGATCAAAGAAAAGCACGGCGCCGTTCCCGGGCTTGTCACTATTCTGGTTGGGGAAAATCCCGCTTCGATTTCCTATGTGACGTTGAAGATCAAAACAGCCAACCGTCTCGGGTTTAAGGAGATTCAGGACAGCCAGCCCGAAGACATCTCGGAAGAGGATCTCCTGGCCCTGGTTGATAAATATAATAACGACGACGCTATCAACGGAATTCTGGTGCAGCTGCCCCTGCCCAAACACATCAATGACAAAAAAGTCCTGAATGCCATTGATCCCGACAAAGACGTGGACGGTTTTCATCCGGTAAATGTCGGCCGCTTGATGATCGGCGGCGACGAGGTGAAATATCCCCCGTGCACCCCGGCGGGTATCCAGGAGATGATCGTGCGTTCCGGAGTCGAAACCAGCGGCGCCGAGGTGGTTGTTGTCGGTCGCTCCAATATTGTTGGGAAACCCATTGCCAACATGATGCTGCAGAAAGGCGACGGCGCCAACTCGACCGTAACCGTTGTTCACACGCGCACCAAAGATCTCGAGGGTCACTGCAAGCGTGCCGATATTCTGATCGTGGCCGCCGGCGTTCCCGGATTGGTCAAACCCGAGTGGATCAAGCCGGGTGCCTGCGTCATCGATGTCGGGGTCAACCGGGTGGGCGAAAAAATCAGCGAAAAAACCGGCAAGAAAATCGCGATATTGAAAGGGGATGTCGATTTCGACGAAGCCAAGGAAATCGCCGGCTACATCACACCGGTTCCCGGTGGTGTCGGTCCCATGACTGTCACCATGCTGATGGTTAACACATTGAAATCATTAAAATTTAAGCTAGGCCTGATTTAGGTCGGCAATGTAGGTGAGGGGGCCTGGCGGTGCATGCCGTAATGCTTCCAGGCCCTCTCGGCAGTCCCGCTGCCGCTGGATCTGTGCCGCTTGATACGGCAGCCGACGATAGGCGACACTCTGGCGGAGAAAAAAAGCTAATGTTTGCGTGCCAAACGGCCGATATACCCATTGGATATAAATTCCCGCACGGTCTGACTAAGTTTTTGGGAATGAAATTTGCATGATATCGTATCATTTCGACTGGCACGCTGAAAAAGCATATTTAATTACCTTTTAAACCGTGCATCGACGTTGCGCAGGCAAGGCATCGAGTCGTATCTGATGAACCGGCAAACTGAAGCGGGCTGTGGATTTAGCTCTTGACAAAACCACGGCTTCCAAATATAGTTTTAGTTTGGGAGGAGACGTCCAGCGGAGGGCAAAGTCACCGAATATTGGCGACGTGGAACCATGGGGCTGGTGCTGCCGGGGGTGAAGAAAGCCGGATCGCTATATGGTTGCTTGCGTGACGCTTTGGGTGAATGCGCCCAGAGGCGTTTTTCTTTTGATGGTTCTCCAGAACTTGAAGTCGAATCGAGTCCCAAACTTTTAGGTACGAATCTGCAATCCGGATCGAAGGTGTATTAATCATGCAAAAGAAAATTTCGTTCGTTATTCTTGGCACCAGCGGGGCACCCGCCAAACAGGTCTGCACGTCCAAAGCTGTAATTCGCTTGTTTGGGGCTGCCGTGGTCGCATTTTTTGCCGTCGTTGGCTATATTGTCTATGACTACTATAATTTGCGAGAAACGACGGCCCAGCTTCAGAACCGGGAGATCTACCTGACCAGCCAGATGGAGGAAATTCGCCTTCAACGCCGGCAGATTCAAGAATTTGCCACCGAGATCAATGCCCTCAAGGCCAAGCTGCTGGCTCTGAACAGTTTTGAAAAAAAGATTCGTATCATCGCAAACCTTGAAGAATCCGACACCTCTAACAATATTTTCGGGGTTGGCGGCTCCATTCCCGAAGATTTGGATCCCCACATCCCCCTCAAAGAAAAGCACAACAGTTTGATGCGGGATATGCATGAGCAGATCGAACAGCTCACCCGCGCATCCGGCGCTCAGCAGGAAGAGTTCGCCACCTTGTTAAGATCCCTGGAAGACCAGCAGAATCTTCTGGCTTCCACTCCCGCGATCCGGCCGGTTTCACGGGCTGTAAAATCGTGGGTGACCTCCAGATTCGGATATCGCAAATCTCCATTTACCGGCAAACGCGAATTTCACAAAGCCTTTGACATTTCCGCTCGCGAAGGAACCCCCATCATGGCGACAGCCGACGGGGTTGTGACCTTTGCGGGCAAAAAAGGTCTTTACGGCAAGGTCATTGTTATCGATCATGGCCACGGCATGGTCACCCGCTATGGACACTGTTCCAAATTGCTGAAAAAACGCGGTGAAAAAGTCAAACGCTGGGATACCATCGCCTTGCTGGGCAATACCGGGCGCAGCACCGGTCCCCATGTCCACTATGAAGTGCGTCTGAACGGAATGCCGGTAAATCCTGAAAAGTACATCATCAACTAAGTCTGTTGTCTGTTCAGCGCCGACCAGGCACCGAATGCACTTGCTTCGGCAGCCGTTTCCTGCCGTATAATTTGCCTCTGAATCGATCCGTGATCCTCTCCCGTCCGTCGACCGCCCGGCATGTCGAGGTGATCGCTCCAACCGCCGGCGCGTGACCTTGATGACTGCGCGCTTTTTTTTAATCAATTCGGTATTATTATATCCATGGTGACCAATGGCAGGGGCTTTGCCCCAGTGGGTAAATGCTGGGAGTTTCACCTGCCGGCAACCCGGCGGAAATCCCGAGATCCCAAATTAATCGTTGAGACGGGCTATAATTCTGCTATAATAAAATCAATTGCCGCGCCGGCTCAAAGAAATAAACCGTGAAAAGGGTAACCCCGAATGGTATTGAATTTATTGACAAAAGTTTTCGGAAGCCAAAACGAGCGGGAACTCAAGCGTCTGCAACCCATCGTGGAGCAGATCAACGCGCTGGAGTCTGAACTCCAGGGACTCAGCGATGAGCAGCTTAGGGCTCAAACCGCAGCTTTCAAGCAGCGCCTCGAACAGGGAGAGACCCTGGACGACATCCTGCCGGAAGCCTTTGCGACGGTCCGGGAAGCCTCGGTGCGCACCTTGAACATGCGGCACTTTGATGTTCAGCTGATCGGCGGAATCGTTTTGCATCAAGGCAAGATCGCCGAGATGAAGACCGGCGAGGGTAAAACCCTCGCTGCAACCCTGCCGGCCTACCTCAACGCGCTTTCCGGCAAGGGCGTTCACATCATAACCGTCAACGACTATCTGGCCCGACGCGACACCGACTGGATGGGCAACATTTACAATTTTCTTGGCTTGTCAGTGGGCACGATCCTCCACGGACTGGACGATCAGGAAAGGCAGGCCGCCTACGGCTCCGATATTACCTACGGAACCAACAACGAATTCGGCTTTGATTATCTCAGGGACAACATGAAGTTCGACTATGGCTCCCTTGTCCAGAAATACCTCAACTTTGCCATCGTTGACGAGGTCGACAGCATCTTGATCGATGAAGCCCGGACCCCTTTGATTATTTCGGGACCGGCCGAGAAATCCACCGACCTCTACTACCAGATCAACTCTTTGATACCGCGTCTCAGCCGCGATAGCCACTACAGCATCGATGAAAAGGCCCGTAATGCCACTCTGAGCGAAGACGGGGTCGCCAAAGCAGAAAATCTGCTGCAGATTGACAACCTTTTTGATCCCAAACACATCGAACTGCTGCACCATATCAACCAGGCCCTCAAGGCCCACACGCTTTTTAAACGGGATGTGGACTATATCGTCAAGAACGGGGAAGTCATTATCGTCGATGAATTCACCGGCCGTTTGATGCCCGGTCGCCGCTACAGCGAAGGGCTGCACCAGGCCCTGGAAGCCAAAGAGGGTGTTAAAATAGAAAACGAGAACCAGACCCTCGCGACGGTAACTTTCCAGAACTATTTTAGAATGTATGACAAACTCGCCGGCATGACCGGTACGGCCGATACCGAGGCGACCGAATTCAAAAAGATTTACGACCTCGATGTGGTGGTCATCCCGACCAACATGCCCATGGTTCGTGATGATTTTCCCGATGTCATCTACAAAACCCGCAAAGAAAAATTTGAGGCCGCCATCGATGAGATCATCGAACTGAATAAAGCCGGCCAACCGGTCCTCGTGGGGACGATTTCCATCGATATCTCCGAGAGCTTGAGCAAAAAATTAAAAAAACGCGGCATCAAGCATTCGGTTCTCAATGCCAAAAACCACGAAGGTGAAGCCGAAATTATTGCCCAGGCCGGGCAAATGGGTGCGGTAACCATATCCACCAATATGGCCGGTCGCGGCACGGATATTGTCCTCGGCGAGGGCGTCACTGAATTAGGCGGCTTGCATATTCTCGGAACCGAACGCCACGAAAGCCGGCGCATCGATAATCAGCTGCGCGGCCGCTCGGGCCGACAGGGAGACCCGGGTTCTTCGCGCTTTTACCTGGCCCTTGAAGATGATCTGCTGCGCATCTTCGGCGGCGACCGGATCACCGGCATCATGGAAAAGCTCGGCATGGAAGAGGGCGAGCCCATCGAACACAACATGATCAGCCGGGCCATTGAAAACGCCCAGGCCAAAGTAGAAGGGCACAATTTCGAAATACGCAAGCAACTCCTGGAATATGACGATGTCATGAACCAGCAGCGCGAGGTCATCTACCGGCAGCGCCGCGAGGCCTTGGATGGCAAGGATCTTAGAAGCTCGGTCATGGAAATGATCCGCGACAAAGCCGAAGAGATCGGCGAAATCCATGTCGGCGACAATACCCATGTCGAGGACTGGGATCTGAAAGAGATCCTGGAAGCCGTTTACAAACAGTTCAATTTCCGTCTGGACGGCTTTGATGAAGAGACCCTGGACGGTCTCACCCGTGACGGTCTGGCCGAGATGATCTACGAAGCTGCCCGCTTGCGCTATGACGAGCGCGAAAGCGCCGTTGGGTTTGACGAGTTCAGACAGCTGGAGCGGGTGGTTATGCTTCAGACCGTGGACAGTCTGTGGAAAGATCACCTGCTTTCAATGGATCATCTGAAGGAGGGAATCGGGCTCAGGGGCTATGCCCAGCAGAATCCGCTGATCGTCTATAAAAAAGAAGGCTATGAATTGTTTCAGGACATGATCGAACGGGTGAAGGAAGAGACCCTGGGAATCCTGTACCGCATCCAGATCGCCGAACCGGAAAAAATAGACGACTACCGGCAGCCCAAACAGCAGCCGATGATCTTTTCGGGCGGCGGTGAACCCGAGAAGAAAAAGCCCCAGAAACGGTCTGCCAAAAAAATTGGGCGCAATGCTCCCTGTCCCTGCGGCAGCGGAAAAAAATACAAAAAATGTTGCGGCCGCTAGTGGCGTGTGCCTCAAAAGTCTTGATATTAATTAGTGCTTTATAAAATGGCAAATTGGTCGATATTCTAGGCAGGGGGGCTGATAAAATTTCCGGCCGTCCCCTTTACAAGCGACAAATCAAGTGCTTATAATAAAATTATTCATGCAACCGATTCGGGTGACATTCAATGGGCCGCTATGACTCGGACGTTGTCGAAGGCCTCAGTTCCGAGACCGATCAGGAGGTCGAAGAACCGCCTTTGTACAAAGTGATGCTTCTCAACGATGATTACACCACCATGGAGTTCGTGGTCGAGGTATTGATTTACGTATTTCAAAAATCATCGGAGGAAGCGATGCAGATCATGCTGAATGTGCACCGCAACGGTGTCGGGATTTGCGGCATCTACCCCTATGAGATTGCCGAAACCAAAGTGGATACCGTCGAGTCGCTTGCCCGCGAAAACGGTTTCCCCCTAAAGTGTATCATGGAAAGAGAGTAGAAAATGATCAGCAAAGAACTCAGCGCAACCCTTGGGTTTGCCGTCAGAGAAGCCAAAAAAAGGCGCCATGAATACGTCAGCATCGAGCATATTCTCTTTGCCATCCTATACGATCCCACCGGGATGGAGATCATCGAAAACTGCGGTGGTAATGTCGAAAGTCTGATCGCTTCCCTGGAGGAATTTTTCGAAGAAAAGATTGAACAAATTCCCGATGGCAACGAATACGTTCTTCAGCAAACCATCGGCTTCCAGCGTGTCATCCAGCGGGCCGTGAACCATGCCCGCTCGGCTGAAAAAGCGGAAGTTACCGTCAGCGATATCCTGGCGTCCATTTTTCTCGAAAAAGACTCTCACGCCGAGTATTTCCTCAGCGCCCAGGGGATGACCCGTCTTGATGTACTCAACTTTATTTCCCACAATCTTTCCAAAACCCCGGAGGAAGAAAACCCGGCCGAACTGGTCCAGCCGGCCAAGGAAAAACGCAAGAAAAAAGCCAATCCGCTGGAACTCTTTACGACCAACCTGATCAATCTGGCCCTGGAGGACAAACTGGATCCCCTTATCGGGCGCAAAATTGAAATGGAACGCACGATGCAGGTCCTTTGCCGCCGGCGCAAGAACAACCCGGTTTACGTGGGCGACCCGGGTGTCGGCAAAACCGCCATGGCCGAGGGGCTGGCCCAGAAGATCGCCAAAGGCGATGTCCCCGAACTGCTCGAGGATGTGGAGATATTTGCCCTCGATCTCGGCGGGATGCTGGCCGGCACGAAGTTTCGGGGGGATTTCGAACAGCGGCTCAAAGGGGTCATCGCCGAGCTCAAAAAGAAGCCCAAGGCCATTTTGTTCATCGATGAAATCCATACCATTGTGGGTGCCGGCGCCACCAGCAGCGGTTCGATGGACGCCTCCAACATCCTGAAGCCGGTTTTGACCAGCGGAGAAATTCGCTGCATCGGTTCGTCCACTTATGAGGAATACAAAAGCCATTTTGAAAAAGACCGGGCTCTGTCGCGCCGGTTCGAAAAGGTTGAAATTCATGAGCCGCCCTTAAACGAGACGGTCAAAATCTTAAAGGGGCTGCGCTCCCGTTATGAAGAGCACCACGGCATCGTGTATACCGAACCGGCCCTGAAGGCCGCGGCCGAGCTGTCTGCCAAATATTTAAATGACCGCTATTTGCCTGATAAGGCCATCGATGTCATCGACGAAGCCGGCGCGTTTATCAGGCTCAGCGGTCCCTCGACACGCAAAAAAATCAATCCGGCCGATATCGAAAAAATCGTCGCCAAGATGGCCCGCATCCCCACCCAGAGCGTTTCGACCTCGGACCGCTCCAAGCTGGAAAACCTCGGAGATGGCCTGAAGCAAGTCGTTTTCGGTCAGGATGATGCCATTCAGGCCCTGGTAACTTCCATCAAACGCTCCCGGGCCGGTTTGGGAATCCCCGGCCGGCCGGTGGGTTGCTTTTTGTTCACCGGGCCCACCGGTGTCGGTAAAACCGAAGTGACCCGGCAGATCGCCAGGATTCTGGGGGTTGAATTTATTCGCTTCGATATGAGCGAATACATGGAAAAACATGCCGTCGCCAGGTTGATCGGAGCCCCTCCCGGCTATATCGGTTTTGACCAGGGCGGGCTGCTGACCGACGGCATCCGCAAGCATCCCCATTCGGTGCTGCTGCTCGATGAAATCGAAAAAGCCCATCCTGACCTGTTCAATATTCTGCTGCAGGTCATGGACCATGCGACCCTGACGGATAACAACGGCAAGAAGGCGGATTTCAGAAACGTCATGATTATGATGACTTCCAATGCCGGTACCCGGGAGATGAGCCAGAACACCATCGGGTTCGGGGACGTGGACAAGGACACCGCCTCCAAAGGCAAGGCCGCCATCGAGAAAATGTTCAGCCCCGAGTTCCGTAACCGGCTCGATGAGATAATCAATTTCAACGCCCTGGATCTCGAAATTATGGAAAAGGTGGTCGACAAATTCATGCTGGAGTTGAACGACCAGCTCGCTGCCAAAAAGGTATATTTGACCATATCCGATGGCGTACGCACCTGGCTGGCCAAAAAAGGGTACGATCCGAAATACGGCGCCCGTCCCCTGGCACGGGTGATCCAAACTGAGATCAAAGACGCCCTGTCCAATGAGATTCTGTTCGGCAGCCTGCAAAAAGGCGGTATTGTGCTGATCGATCTGAAAGATGATGAACTCAGATTCGATTACGAGAAAAAGACCACCGCACAAGCGCGGGAACCGGTGGTCGAAACCGCCTAAGATATGATAAACGCAAGCCTTCAAACCCATGCCCGTTTATCAGCTATCTGAAGATCTCGCCTTTCCCTCTCCGCATCTGGCTTCCAAAGACGGGCTGCTGGCCGTGGGCGGCGATCTGAAAATCCGCCGCCTGCTGCTCGCGTACAGCCTGGGTATTTTCCCCTGGTATTCTGAAGGCGAACCCATTCTGTGGTGGTCGCCGGATCCCCGCCTGGTGCTTTATCCGGACGAGCTCAACGTATCCAGATCGTTAAACAAAACAATCAATAGAGGCACCTTTGACATCACCGTGGACTTTGCGTTTGAGCGGGTGATCACGGACTGTGCCCGGGTGCGCCAGGAAAACGATGAAGGCACCTGGATAGTGGGCGACATGATCAAAGCTTACTGTCGTCTGCACGCGGCCGGATTCGCACACTCCGTTGAAGCCTGGGCGGGGGACCGTCTGGCAGGGGGCCTTTACGGTGTGTCGCTGGGCAAATGTTTTTTCGGCGAATCGATGTTCACCCGCATATCGAATGCCTCCAAAGTGGCTTTCGCGACCCTGGTGAAATACCTTCAGAGCCTGGATTTTGCCATGATCGATTGCCAGATCACAACCGGCCACATGACCCGATTCGGCGCCAGGGAGATATCCCGCGCCCGTTACCTGCATGAGCTCGAGCAAAGCCTGAAGGCTCCCACATTGAGAGGTAAATGGGCCTTCGATAAAGCGGCGCCAAAGGCGCCGCTTTAGTTATTGGTTATTCGTTAATTGTTATTGGTATAAGATGGATGGAAACTCCGATTGTTGCCTTTTTTTGCGAATAACTAATAACAAATAACAATTAACCAACCCATAACCGAACGCTTATATCGGTTATGGGTTGATCGCTTGACAACTCTCCTCCAGGCAGATTAGTATGTCTGCTCGTCCGTCCGGACAACCCGGCAACAGGAATTTATCACATAGGGGAGGAATGCCGAATATGGAAAGCGACTGCCTGTTCTGCAAAATATCACAAGGCAAAATGGATACGGAAATGCTGTATGAAAACGACACCCTGGTGGTGTTTAAAGATATTAATCCGGCTGCTCCGATTCATCTGTTAATTGTTCCCAAGAAGCATATCCGCAGTGTTAATGATCTGACCGATGAAGATCGGCCCATATTGGCGGAAATGATCATGGTTGCCAGGGAAATGGCGGATAAGCAGGGAGTTAAAAAATCCGGCTATCGGCTCTTTTTCAATGTGGAAAGAGGGGGAGGGCAGGTTATTTTTCATTTGCATATGCATCTGATTGCCGGCCGACACTGAAACTTGTTTCTGAACCGTCATCTTTTGCCCGCTAACTGCGTTGCGATTAGATTCAAAATGCTCACGTACTCCGTGTACGCTCCGCTTTTGAATCTAATCGCGCCTTGTTATCGAACAAAACCTAACGGTTCAGAAACAAGTTTAAGTCACCGTAATCTAACGGTCTATCAAACCGTTTGCGTGGCTACAGGCAGAGCAGCTTCCGTTTTCAACATCAGCAGGGCCTCGAAAAAAACCTCTCACCATCTGATACTGCTCAGAAAAATATTTTTCTGCTATGAGCCATGAGCTATGAGCTATGAGTTCGAGCATGCAATGTCTGGACATAAAGCCACGGATTTGTGGATCACTCCTGCTATTCCTATGTAAAAATGGATAAAAATTCCAATCAGCCCGGGGACATTTATGTGCATATACCTTATTGTGTGCGCAAATGTCCTTACTGCGACTTTTACTCCTGTGCGGATCGTTCCAGTCTACCGGTGTTTTTGGAATGCCTTGAGCGCGAGATGGAGATGGTCGCTGAAACCTACCTGATTTTCGATACCCTCTATCTCGGAGGGGGGACGCCGTCGATTATAGAGCCGACTGCCCTCGGGCGGATCATTGATGCGGTCAACCGATATTTCAACCTTCAGGCCGCTGCGGAAATCACCCTGGAAGTAAATCCCGGCACCGTCTCGCGCGAAAAATTCGCCCAATACCGTCAGGCCGGGATCAACCGCTTGAATATCGGTATTCAATCTTTCAACAGTGCCAATCTTGAATTTCTCGAGCGGATTCACGCGGTCGCGGATGCGGTTTCGTCAATCGAGTGGGCCCGGCAGGCCGGTTTTGACAATATCGGCATCGATCTGATTTACGGTCTGCCGGGGCAGCACAGGCAAACCTGGCTGGCTGATCTCGATTCTGCCCATAGGACGCAGGTCTCCCACCTTTCCTGCTATATCCTGACAGCAGAAACCGAAACCCCTCTGGGTCGAGATGTGAAGGCCGGTAACATCAGGATGCCTGGAGACGATGCCGTGCGGGAGCTGTTTGATGCCACCATCGATCATTTGACCACTCACGGATTCGAGCAATATGAAATCTCCAATTTTGCCAAGAAAACGACGGATGGTTCGCCGCCGCCATATTCGCGGCACAATCAAAAATACTGGTCGCTGGCACCCTACCTCGGGCTGGGGCCTTCGGCCCATTCCTTCATGTCACCGCAGCGTCGCTGGAACCACCGCAGCATCGAAAAATATGTCGGCCGCATTCAGGCTGGCCGCCTGCCGGTCGCCGGCAGGGAAAGGCTCACCCGCGAACAAATGATCATTGAAGCCGTCTACCTCGGCTTGCGGACCACCCGGGGGATCGAACTGAACAGATTCGAGAAGATGTTCGATATGAATTTTGAAAAATTTTTCGATGAAACCATTGCCGAACTGGCCAAAAAGGATTTCATCGTGTTGACGCAAACCCGCTGCGCCCTGACCCCCAGAGGAATGGCCTACCACGACAGCATCGCCGCGATGCTAACCGGGCAAAATTTTCCGCAAGTATAAATACAGGGCAAGAAGGTCAGAAAGTAAAAGGATCAGAAGACAAGAAGCCGGATGCATTGCGGGCCGGGAGGCTTGAAAGCCGGGAAGCCGGGAGGCGTTGCGCTGCAACCTGCAACCCGCGACGCGCACACCACAAGCCGACGGGACGAGTCTCTGGATATGTAGATATTAGCGCCCCCGCTGGCAAAAGGACAACCAGTCTAGTTGGAAAAGAAACCAATGAACATCGAACATCGAACGTCCAACATCGAACATTGAATATTGCATTCTGTCTATTTAAAAAAAAAGATTGAGCGACCTGTGGGGTCGCAGTTCGAAGAGTGAAGCCTCATACCTTATACCCGGCCTCGAAAGCCGAAGGCCGAACGCCGAATACCATTCCCGTCGCAACCCGCAACCCGTACCCCGCACCTCGCACCCCGCAC
>Ga0209052_1000177_pt1 | contig 21753 bp, 16 predicted proteins | sample WorMetHEROISLAND_2_FD_187409 | JGI IMG/M metagenome (GOLD analysis project Ga0209052, IMG submission 187409) | Marine gutless worms symbiont microbial communities from Max Planck institute for Marine Microbiology, Germany - Olavius sp. 4 HERON... | ecosystem: Host-associated > Annelida >...
TTCTGGTCATATACCAAACGAAGGCCTGCAAAATTCAATGGTGTTCCACAAAAAACTTTTCATTTACCACCTGAAAGAATGTGAATTTAGATTCACTCATCGTGAGAGAAACTATCTGTGATAGAATGCTCTCTCTACATGAAGAGAAAATCCTCTCTTAAGGCAAATTTATGGTAGTTTATAAGGGTATTAGCAGGTGTACTGATGTCCGACCGAGCAGTCCGGGCGCGATTGACGGCGGGTCTCGAACGGATGGACATCGCCTTGAGCGGCGACCAGGTCGAGGCCATAGTCCGTTATCTCTTGCTTCTCCGACGCTGGAATCGGGCTTACAATCTAACCGGTGTGCGCACACCTTTGGAGATGGTCTCGAAGCACCTGCTCGATAGTCTGTCCGTGCTTCCGTACCTCTACGGTGATAAACTCCTTGACCTGGGAACCGGTCCCGGTCTGCCGGGCATCCCGCTCGCGATCGCCGCACCGGAGCGAACCTTTCACCTGCTCGATAGCAACGGTAAGAAGGTTCGGTTTCTGCGCCAGGCGGTGATGGAGCTTGGACTTGCGAACGCCGTTGTGGTTCAGGCGCGGATGGAAGCGTATCTCCCGGGGAAGGAATTCGCTACCATTATCAGTCGGGCGGTAGCCTCGGTATCCGATCTCTTGAGTCTGACGGCGCGCCTGTCCACGCGTCCGGTGCGCCTTCTGGCGATGCAGGGGAGGCGACCGGTAGACGATGAATTCCAAGGGTCGGAAGTGGGCCCGAGCACCCTGAGTATCCACTCAATTGAAGTGCCCTTTCTCGACGCCGAGCGCCACCTGATCGAAGCGCATTACAGATGAAACCATGGTACGGACGATCGCCATCGCTAATCAGAAGGGCGGCGTGGGTAAGACCACCACAGCCGTCAATCTGACCGCTTCCCTGGCCTCCCTGGGGCGCCGCGTACTGCTCGTGGACATGGATCCCCAGGGCAATGCCACCATGGGTTGCGGCGTGGATAAGAATGGCCTGGCGACCTCCATCTGTAACCTTATGCTCGGGGACCGGGCCTTCCGGGAATGCCTCGAGCATATCGATGAACCGGTGCCCGGCTTCGACCTGCTGCCCGCCAACGGCGACCTGACCGCCGCTGAAGTCGGGCTCATACGTTCGCCCCAGCGCGAACGGCGGTTGGCTTATCTGCTGTCCAATTTGGAAGAGGACTATGAGCTCATCCTCATCGACTGTCCGCCGTCGCTCAACATGCTGACCGTCAATGCCCTGGTGGCCGCCCAGGGCGTTATTATTCCGATTCAGTGCGAATATTACGCCTTGGATGGGCTGTCGGCGCTCATCCAAACGATCGACCAGATCCGCTCGAGTCGTAATGGTGCCCTGGCGATCGAAGGCATCTTGCGTACCATGCACGATCCGCGCAATAACCTAGCCAACCAGGTATCGACTCAGCTGGTCGTCCACTTCAACGACCAGGTTTACCGTACCATTATCCCGCGTAACGTCCGACTCGCCGAGGCCCCGAGCCACGGTCGGTCGGCCATGCTCTATGATAAAACCTCCAGCGGCGCGATCTCATATCTAGCCCTGGCTGGCGAGGTCCTGCACCGTCAGGAGAAACGCCGCGCTGCGGCCGTGGAAAAACCGGTCGCGGGCCCCGAGGGAGGCTGAATCCAATCCATGTCTGTTAAGAAGAAGGGCCTCGGTCGAGGTCTGGATGCACTGCTCGGCGGAATCCAGGAGCTGGAGTCTGGTGTCAGTGCCGGGGACGACAGTAAGCGAGGGGCGGAGGAAGAGGCCCCGGCGGTCTCGGAGGTTACTAGCCTTCCGATCGACCTGATCGCACATGGACGCTATCAGCCCCGGCATGTGTTCGACCCGGATAGTCTGCGCGAACTGGCGGATTCCATCGCCGCCCGGGGTGTGATTCAGCCCATCGTGGTGCGCCCAGTCGCTGCAGGGCGTTACGAGATCGTCGCCGGGGAGCGACGCTGGCGGGCCTCCCGGCAGGCGGGCCTCACGGAGATACCCGTGGTGGTACGGGAGGTGGATGAGCAATCCGCTATCGCCATCGCTCTGATCGAGAATATTCAGCGGGACGACCTCAATCCGCTGGAAGAAGCAGGGGCCCTGGAGCGCCTGCTGACCGAGTTCGGGCTGACCCATCAGCAGGTCGCGGAAGCGGTCGGGAAGTCCCGCACCATGGTGACTAATCTACTGCGCCTGCTGGAGCTGAACGACGACGTCAAGCAGCATCTTCAGGACGAGCGTCTGGAGATGGGACATGCGCGGGCGCTCCTGGGGTTGCGTGGGCCTCAGCAGAGCGAGGCCGCCGGCCAGGTCGTCTCCCACGGGTTGTCCGTGCGAGAGACCGAGAAGCTGGTGCGCCGCCTGCAGGCGGCGGGTCAGGACCGGCCCGTGACTGTGACCCCTGAGCCGACGCAGGATCCCGATATACTGCGACTGCAGGACGATCTGGGTGAGCGGCTCGGGGCTCAGGTCCGGATCAGGCACGGCAATCGAGGTGCGGGCAGACTGGTCATCGCGTACAATAGCCTCAATGAGCTCGACGGGATCCTTGCCCATATCAAATGAAGTTTCGGTTGCTCCCTCTGTCTCTAGGGGGAGGGCCGTAAAAGCCCCTCTCCCGCTGGGAGAGGGAGGGCTGTCTGCCGCAGTTAGAAGACCGATGCCTTTTGCGACACCCCTGGGGGAGAGGCTTGAGATAAGGGGAGATCAAATGGTTTTCGTTTTGATTGCAAGCGGGTGGCTGTAGGGTGGATACAATCCACCCTACAGGACCCGCCGAGGGTCGGGTAGGCGGATGATCCGCCAAGGCCGTATTTTCGGGGGGTACAGGCGTTTACCCTGATGCCTGGCGATGGGGGTTTGACTGTGTGATTGACAGTCCATATACTGCGCCATCGGCAGGGGATTATCCCCTTAAACAGATTGAAGAAGAACCGATGCGACAGCAGGGTGCGCAACGGGCGGGCAGCGTCCTGATCGTACAGCTTGCCGTGGCACCTATCCTGAGCCTTGCCGCCTTACCCTTTGGCCTGCCTGTTGCCTTGTCGGTCCTGATCGGGGCCACTGTGTGCCTTATAGCGAATTCTGTCTTCGCCCTCCAGGTCTTCCGGCGCTATCAAGCCCAGGCCCCGCAGTTGCTTGTAGTGCGGTTCTATGGCGCGGAGCTTATCAAGTTGATCCTGGCCCTGGGGCTGTTCTTCGTTGCCTTCGCGACGATCAAAGGTTTGAGCTGGCCTGCCTTGCTTCTCGCCTATTTCACCGTACAAGTGCTGTCCGCGGTTTTCGCACCTGATCGACACACCCGTAAGACACGTGAGAGATAATCGATGGCTTCTTCCGAAACGCTCACATCCCAAGGGTACATCAAGCACCATTTGACTAACCTCACCTTCGGGAACCACCCGGAGCATGGTCTGGCTTTCGCGTCCTCCGCGGAAGAGACGGCGGAGATGGGTTTCTGGGCCTTTCACGTCGATACCATGTTCTTCTCGATCCTGCTTGGTGGCTTGTTTCTCTGGTTCTTCAAGAAAGTTGCGGGCAAAGCTACGGCCGGGGAGCCGGGATGGGCCCAAAACTTTGTGGAGTGGATCGTCGATTTTGTGGAAGACAATGTCCGCGGCTCCTTTAGCGGTAAGAATCCGCTGGTCGCCCCCCTGGCGCTGACTATCTTCGTCTGGGTTTTTCTGATGAACCTCATGGATCTGTTCCCGGTCGATCTCCTTCCCCACTTGTTCCAGGCCGTGGCCTCCCTGTTCGGCGCGGATCCCCACCACGTGTTCCTGAAGGTCGTCCCCACCACTGATCCGAACACCACCTTCGGGATGTCGCTGACGGTGTTCTTTCTGGTCGTCTATTACGGCATCAAGATGAAAGGCGTCGGCGGATTCCTCGGCGAGCTGACGCTTCAACCGTTCGGTAAATGGGGATTGCCCGCCAACCTGATGCTGGAGGGTATCAACCTCCTCTCCAAACCCGTCTCCCTTGCCTTGCGTCTGTTCGGAAACCTCTATGCCGGCGAGATGATTTTTATCTTGATCGCGCTCATGTACGGCCATACGCTCGTCATGAGCATCGGCGGCGGTCTGCTGCAGCTCGGATGGGCCATCTTCCATATTCTGGTCATTACGCTACAGGCATTCATCTTCATGGTGCTGACCATCGTTTATCTGGATATGGCGCATCAGCAGCACCACTGAACGACGATTTCAACCTTCTCTCACCCACTCCAAAGGGGGAAACCATGGAGCTTGCACAAGCAATCGTTTTCATCGCAGCCGGTCTCATGCTGGGTCTGGGCGCCCTCGGTGCCGCCGTCGGTATCGGTGTCCTCGGTGGTCGCTTCCTCGAAGGTGCTGCGCGCCAGCCTGAATTGATCCCGATGCTCCGTACCCAGTTCTTCATCGTTATGGGTCTCACCGACGCCCTACCGGTCATCTCGATCGCCATGGGCCTGTACCTGATGTTCGCTGTCTAACTGAAGATCCGACCCCTGCCCCCTTGGGCACGGTAGACCTCAGGCTCTCGTCCCCTTCGAGGCAACGGCATGAATATCAATCTGACGCTAATACTCCAGATGGTCGCGTTTGCGGTATTCGTCTGGTTCTGTATGAAATTCGTGTGGCCCCCCATCGTCAACGCGCTGGCGGAACGCAAGACCAAAATCGCCGAAGGGTTGGCGGCGGCCGAGCGCGGCCATAAGGAACAGGAGCTTGGCGCGCGTCGGGCCACCGAGCGGATAAAGGAGGCCAAGTCCAAGGCCGCCGAAATCGTAGGCCAGGCCCAGAAGCGTGCTACCGAGATCATCGACGAGGCGAAACAGGATGCCCGGGAGGAAGGTGCTCGGTTGGTCCACGCGGCGCAGGCCGAGATCGACCAAGATGTCAACCGGGCCCGTGAGGAGCTGCGGGAAAAGGTCGCGGTCCTAGCGGTTGCGGCGGCGGAGAAAATTCTAGAGAAGGAAATCGACCCGGCTGCCCACGGCACCATCGTCGACTCCTTCGCAAAACAGATCTAAGGCACGCCAATGGCCGGAGACATCACGACAATTGCACGGCCCTATGCCGAAGCCGCCTTCGCGCGGGCCCGGGAGAGTGGACAGGTGGACACATGGGGCGATGCCCTGGCCGCCCTGTCGGCAGTCGCCGCCGATCCCGTGATGGTGGAGCAGATCGGCAATCCGAACCTGCCGCGCGAGCGGCTGCGCGACGCGCTGCTGGAGATAGCAGGTGGCGGCTTGCCATCGGAGGTTGGCAATGAGGTTGGCAATCTGGTCTCGCTGCTGGCGGCGAACAACAGATTATCCGTGTTTCCCGAGATCGCTCGCCTCTTTGAGGCGCTCCGGACTCGACATCAAGGCATCTGCTGGGTGCGGGTTTCCAGCGCCTTCGCGTTGGGGCAGGATACGCAACGTGACCTTGTCGCGGCGCTCGAAAAACGGTTGGGGGTCGAAGTGGAAATGACGGTCAAAACCGACCCGTCCCTGATCGGCGGCGTCCAGGTTCGTGCCGATGACCTGGTGATTGACGGATCCGTGCGCGGCAAGCTGCACAAGCTGGCCACCGAATTGCAATTTTAACGGGAAACCGCCATGCAACTGAATCCATCCGAAATCAGCGATCTGATCAAGCAAAAGATCGAGCAATTCGAGCTTACGACCGAGGCCCGCACGGAAGGCACTATCGTCAGCCTGACCGATGGCATCGTCCGCATCCACGGCCTGTCCGACGCCCAGTATTACGAGATGCTGGAGTTCCCCGGAAATACCTATGGACTGGCGCTAAACCTGGAACGCGACTCCGTGGGCGCAGTGGTGCTTGGCGGTTACACCCACTTGTCGGAAGGAGATTGGGTCCGCTGCACCGGACGGGTGCTGGAGGTCCCCGTCGGTGAAACTCTGTTAGGTCGCGTCGTCGATTCCCTGGGTAACCCCCTCGACGGCAAGGGTCCCCTCGACGCGGCTGCGACTTCTCCCATCGAAAAGGTCGCCCCCGGCGTTATCAGCCGTAAATCGGTGGATCAACCGGTACAGACGGGCCTGAAGGCCATCGATGCCATGGTGCCCATCGGCCGCGGCCAGCGTGAATTGATCATCGGTGACCGCCAGACGGGCAAGACTGCCGTAGCGATCGATGCCATCATCAATCAGAAAAACAGCGGCATAAAGTGTATCTATGTGGCCATCGGCCAGAAGAACTCGTCGATTGCCGGAATCCAACGCAAGCTCGAAGAGCACGGCGCCATGGATCACACTATCATCGTGGCCGCGGGCGCCTCGGACTCCGCCGCCATGCAATACATTGCGCCATACTCCGGCTGCTCCATGGGCGAGTACTTCCGCGACAAGGGTGAAGACGCCCTGATCATCTATGACGATTTGACCAAGCAGGCCTGGGCCTATCGCCAGGTCTCCCTGCTGCTACGCCGCCCGCCGGGCCGTGAAGCCTATCCGGGCGATGTCTTCTACCTGCACTCGCGTCTTCTCGAACGGGCTGCGAGGATCAATGCGGAGCATGTGAAGCAGCTGACCGACGGTAAGGTCCAGGGCCGGACCGGCTCTCTGACCGCCCTGCCCATCATCGAGACCCAGGCAGGTGACGTCTCCGCCTTCGTGCCCACCAACGTTATCTCTATCACCGACGGCCAAATCTTCCTGGAAACTGACTTGTTCAACGCCGGTGTCCGCCCGGCCATCAATGCTGGACTGTCAGTATCCCGCGTCGGCGGCGCAGCCCAGACCAAGGTTATCAAAAAGCTCGGCGGCGGCGCGCGGCTGGCGCTGGCCCAGTACCGAGAGCTTGCCGCCTTCTCTCAGTTCGCATCTGACCTGGACGAGGCCACGCGCAAGCAGCTCCAACGCGGCGAGCGGGTGACCGAGCTCATGAAGCAGGTCCAGTACGCGCCCTTAAGCATCGGCCAGATGGCGGTTTCCCTCTTTGCCGCCAATGAGGGTTATCTGGACGACCTGGAGGTCAAGAAGGTCGTGGATTTCGAGCACGCCTTGCAGACCTACATGAAGACCAGTCAATCGGATCTCCTCTCCAAGATCGATACCACCGGCGATTACGACGACGAGATCGCGGATTCCCTGCACGCGGCACTTAAAGATTTCAAGGCCAGTCACATCTGGTAACCAAATCAGGTCCCCCGCTTCCGGTGAGAACACCGGGAGGGGGGCTTATACCGGTAGCGATTACAACGGCGGGGCCGTGGGAACCAGATTCGAAACTCCGGTTTTTCTTAAATCATATTTTCTTACCTACTGAAATAAGAGTGACTTTCGATGATGGTGATAATGAAGTATTGGAAATACAAAGGCGTAATAGAGAAATTGCTGCTGTGAAAAAACTCAGCGGTTCAGGATAATGATAACTTATTAATTCGCTTTTGAGATATCGAAATGAATGGATTTATTTTCGATGCATCGGCTCTCCTTGCACTTGTCGAAAAGGAAGGAAGGGTTGAATTTGTTGAAGGTTTATTATAAATTCACTAAATTGAAGATAAGTAATATTTTTGGTGATGGTAACTGGATAACTTTAGAAATGATTTTCCCTCGGCAGAATAAGCATTCTATCATATTAAGTTTTCCTCTCGATGATTGATCTGAATTTACATTCTTTCATTGGTAGATAAAAGGTTTTTTGTGGAACGCCATTGAATTTTGCAAGCCTTTGACCAAAATGATTCAATGCCATTGATAAATGAAATGGCGCGGTTGAGAGTCCAATTTTACCGGGCTGCGTGGTGACTCGACCTGCCTTCTACCAGTTAAGGGCCACTACTACCGGACTTTTATCTCAACAGTTAATCTGATTTAAAAGTAAATTATAGCTGAAAGATGTCTCTATTTAATAGAGACCTTGTCCCTTAGGCAGGAATCATTAGCACCAAACCTCTGCAGAATGATAGGTGAAATCAAACTACAAATCCGATAGTGGCGGAATTTATAGAAAATTACCAAAAAAACAACAACTAAAGTAGCCTTAATGAGGCTATGTGTCTGACCGCTTTGTACTTCCCTTGTATCCTGCGATGTGGGTTCAGTTAGGTGCAGTAGTGGTGGGGCACAGGCCGCTCTGCGGGTCTGTAGCGAAAATCAACTCCTAAGTAGATACAGCAGCAGTTAGTGGGCATACTCAATTGCGGCGGAAAAGCCGTCGATTGCATATTAGAGCATATGAAAACGGAGACGAAATTGACGGTGTGTGGTGCGAGTGCGAGTGTTCGTATCCACATTCAAGAGCCGCCATTGTCGGTTCCGGGTCCCCTTAGTACGCGGTATTTGGAAGCCATATCTGCATAACCGCTTCGATGCAAAGTTTGTCCTGCCCTTGTTGGGGCAGGTCATCCCGATAGGACAACACAAGGTGCGCTATGCTGGAGAGCAACTTGTCTTTGAGGCTCCCAAACCGAAGGGCAGCGTTGTCTGGGGCAATGTGTTCTAACCGGCGGTTCAAGTTGACGCTCGCGCTTGATATGTATCGTTATCATAACTGCGAAAGAACTTATCAAGGCTAGAATTGATAATGTTAGATATTTAGATGAATTTTACGGTGTCATAAGAGTTTTGTTGAGGCTAAGAGTGTTTCCCAATAAGGCAGTTTTATGCGAGATTTAAGATGCATTAAAATCAATGTTCCTGAAGATTTCTTCGTGAATAAATGGTAGGGATGGTATTTAACTGATGAAGGGTAGATTGAGCTGCTGTGCGGCCTGGTAGACCTGGACGATCAACCACAGTATCAGTTAAAAAGCACCCCTACTGAGTATATAGATTTGAAATTATTGAGGAATTTTACATTTGTGAAAATGTCATTTATCCGGTTATACGTGAGGTCTGTATAGGGTTTTGCTGACAGATATATGCTTTGGAGCCATAAACCACCAACTACTAATGGACTGAATAGTCCATAATCTGGGGAGCGACTGGAAGTCGCTGTTTCGGCTAAGGCCGACTGAAAGCCTCAGACTGAAGTTAGCTCGAAAGGACTGAAAGTCTAGAGTGTACTCAGCTGAGAAATTATCATCATTGATGTACTCTCTGGTTATATCGTTTGTAATATGCCCTGAACTGGAAGCACCGTACCCAATGGCTCAAAAGTGATGTCCCCAATACTGCATTCCTCAAATGCGGGAATTCTGGTTGTAGTTTGCGCTATATCTTCCCTTTAAGTAACTTCATGACACTAACCGACAACCTGGGCGGATAAGATGATGTAGGTGAGGTACATGTCTTTATTCACTGCTCCCTAGGATGGTTTCTATATCATTAGCAGCGCAGGTTTATCGAACCAATGTCCGTCTCCTTTGTCCCTACACCCTTGGTCAGCACCTTAAATAAATGAACCTTCAGATTGTAAACCGCATGTGTTGCGTTCTTCTTCGGGCTCATAGCCAAAAAATACTAAAGCCCTTGGGCTAAAAAGCTCATATTTACTAGCGACCAGCAATAGACTGACCGGAACCCTAGATTATCTGATCTATGACCAGATCGGAATATTAGGTAAGATGGTTTTAGGATTACCTGTTGTGGTGGTTGTTGAAGCAAAGCAGAATATTCATGGAAGGTTTGGGACAGTGCGCGGCGGAATTATTGGTGGCGTAAAATAGAATGATAAGAATTTATTTACTTATTTTGGTATCGTGGCTGACGGGGAGCTCTGGCAATTTGGAAAATTTTAATTGAACTATTTACTAAGCACAAAGTCGGAATGGCTGTTGCCGATTTGAGTGAAGTGTTTGGGGCAATTAAGGTATTTGCTCATGCAACCCAGAGTCTGACGATCCATTCAGCCAACTTTTTTTCGCTAAACCCTATAACGGTGGCTGATGTCTACGTTAGACGGAATAACGAGATCAACGGTCCACATCGATTCCGGTGTGGGCGGTTGACAGCCAGGAGCCGAACGATATGGCCGGCGCAAAAGAAATACGCACGAAGATTGCCAGCATCAAGAGCACCCAGAAGATCACCAAAGCCATGGAAATGGTGGCGGCGTCCAAAATGCGCAGGGCACAGGAGCGGATGTCTGCCTCCCGCCCCTTTGCCGAGAAGATGCTGCAGGTGATCGGTCACCTGCGTCACGCGACGCCGGAGTACAGACACAGCTTTCTGGCCACCGAACACGAGCGTAAGCGCGTCGGTTATATCGTGGTCGCTTCTGACCGCGGCCTGTGCGGAGGCCTGAACGGCAACCTGTTCCGGGACATCGTGCGGGAGCTGAAAGAGCAGAAACGGGCCGGCATCGGGACCGTGTTCGCCCCCATCGGCAACAAGGCCCTCGGCTTCTTCAAGCGCTTCGGTGGCGAGGTCCTAGCCCAGGCGACGCACCTGGGGGATCGACCCCACATCGAGGACCTAATCGGCCTCGTCAAGGTGATGCTGGACGCTTATGAGTCCGGCGAGATCGACGCTATCTATGTGGCAGGCAATGTGTTCGTGAACACCATGACCCAGCGACCGGAGACCAGGCAGCTGGTGCCGATCCAGGCCGAGGATACTGAGGTCGATGAGGCGGTCCGTCATCATTGGGACTACATTTACGAGCCGGACGCCAAAACGGTGCTCGATGCTCTGCTCATGCGTTATATCGAGTCCCTGGTCTACCAGGCGGTGGTGGAAAACGGGGCCTGCGAGCAGGCGGCACGCATGGTGGCCATGAAATCCGCTTCGGACAATGCGGGAAATCTCATCGACGAGCTGCAGCTCGTCTACAACAAGGCCCGCCAGGCGGCGATCACCCAGGAGATTTCCGAGATCGTCAGTGGTGCGGCCGCGGTTTGATTCGAAATTCGAGGCGGTGGGCGGAAATCGTCTGAACATGTATCGAGATGCCGCGATACGGCAAGAGGAGACACTATGAGCTCTGGTAATTTGGTGCAAATCATCGGCGCCGTGGTGGACGTACAGTTTCCCCGCGGTGAGATGCCGAAGGTCTACGAGGCGTTGGCGATCGACGAGGTCGGCCTGACGCTCGAAGTGCAGCAGCAGCTCGGCGACGGCATCGTGCGCACCATCGCCATGGGCTCCACTGACGGTCTGCGTCGCGGCCTGGTTGCCAAGAGCACCGGCGCGCCCATCAGCGTTCCGGTCGGTACCCCCACCTTGGGCCGCATCATGGATGTCCTAGGCGATCCTGTGGATGAAAAGGGTCCGGTGGAGTCCGAGCAACGGTGGCCCATCCACCGGGTTGCCCCCAAGTTCGAGGACCAGGCAGCCACTACCGAAATCCTGGAGACGGGCATCAAGGTCATCGACCTCATTATGCCCATCGCCAAGGGCGGCAAGATCGGGTTGTTCGGTGGCGCCGGTGTGGGCAAGACGGTTACCCTGATGGAGCTGATCCGCAACATCGCGGTGGAGCACTCCGGTTATTCGGTGTTCGCGGGCGTCGGCGAACGGACCCGCGAGGGTAACGACTTCTATCACGAGATGATGGAGTCGAACGTCCTCGATAAGGTGGCCCTGGTCTACGGCCAGATGAACGAGCCCCCAGGCAACCGGGCCCGAGTCGCCCTGACCGGCCTCACCATGGCCGAGTACTTCCGCGATGAAGGCCGTGACGTCCTGATGTTCATCGACAACATCTACCGCTACACCCTGGCCGGCACCGAGGTCTCTGCCTTGCTCGGGCGCATGCCCTCGGCCGTGGGATACCAGCCTACCCTGGCCCTGGAGATGGGTCTGTTGCAGGAACGCATCACCTCCACCCGCACCGGCTCCATTACCTCCTTCCAGGCAGTATACGTGCCCGCGGACGACCTCACTGACCCGTCGCCGGCCACCACCTTCGCCCACCTTGACGCCACCTTGGTGCTGTCTCGGCAGACCGCGGAGCTAGGCATCTATCCAGCGGTGGATCCCCTGGACTCCACCAGCCGGATCCTGGATCCCAACGTGGTCGGTCAGGAACACTATGAGACGGCGCGCTCGGTCCAGGGTACCCTTCAGCGCTACAAAGAGCTCAAGGACATCATCGCCATCCTGGGCATGGACGAGCTTTCCGACGAAGATAAGCTGATCGTTGCCCGGGCGCGCAAGATTCAGCGCTTCCTCTCTCAGCCCTTCTTCGTGGCCGAGGTCTTCACCGGCTCTTCCGGCAAGTATGTGCCCTTGAAGGATTCCATCTCGGCCTTCAAGGCCATCGTCGACGGCGAGTACGATCATCTCCCCGAGCAGGCCTTCTACATGGTCGGCGGGATTGACGAGGCCGTCGCCAAGGCCGAGAGCATGTAACGCCGGGAGGACTCCCATGGCAATGACCGTTCATGTTGACATCGTGAGCGCCGAGGGGGCTATCCACTCGGGGCTGGCGACCATGGTGTATGCGCCGGCAGAGATGGGTGAGGTTGGCATCTCGCCCCGTCATACGGCCTTGATAAGCCGCCTCAAGCCCGGCGATGTCCGGGTCGAGTCCGAGGACGGGAAGATGGAACACTTCTATGTCTCCGGCGGCATGCTCGAAGTCCAGCCGCGGGTGGTCACCATTCTGGCGGATACGGCGATCCGCGCTCGTGACCTGGACGAAGCCGCAGCGGTGGACGCCAAACGGCGCGCGGAAGACACCCTGGCCGGAAAGACCGCTGAATTCGAGCATGCCCAGGCCCAGGCGGAGCTGGCGGCGGCCGTCGCCCAGCTGCGCGCGATCGAGAAGCTGCGTAAGCTGAAGGGCGCCTGAGTAGTCGGGCGGAAGAATCCTCTCCGCTGCCTGAAACAAGAAGCAGCCGGACGTCGCCGGGGCTACGGAGGCCTACTGGTAGGCATGGGCTTGCCCGCGCCTACCAGGCCGGTAGTTACCTCGCCCTGACTTGACTGACGCTCGAACGACTCCGCCAACGCCTTGTTTTTAGCCTGATTTGCACGCGCTCGCCTGGCCTTGCTCGTCTGTCTGGCAGGGTTAATTTAAATGGTATCGTGATTGATAGTCTAGGTCTGCCGCGGGCAGCACAGCGGGCCAACCCGGCTTCAGTTAAATACCACCACTACCATTTTGCTCAACAACTTGGTATGCGCTGCTACTATCAATACAGGTATAGTTAATCACCGTTACTAACTCATACATCACGACGTTACAGAGCACCCAAAATGTTGACGCGCTTTCGACCGAAGGGGTAAGGATGAATGAACGAAAAAAACACCAGATTGGGGCCAAAGATGAGCCATGGCCAAAGTGTGCTGCATCCGTGCAAAAAAACCACTCGCCGGCCGCTTCAGCTTTAAACTTTTCTTGCTCTTTGAGCTTATCTTCATTGACCTCCTTACCAGGAATCGAGCCAGTTTTCCATCGTTTCATGCCTAGGCGTTTAAGAAATTTTCCGATTTGAGACGTACTGAGACAGATGCCGGTTAATTTCCCGATTTCATGTCGGGCTTCAGCAAACGTGGCGGGAGGATGTTTTTCGAAATGATCTCTGGTGAGTGTTTCACTGTCTTCCAGCACACTTTTTGGTCGATAGAATTTGATTCTTTAAGTTGTTCCACTCCACTTTCGAGATGCGCCTTTAGATAACTGACAAGGGTCGGCTTGCTGATATTGAGAATTTGTTGAATATCTCCATGAGCCATCCCTTGGCTTTTAAATATAAAGCATCCATTTTCTTTGCTCATTCGCGGGTGAGCGATTGATGAATCCATTCGTATTGGATAGTATGTGTATCTGTATCGCTAAGCGAGGGAATCTAGATAACTTTAGAGAAGATGATTAGAGTTGGGTTTCCATATAGGTTTCCTCTCGATAGATTGAATCTAAATTCACATTCTTTCAGGTATGGATAATAAAGTTATTCGTGGAATACCATTGAATTTTGCAAGCCTTCGTTTGGTAGTCTAAGTCTACCGGGTCGCACAGCAACCCAATTTGCCTTTTCCAATTAAAGACCACCACTACCATGATTCATGGCTATGTAAAATGAAGTACTTCGAAAATACAGATGTGCCGTGTATCGAGTTTTAGGAGTGATGATATTTCGGAGATGGAGGATCTTAAGGAAATGTGTGTGCATTGACCATTGAATATGCAAGCCAGAGAGTAAATGTAAACCAATTAACAATTGAAGGCATGGCGGCATAATACAGCACTATATCCGACCGCCTGTCTCAATATTAACATGTCCCTCGAACAATCCCCGGTGCGATGACCAACCAAACGATCAAGAATGGGAAGCTGGTATCCCTCACCTACAGTATTTGCGACCAATCTGGTAGCGTGCTGGAGCAGTCCGACCTACCCATGAGCTATATCCACGGTGGCCGGACCGAGCTCATCGGTGGCATGGACCGGGTGGTAGCGGGGAAATGCGCCGGCGACGAGGGCCGGTTCGAGCTGGGACCGGATCAGGGCATGGGTCCCTACGACCCGGCTCTCACCTTTACTGACATCATCAACAATGTCCCGCCCCAGTTCCGTCATCTGGGCGCCGAAGTGCAGATGCAAAGCGAGTCGGGCGATATAAAGACCTTTTACGTCACCAAGATCGAAAATGGAGAGCTTACCCTGGATGGTAACCACCCACTCGCTGGGAAGAAGCTGCGCGTTGAGGTAAAGATCAAGGAGGTCCGCGACCCGACGGAGCAGGAGCTTATGCAAGACGGGATAGTCCGGACGACGCTGTCGGGATTGCATTGAACATGGCCGACCTATCAAGACACCTAGTCTCGGGGGAGGAGGTCCGAAGTCCAGGCTTTACGCCGAGAGTATTGAAGATGGGCGTGATTGTGCTCGCCGCGGGAAAGGGCAAGCGGATGCGCTCACGGACGCCCAAAGTCCTGCACCCGCTTGCCGGCCGGTCGCTTCTGGCCCATGTCCTGGACACCGCGCGGGCCCTGGGGGCGGCGCGGATAGGCGTCGTCTACGGCCACGGGGGCGGGCTGGTTCCTCGGCGGATGGCGGACTACAACTGCGTTTGGGTGGAGCAGGCCGAGCAGCGGGGGACCGGCCATGCCGTCATGCAGGCGCTGCCCCACATGCAGGATATGGACCGGATCCTGGTCCTCTACGGCGACGTACCCCTAATGCAGCCGACTACGCTCCAACGCCTGATGGAGGCTGCGGCAGCTACCCAGCTCGGTGTATTGACCGCGGTGTTTGAGGATCCCACCGGCTACGGGCGCATCATTCGGGACGAATCCGGGCGGGTCGTGCGCAACGTGGAGCAACGGGATGCCACGGCGGATGAGCTGCGTATTCATGAGGTCAACACGGGCTTTCTGATTGCGGATCGGGCTCGGCTGGATGACTGGCTTGCGCGCATCGGGAACCATAATACCCAGGGTGAATACTACCTGACTGATATTCTGGCGCTGGCCGTGCGCGCAGGGGTGGAGATCGCGACCAGTCGGCCGGAGACCCTGGATGAGGTGTACGGGGTCAATGACCGGGTCCAGCTTGCGGCCCTGGAGCGTTCCCTCCAGCGCCGCCGAGCGGAGGCGCTGATGCGTGGCGGTGTAACCCTCGCTGACCCCGCCCGGCTCGACATCCGCGGCCGGCTGCAGGCTGAGGAAGACGTCAGCATCGACGTGAATGTGGTCATCGAAGGTGATGTCCGGCTTGCCGAGGGTGTGTCCATCGGACCCAATTGTCTGCTTCGGGACTGCACGCTCGGTTCCGGCACCCAGGTCTTTGCTGACTGTATTATCGAAGGCGCCGTTGTCGGTGCCGGTGCCCGCATCGGTCCCTTCTCCCGGCTCCGTCCGGCGGTGGTGCTGGCAGATGATGTGCAGGTGGGCAACTTCGTCGAGCTCAAGAAGGCCCAGATCGGCGCGGGCAGCAAGGTGAATCACCTGACCTATGTAGGTGACGCCCGCATCGGTCGTGACGTCAACGTGGGCGCCGGGACCATCACCTGCAACTATGACGGTGCCCACAAGCATCTGACGGTGATCGGCGATGACGCCTTCATCGGCTCCAACGCATCCCTGGTCGCGCCGGTAGAGATCGGCGCCGGGGCTACCATCGGCGCCGGCTCGGTCGTCTCCCGTAAAGCGTCTGCTAGGAAGCTTACCCTTACCCGCGCCGGGCAGGTTACCCTGGATCATTGGCAACGGCCCTGTAAGCAGGGACCTGAGCCGGATTGAGCGTGCGTTTCGGTGGTTGGTCGAGTCGATTAATCCGGCGCCTTAACCCTAATAGCTGGGGAAAACCGCGCATCACGCGAATCCTCGCGGATCGATCAAACGCCTTCTCGAGCCGTGCTAAATAACGCCGGACATCGCGGTTTGGGGGACTAGATCCTGTTGACATTTAACCCCAATCGACTGTTTTCACATGTTGAATGGCCGCAACACTCCAGCAGTCCGCGCAGCAGACCCTACAGTCGATCAAATGGTTAGCGCAAGGTCCGCTGCGTGAACATTACTAAATGTCAACACGCCCTGCACAGGGGCACCGAAATACCGGTAGCATTGGTTCGACTGTTACATCCAGGACATTGCCGGCTCGATGTTGCCGATGGTTGAGAGCATCCGTATTCGATCTCCTCTCCCCAACCCCTCTCCCGGCGGAGAGGGGAGCTTTTTGTGCCGATGGCAACATTCGTGTCGATTCGTGGTTCTTATTTCCGGTTTTTGTATGCAGCTGTACTAGGGGCTGTTGACATTCATCTTTTTTAGGTCCTTTGCGGACCTTTTCCGCGCTGACCGCGTTGCGGCTCGTCATAATGGGCCTGCTGTTCCTCCTCGCGGTAGTGGTAAGTTTTTAACTGATAGCGCGGTTGAGAGTTCAGGTCTACCGGGCTATGTAGCGACCCAACCTGCTTTCCGTCAGTTAAATCCCGCCACCACCCTCCTCGCCGCGTTTTTCAGCCAAGAAAAATTCCTCGCAAGCGCCCACGCTCAGATAAATGTCAACGTCTCCTGGACGGATGTGTTTCGGGTGCGATCCTGAATGACTCGGCGCTGTCAGGCAGACCGGACAGCCGCGACAAAAAATAATTCCTGTCACAAGGAAAAGGCTGGTGAGCGTCACTTTCCTGCACACGGCGGACTGGCAGATCGGTAAGCAATTTGCGCGGATTCCAGGAGATCCGGGGGCCGCATTGCGACTGCGGCGACTGGATACCGTCAAGGCTATCGCCGAGCTGGCACGGGAACGTCGGGTGGACGCAGTGCTCGTTGCCGGTGATGTTTTTGAAGACAACGCCGTCTCAGACGAGACCCTCAGGCGGACCATGCACGCGTTAGCCCCGTTCGAGGGTCCCTGGGTGCTACTGCCCGGCAACCACGATGCGGGCCTGACCCAGAGCGCCTGGAGCCGTCTGCGCTGGCTCGCGGCAGTGCCCGCAAATGTCATACTGGCCGATCGGCCCGAGCCCATCACGCTTTGCGGGGGGCGGCTAGTGGTGCTGCCGGCCCCCTTGCGGCGTCGGCACGAGGTGGGGGACCTTACGGAGTGGTTCGACGCCTTGGGCTCGGATGCGGGCTTGTTGCGGGTCGGGATCGCGCACGGCGCGGTCATGAACAGGTTGCCGACCGTGGCCGAGGCCCACAATCCCATCGCCGATACCAGGGCGGAAACAGCGAACCTCGACTATCTGGCCTTGGGTGACTGGCATGGGACCCTGGAGGTGGCAAATCGGACTTGGTATGCAGGCACCCCCGAGCCAGATCGCTTCAGGACCAATGAGCCCGGCAATGTGTTGCTTGTGACCTTGCGGGAAAGCGGCACCCCGCCCCAGGTAGAAAAGGTCCCGGTCGGCTACTATCGATGGGTCCCGCTGACTTTCGAGGTCATGGATGACCAGGCCCTGGCCGTCCTGGATGGCCGACTGGCCGCATTGGGTGAAAGCAGGCGGACAGTGGTGAGATTGAAGCTCGTGGGCACGGTGGATCTCGCTGCCAGACAGCAGCTCGATGAGCTGCTCGACGGGTGGCGCGCCTGTTTGCATTTCCTGGATGTCGACGCTAGGGCGTTGCTGGCCCGGACCGATCCGGACGATATTGCCGCGCTGATTGCTGAGCTGCGGGCCACCGGCTTTGTGCGCGCTGCGGTCGAGACCCTGGTGGGCATCGAAGGCGACGCTGGGCACCTCGACCAGGCCAACGCGGGACGGGCCCTGCAGATCCTCTACCGCGAGCACAAGGCTCTGCGGCAATGAGCACTCTGCACTTCAAATCCATCGAGGCAGAGCAGTTTCGGCAGTTTCAGGACGCAGTGGCCGTCCGTGATCTGAGCGCCCAGCTCAACGTTGTCGTCGGCCACAACGAGGCCGGTAAATCCACCCTGTTGCAGGCCGTTCGCGCGGCCCTGTTCGACCGCTATACGGGCAGTGTGGGGGAACATTTTCGACCCTATGGCGCTGCGGTAAGCCCCAGGGTCCGCCTGGTGTTCGAAATGGGCGGAGCCGAATACCGGCTCACCAAGATCTTTTCGCGGCGGCGCGATGGCGAAGCTACCCTGGAGGCGACCGACGGCAGGCGTTGGGAAGGCCCCGAGGCGGAAGATTACCTGGCGAAGCGCCTGGGGTTCTCCTATGCGGGCCGAGGTGGCAGTCGCCCGGAGCTGCAGGGTTTGGCCGGGCTCCTGTGGGTCGAACAGGCACGGGCCTACGAGCCGGTGACTCTGACGGATCAGTCCCAGCAGCAGGTTCATGCGGTATTCGAGAACGACATGCGGGAGCTCTTGGGCGGCGATCAGGGTGAGGCGCTGCATCGCCGCATCACGGCGTTACGGGGGGAGTACTTCGACACCCGGGGAAAGCCGCGCGGCAACTACCGACGCGTTCGGGAGCGGGAGGCCGAGCTGCGGCAAAAGCTACAGGCGATACGCGCGCAGCTGGAAGCATACGAGGATAAGGTGGACCGCCTGGAGCGACGGCAGACGGAGCTGCTTGCCTATCGGGAAGACCGGGCCTTGGGGAAAGCTGAGGAACGCGCCCGATTAGCGCAAGCGGCGGCCGAGCGGGTGACGGCGCTGCGGGCCCAAGTCCGGTCAGGTAAGGAGCAATGCGGTCGGACCGATGCCGAATGGGAAGCGGCAAAGCGGGCCTGGGAGACCCGTGCCAGGTTGATCGACGAACGTGAAGAGGCGCGGAAGGCGGAGCAGGCTGCCAAGCAGGCTGTGCGGGAAAAGGAGACCGAATCGGCGCACCTGGAAGAGCGGCTTACGCAACGCCGGGACCGGCTTGCCGCATTGAAGGCCCGTAAGCAGGAGAGAGATGCCGAGCTCCGCCTGGCCCGTGACGCCGAGGCCCTCGATCGTCTCGTGGCGGAGCATGAACGTCTGAATACCAGGCTCGAGGAAGTACGCGACGCGGATGCCGAGCGGCGGCGATGCCTGTCGGAGCGGGCCGCGCTTCGGGTCACGGAAGAGACAGTATCGGCATTGAAGCGGATCAAGCGGGGCCGCGATCTGGCCGAAGAACGCTTGCATGCCGCCGCGACTCAGGTTGCGTATTGGTTGGAGCCAGGCGCGGTGGTCAAGCTGGGCGAGGAATCGCTCGCCGGCGACGGATCGGTCCGACTGGCCCGGCGCTCCGAGCTCCAGGTCGAAGGCATCGGACGCTTTATGGTCACTCCCGGTGGGGAAGACCTGGACGCGCTACGGCGCAAGGTAGAGCAGGCCGACCGCCGGCTCGGGCAGAGATTGTCCGAGGTAGGCGCCGACGGTGTCGCCGGCGCCGAGGCGATACTGCGCCGCGCGGGGGAGCTCGATAGCTGGGCCTTACAACATGCCGCAACCCTTAAAGGACTTGTCCCCGAAGGTCTGCAGGCCCTGGAGGACCAGCTCAGTGCCGTCGGCGCGCAGCGGGACGATCTGCGCCGCAAGCTGGGTAACATGGCCGCCCGAGACTTCGGAATGGACGGCTTGGAGCAGGAACTCCAAAGGCTCCAGGATCAGGTCGCCGCGCTCAAAGGCGATGTCTACGCCGAGGAAAAGGTACTCCAGGGGCTGCGGGAGGCACTTGCAGGACTCCGTGCGGAGAAGGTATCCGCCGAGCGACTCACCGGGCGTTATGCCTCCGAGCTGGAAGAGGCCCGAGTCCAGGCGTCGGACGCGCGATTGGCGGAGGCCCTCAAAGAGGCGGAGCAAGGGGGCGGGGCGAGCCGCCACCGTCTGGAAGCGGCGATCCGGGCGCTCGAGACCGAACACCCCGAAGCCGTCGAGCTGGAGGTCGAACGGTCGGGACATGGCCTCGAAGACATCCGACAAGAGATCGAGCGGCTTAACCGCGAGGTCCGTGATCTGAAGGTGGAGCTCGGCGCCCTCGGGCAGAAAGGGCTGGCCGAAGCGGTGGCAACCGTTGCGGCGGACCATGCGTTTGTGGCCTTGCAGCTGGAGCAAGCCGACCGGGACGCGCGCGCGCTCGATTTGTTGCAAGGCACCCTCGATGCCGCCCTCCGACAGGCGAAGGTGGCCGTCGCCGAACCGGTGGTGACCAGGCTGGTTCCATACCTGCGCCGGTTGATCCCAGATGCCGCTCCCACAGTCGATGAAGACTTGATCCTCACCGGAATCGAACGGGGCGGGGCAACTGAGGTCTTCGAGGATCTGAGCATCGGCACCCGAGAGCAGCTGGCCGTCCTAATCCGGTTGGCCTACGCCGACTTACTCAGCGAGGCGGGGGAACCGGTAGCCCTGATCCTGGATGATGCCCTGGTCAATTCCGATGATGAACGCCGCGAACGGATGAAAGCAATCCTGTGCCAGGCGGCGCAGCGTTACCAGATCTTGCTCCTCACATGCCACGGCCGGGAATACCGGGACACGGGCGGGACCTTCATCCGGCTCGAGGACGCCCGTGAGGAGGGGGTGTCGGCTGAGTTTTAAATGGTCAGATGCCATGGATGACAAAAGCATTAGAGAGGATTTTCTCTCAGAAGAGTAAATATTCTCTCATATAAGTTTTCCTTTCGATGATTGAATCTAAATTCAAATTCTTTCTTTACAGATGTAGATGAAAGTTAAAGTTGTTCGTGGAACGCCATTGAATTTTGCAAGCTTTCGTTTGGCATATGACCAGAACGATTCAATGCCATTGATAGGGCAATTACCACGGGCAAATTCATGCTGACCATGATTTACACGGAAATGCTTTTTGTACCCCCCTATCCACCAGCCTATCGTACGATGACCACGCGTCCCCAGATTGCGGCCTGTAGCGGCTTCTTGGCGGCGTTCGGGACGATTTCCGTATAGCCTTTCCCGTGGCGTTCCAGAATCCCGAAGATAATCGTTTTACCCCCGGCCCCGCGCCCTCTCTTCCCACGAACACGACGCCCGCCGAAATAGGATTCATCGACCGACACCGTGCTCCCCAAGGCGTTTTCCCACGCGCCTAACCAACCTAGCCCGCATCGCTCACCGCTAGCTTCGATTCTGGCCTCGAACCCAGGGCTAGGCCATTGGATGGCGAGTCGTTGGTGAAGAATCGCGATGCGGGCTTTCGTGGGAACCTAGACGCACCGAATCTTACACATACTGCGGATGATTCGTGCGTGATGTACACAGTGGATCGGGACAGTGCAAAAAGCGCCCGTCGGCGCTTTGCGAGCACGCCGTCGATCGGATTGACACATCCAATGGGGATGGAGTGAAAGCTCAGGGAACGCCGCTGCAGGCAGTGACGGCCTGGATCGCCCGCAATGCCCGCACGAAGACGTGTGCGCCTGGGAAGCTCGCAGAGAAGGAGATACGAATCCGGCGGATGCTCAGACGCACCTGAGCGCTGATCTTTAAAAGTCGAGTGCGGATGGTGCCGCACTGGGCCCGCGTGAGTTCTGTGTCCTTAGAGTC
>Ga0209052_1000178_pt1 | contig 21687 bp, 19 predicted proteins | sample WorMetHEROISLAND_2_FD_187409 | JGI IMG/M metagenome (GOLD analysis project Ga0209052, IMG submission 187409) | Marine gutless worms symbiont microbial communities from Max Planck institute for Marine Microbiology, Germany - Olavius sp. 4 HERON... | ecosystem: Host-associated > Annelida >...
ATAAGTAGTCGGTGTAATCAATTGCTATTTGTGCGTTTGTAAAAATCTTGAAGAAAAAAAACCAGAAATTAGGCGCACAAGGTGAGCCGGTGTCAGTAAGTAAAATTCGATTTGGGCAACAGCCCGTTAAGATTTGACCCCTTCTTCTTTTTACTTCGACTGGTCAGCGCCATCCTGATGGAAACCAGCGAAGAATGGGAGACAAGTAGAAAATATCTGACACTGGAGTACGATCTGCTCCCGAATTGAATTTACAGAAAAAAAGTTGCACTATCAAAAAATTCATGGAGAAGAACTCTCAATTTATAAGATAATATCAATCTCCATTTAACTACTTGAAGTCCTCTTTGAGTAGACCGTGTTTGGTCATCAGCTTGTGAAGCTGGCGGGTGCTGACACCCGCCATGGCCGCGCTAGGTGCGATTCGCCCCTTGTTTATGGTAAGTAGGCGGATGAGATACTGATGCTCGGCCTGCCCCACCGCCACCGCCCGAAATTGCCGTATGGCAGGCAGCTCATCGGAGTCCAAAGCTGGTGGAATGCAATCTTGGAATAGTTCGGGAGGAAAGCTTTTGGGCTCCAAATACTCGCCCTTTTCAAGGATAAAGGCCCGTTCGATTAGATTTTCCAGTTCGCGTATATTGCCCGGCCAGTCATACATGAAAAAAGCCTGTTCCACTTCCCGGCTCACACCGGAGATCTTGCGACTGTAAAGTCGATTCAGGCGCGTGATGAACATGAGGGTCAAAAGTGGGATATCCTCACGCCGCTCCCGGAGAGGTGGAATGTGCAGAGGAAAGACGTTCAGGCGATAAAATAGATCACTTCTAAAGTAGCCTTCGTCAACCATTTGCTTGAGGTCAGAGTTGGTAGCCGCAAGCACCCGCAGGTCGGCTTTCATAGTCTCTTCGCCTCCCACTGGTTGAAAGGTGTAATCCTGTAAAAACTGCAATAGCTTGATCTGGATCGCCGGTGTAACGGTCCCGATCTCGTCCAAAAATATGGTGCCGCTATTTGCCAGGGCAAATCGGCCTTGCTTGCGTTTCACTGCGCCGGTGAAAGCGCCTTTCTCGTGGCCGAAAAGCTCGCTTTCAATCAGGGTTTCAGGGATGGCCCCACAGTGCACACTGATGAAGGGCCCCTCTTTGCGCGATGAATGCAGGTGAATCAACCGGGCCAAAAAACTCTTTCCGGTACCGGTTTCCCCAGTGATCAGCACCGTGGAATTTGTGGAAACAACCAATTTCATCTGTTCGTATAGATGGCGCATTGCGCCAGAGCGACTCTGGACCTGATCCTCAAACCCGCCTATTAATGCCTCATTTTCCAGGTAGCCCAGACCGTAATCAAAGTCCGTGGGAAGCTTGCCAATGTCGTGTTGCGTGATCATTGTTTTTTAATATTTACATGGGTCCATCTGCCATGCCGTCGCGTCGCACTTCGGCCACCCCCATAAAACCGGGGCGAGTCTGACACCGCATGGCCGCGTTGATGGCCCCTAGGTAGAAAGCGTAGTCCCGGCGGGGGTCGATTTGATACCCCAACCCTTCCAAATGCACCACCACGGCCGGATCGAAGCGCCCTGCCTCCAGGCTCACCACTCCGCCTAGTGAGCAATGCAAACGGGGCCGCGCCATGGCTTCGTAAGGAGAACACCCTCCATCGACTAGGTGCACCATGAACTGTGCCAAAGCGGAGTAAATGCGGTCGCTTCCCGGACTGCCCACAGCCAACCATGGCGTATCGTTCAAAAACATGATAGCCGGGGCCACTGAAGACCAGGGCACCGCACCGGGGCGCAGATAATGGGGATGACTGGGGTCCTGGGTCTCCAGGGTATTGAGATAGTTGTTGTATAAAAAACCCAAACCGGATGCCGTCGCCTTGGCACCATAAATCGACTCAATGGATTGGCTTAAGGAGACCGCGTTGCCCATGGCGTCCATCACCGAGATGTGGGTGGTTTCGCCGCCCAATTGAGGGGGATCCAACAAAGGCAAGGTGGGGTCCACCTTCTCTTTAATGGACAGAGATAGAGATCTGGCGAACTCCGGATTGGTCATGATGCGGTCCGGTGTTTGCAGATAATGGTTGGGTTCCACGGGATGCTGCCGCCTTTGCAGAAATGCTTTTCGAAAAGTCTCTGCCAGAAAATGACAGGAGGAAGGGGTGCCCCGGGCCAGAAAGTCGGACGGCAGGTTTCCCAGCACCATCATCACCAGGGACAAATCCCGCCCGGCCCCGGGCGGCGGCATGGTGGCGATGCGCACCTCCCGGTAGCACCGTTCCACGCAAGGCCGCTCTACGGGCCAGGGAATCAGGGCCAGATCTTCAGCCCTTAGGAAACCCCGGTTTTCTTTCATGTCCTTGTCGATGCGTTCTGCCACCGGTCCCAGGTAAAAAGCCCGGGGCCCTTGATCTGCCAACAGTTCCAAAACCTTGGCCAGTTCCATCTGTACAAAAAGCCGTCCCGGTTCATGGGGATTCTTGCCCTCTCGTAAAAAAGCAAGCGCTCCGGATGGCGGCGATACCTTCAGGAAGGTTTCAAGCTCCCTCTTTTGGAGGCGGCATTGCATATCGGTCAAGGTGTAGCCCTCTTTTGCCAGACGGATGGCCGGAGCAAGCAGCTCTTCCCAGGTTAAACTTCCGAATTTGAAGTGCATGTACCCCAAAACCGCGGGTGTGGAAGAGACCGTGGTGGCACGGTAGCCCGAAAACTGCTCGCCATTTTCCAGGCTTGAACGCACGGCCAAAGAGGGAACCCGCGAAGAGCCGTCCAAAGCCAGGGTACGGCCGTTTATATGCAGTACAGCAAGGGTTTGGCCGCCCAGCCCGCTGGATTGGGGTTCGCAGACCGAAAGTGCCATTGCCGCAGCCACGGCTGCGTCCACCGCATTGCCTCCTCTATCGAGCATGGCCACCCCTGCCTGGGTGGCTTGGGGAAAGGCGGTGGCCACAATGCCGCCCAGGGAAAAGGCCGCCTTGCCGTCGCCGGTTGGCTCAAAGCTGTCTTCAATACGATTGATGTCCATACCATTCCTGCTGTTGAACGCTGTAAGCAGTGTGAAATATTCAGACCAATTACTAATAGTAGCTAGGCAATTCACGTGCCAATCATAACTAACTGAATTCTATTGCACAATATTTGCGGAAATGCAAGGCTTTCGGAAGTAAAAGTTCTCTTTTTTAGATATGGTTTCAAGATACCAATTTAAATTCTGTATAAAAATAAGATAACCTATTTAATTTATTTATATAAAATTTATATCCTGTACAAAAGAAATCAGAGCTTCTTTGTAGATAATATCGGAATAATTAATTCCTATTAATTCTAATTTTTAAGAATTATTTATTCCGATTTAAAACAGTTTTCGATCAGTTTTGTGTATATTCAGTTAGTTAGGTAATGGCATGACAATTGCTATTCAATAGGAACAACTGGATACCTTCATTTTGCCGGCTACTGGCCGGAGTGATAACCATGGCCGAACCCCTCTTGCATATAGAAAATCTGAATACTCACTTTTTTACCGATGACGGTGTAATCAAGGCGGTGAATGGAGTGGATCTCAACATCCAGGCCGGTGAGACTCTGGCCGTGGTGGGCGAGAGCGGCTGCGGCAAAAGTGTCACTGCCCTATCAATCATGCGCCTGATCCAATCGCCGCCCGGCCGCATCGTGGACGGGAGTATCCGCTTTGACGGAGTCGAGTTGAGCAATCTGAATGATGAAGCCATGCGACAAATCCGGGGAAACCGGATATCGATGATTTTCCAGGAGCCCATGACCAGCCTGAACCCCGTATTCAAAGCCGGCAGCCAGGTGGCCGAGGCTGTCCTTCTGCATCAGGGGGTGTCCAAGAGTCAGGCAATGGAAAAGGCTGTGGAAATGATGGCCAAGGTTGGCATCCCCGACCCGGCCCGCAGGGCCCAAGAGTATCCCCACCAACTCAGCGGCGGCATGCGCCAGCGGGTGATGATCGCCATGGCCCTGGCCTGCAATCCCCGGTTGATGATCGCGGACGAGCCCACCACCGCCATGGACGTAACCATCCAGGCCCAAATACTCGATTTGATGAATGCGTTGAAGAATGACTTGGGTGCGGCCATCATGCTGATCACCCACGATCTGGGTGTGGTGGCGGAAATGGCACAACGAGTAGTGGTGATGTATACCGGCAATGTTGTGGAACAAGCCGAGGTCAATGAACTCTTTACTGCCCCCAAACATCCTTACACCATCGGGTTGCTGAGCTCCATCCCCAAGCTGGATCATCCGGTGCCGGAAAACCGCATGCTGCCTACGATCTCAGGAGTGGTGCCAAGTTTGCTGGACTTACCTCCCGGATGTAATTTCGTCAGGCGCTGCCCGCAGGCGATGGATCGGTGCGCCCGGGAAATGCCCCCGTTGTTCGAAATAAACGAAGGTCATTGGTCGAGGTGTTGGCTCCATGAATAGCCAGGAATTCTTATCCATACGAGGGCTTCAGATGCATTTCCCCATAGGTGGGGGGTTGTTCAGTAAGCCTAACTCTTTTGTGCACGCCGTGGATGGCGTGGATCTAGAGGTGACCAAAGGGGAGACCCTGGGCGTCGTTGGCGAGAGCGGTTGCGGCAAGACCACTCTGGGCCGCTGTATCCTGCGCCTCATCGAACCCACAGCCGGAAGCGTGACTTTTGAGGGCAGACCGGTGTTGGGTCTGGGGAGTGAAGAGCTGCGGAAGCTCAGGCGGGATATGCAGATAATTTTCCAGGATCCTTACTCCTCTTTAAACCCCAGAAAGACCGTGCGTCACATTGTGGGGGAGGCATTCACCATCCACGGCCTTTTGCGTCCTAAAGAGCGAAATGAGCGTGTCGCCGAGCTTCTGAACCTGGTGGGGCTTTTACCGGAACATGCAGAGCGTTATCCGCATGAATTCTCCGGAGGCCAGCGCCAGCGCATCTGTATTGCCCGTGCCCTCGCCCTTAATCCCAGACTGATCATTGCCGACGAGCCGGTGAGTGCGCTGGATGTATCCATCCAGGCGCAGATTCTTAATCTTCTGGTCAACCTGCAGAATCAGTTTAACCTTACCTATATCTTCATTTCCCATGACCTTTCCGTGGTGCGTCACCTCTGTGACCGGGTTGCCGTGATGTACCTGGGCAAGGTCGTGGAACTGGCGTACGCCAAAAGCCTCTATAAAAATCCCAGGCATCCGTACACCGAAGCCCTGCTGTCCGCAGTGCCGGTGCCCAATCCATTATATAATAAGCGTCGTATCAACCTCGGCGGCGACGTGCCTTCTCCCATCGATCCCCCGGATGGGTGTGCTTTGCATCCCCGTTGTCCCTATGTTGGAGAAGTTTGCAGGGATGAGACGCCGCTTTTGCAGAAATTGGGTGGCGGCCATCTGGCCGCCTGTCATTTTCCATTGAAAGGAGGAAATCATGAAGTATAAAAGTTTATTGACAGCATTGATCCTTTGTCTGGCTTTAGTGCCTTTATCTGCTCAAGCCCAAACCGCCCATCTGGCGGTGGGCGTGGCCGAGGTGGGCACACTCGATCCTCATTTCGCTAACAAAATCGGAGAAGTGCCTATCATCCGCATGGTGTACCAGGCCCTTTTACGCCACCCTTCGGGTGAAATCAATGTTGCCGGGTTGGAGCCATCTTTGGCCACCAAATGGGAGGTCGCCGATGACAAGCTGACCTGGACCTTTCACCTGCGGAAGGGGGTGAAATGGCACGAAGGATATGGTGAGCTGACAGCCGAGGACGTCAAGTTCAGTCTGGACCGAATCCGGGATGAAAAGGTGGGCTCTCCAGCCCGTAAAGCCATCTCCGCCATTGAGAGCGTAACCATCGTTGACACCTATACCGTCCAGATTAAGACCGCCAAACCCTATCCGGTGCTGCCGGCCATGATGGTGGAAGAACGTTTTGGCTATATCATCTGTAAAAAAGCCGCCGAAAAGCTGGGCAAGGATCTTAAATATCATCCCGTGGGTACCGGTCCGTTCATGTACGAAAGTTACAAACCAAGGGAGAGTTTCACGCTGAAAGCCAATCCGGCCTACTGGGGGGGCAAGCCCAAACTGGACAAGGTGGTGGTTTCCTTCATCCCGGACGAATCCACCCGTGAGCTGGCCCTCAGAAACGGCGAGGTGCATGCCATCAACATTCCGGCAAAGCAGGAGTGGATCGATCGGCTCAAAAATGTCGGGTTTACCGTGAATTTAACAAGCCCGGCCAACATGTTTGTTCTGCACTTCAATCTGACCCAAAAGCCCCTGGACAACAAAAAGGTGCGTATGGCCTTGTGCCATGCCATCAGCCGCGATCTACTAGTCCAGTATTTGGGCAAGGACGTGGCCAAGCCCGAGATCAGCCCCCTGCCCAGCGGCTATCTGGGTCATACGGATGAAGTGGCAAAATATCCCTATGATGAAAAAAAAGCCAAACAGCTCCTGGCCGAGGCCGGATTCAAGGACGGTTTCAAGTTAACCATGAACATCAGCAATTCCAACATCTATCTGCCACCCATGCAGATTATCCAGGAGATGTGGAAAAAGATTGGTGTTGAGCTGGAGCTCAAGGTGGTGGACCATCCCACGTACCACAAGCTGATCCGCAAGGATGTGAACCCGGTGGTGGTCTACGGAGCGTACCGCTATCCGCTCACCGGCACCCGCTACCTGACGCAGTTTTACCACAGCGATTCCATCGTGGGCAAGGAAACCGCGGTCATCAACTTTTCGCATTATGGAGAGGCCCTTCCGGGAGTCGACAAGTACATCGACGACGCCCGCTTCGAGCTGGATCAAGCCAGACAGGTTGCTATGTGGGAAGCAGCCCAAAAACAGATCAAGGCCGACTGTGTCTCTTTCCCGTTATTCACCCGCAAGTATGCCATGGCCAAGAGCAAGAAGTTTGATCAGGGCTTCGAGCAAAAGAGCTACTCTTTTTACCAGGTGACCGAAAAAAGCCGTATCCGGTAAAAAAGACAACGGTTGGGGGGCATACTCGACGGCCGCCCCCCGGCTTAAAACAGGTGGAACATGCGCAAATACGCGTTAAAAGAATTCTCACTGCCGTGACCATTATGTGGGCCGTGGCCACTCTCGTTTTTCTGGCCATGCGCGTAGTGCCCTCGGATCCGGCCATAGTTGTTTTGGGCGATCACGCCACTGAGGAGGCTTTGCAGGCTTTTCGCGAGGAGATGGGCCTAAACCGTCCCCTGAATAGCCAGTATTGGGAGTTCATCGGTGGTCTGGCAAAAGGTGATCTTGGCCGGTCACTGATCACCAATCAGCCCATTGCCGATCAGATCTGGTCCTTATTTCCTTACACCTTTAACCTGGCCATCGCCTCAACCCTTTTGGGCGCGCTCATCGGCATCCCCCTGGGGGTGTGGGCCGCAGTACGCAAAAACACCGCCATAGATTATATCAGCCGCATCGTGGCTCTGGCCGGGTTCAGTTTTCCGGCCTTTTATCTGGGCGTCCTGCTGCTGCTTGTCTTTTCGATACAACTTGGCTGGTTCCCGGTTTTACACCAGATCCGGGAAGGTACTTTGTGGGAGCATATCTACAAGCTGATCCTGCCTGCCCTGAGTCTGGGCCTGATCCAGGCGTCCTATGTGACCCGCCTGACCCGCTCTTCCATGCTGGAGGCCCTGAATGAAGACTGGGTACGCACTGCCTTTGCCAAGGGCTTGAAGCCGGCCGCGGTCCACTTTAAACACGTGCTTAAAAACATAATGATCCCGGTAATTACCGCCATAGGGCTATACATGGGGACTATATTGGGCGGGGCTATCCTCACCGAGACCGTGTTCAACCGGCCGGGCCTGGGGAAGCTGCTTTTGGGGGCCATTGCTCAGAGGGATTACAACCTGATCCAGTCGGGCCTGGTGGTGTTCGCTTTTATCGTGGTGGTGGTGAATCTTCTTGTTGATCTCACCTACGCCCTGTTCGATCCGAGGGTAAAGTATGAGTAACGTTCAAGATACAAATAGCGATAAAAAGCACCGCAGGGGCCTGGCTCGCGAAATGTGGAAGGTCTTGAAGCAGGACAAAACCGCCCTATCGGGTTTCGTCATCATCGTAGCCATTGTGGGGGTAGCAGTGTTGGCCCCGTACATATCGCCTTATGGCTACAGCGAGCAGCATATTTTGGACTCCTTCAAGGGGCCCGGCCGGGAATACCTGTTGGGCACTGACGAGTTTGGCCGTGACCTTCTAACCCGCATCATCTGGGGGTCCCGGCCGGCCCTTTTGGTGGGAGTGCTATCGGTGCTGGTTTCCATCGGCATCGGCGTACCCATTGGGCTCATGGCAGGGTATAAAATGGGATGGGTGGACAGGATCGTCTCCTGGTGGGTGGATGTGGCCTTGAGCTTTCCCAGCATCCTGCTGGGACTTATGATCGTAATCCTTTTGGGGCCGGGACTGGTCAACGTGGCTCTGGCCATTGGTATTTCTCACGTCCCCCAATATATCCGTCTGACCCGGGGTCCCACCATGGCCCTTCGCAATCTCGATTTTGTTTCGGCCAGCAAGGCTTTGGGAGCCACCGACTGGCGTGTGGCCTTCGTACACATTCTGCCCAACATCGTGGGACCCATCATTATCATGGGTACGCTCTCCATCGCGGGTGCCATCCGTATGGAGGCTTCCTTGAGCTTTCTGGGCTTTGGGGTCACACCACCGGATCCGTCCTGGGGCAACCTGATCCGCGATGGCGTAAACAACATTCTGCAAAGTCCCTGGATGGCATTGTTTCCCGGTCTGGCGCTGACGCTCAGTGTCCTGGCCTTCAACATGGTTGGCGATTCTTTGCGCGATATGTTCGATCCCCGTGCAATCCTGCAGAAAAAATAAGGAAAAGCAAAATGGCGGTCTATGATCTGTTGATCAGCGGTGGATATCTGGTGGATCCGGCCAACGGCCGTGAGGGCCGTTTCGACCTGGCCATAGAAGGTGACAAGGTGGCCCGTGTGGAACAGGAGATCAATCACAACCTGGCCCGGCAGGTTTGGAAGGCCGAAGGTCGTCTCGTGCTGCCGGGTTTGATCGACACCCACGTTCACCTTACTCCAGCCACCAGGGCCGCCGGTTTTCACATGCTGGCAGCGGCTGGAGTGACCACTGCCCTGGATTGTGCCGGCCCTGTGGAAGCGGTGCTGGAGGGCATGGCCCTAAAGGGCAGCGGCATAAATGTGGCCGTCCTGAACCGGCTTACTCCAGGCGGCAGCCTGTCCGGCGATCAGGCGCCCAAAGGAGAGGTGCAGGCATACGTAGAAAAAAGCCTTACTGACGGCGCCTTCGGCATCAAACTCCTCGGCGGGCATCTGCCATTGAGCCCGGAAACTACAATCTTTGCCATAGAGGCGGCCAATGATGCCGGCTGTTACGCGGCCTTTCATTGTGGCAGCACCCAAAACGGCTCCAATCTGCATGGTTTTTTTGACGCCCTTGAGTTTACCGGGGATAACCATCTGCAAATCTGCCATGTAAACGCCTACTGCCGGGGAATGACCCACGGCAATCCTGCCGAAGAAACCCTCCTGGCGCTAAAGGAGCTTGCCGAGCGGCCTCACCTGGTCAGCGAATCCCACATGGGCCCACTCAACAGCTGCTGGTCCCGACTAAATAAAGACGGTGTGCCCTACAGTCACGTAACCCGCACCTGCCTGGCATCCGGGTGCTACAGTATCGACAGTCAAGGCCTGCTGGCCGCAGCCAAAGACGGATATATGCAGGTGCAGCGAGCATTGCCGGAACAAGTGATCTATCTAAAACCAGAAGAGGGCACAGCCTATTTAAAAAGGATTGATTTTGAAAGCATGGTCTCCTTTCCTGTGAACAGGCGCTCCACGGCCTTTTTGTGTGCTACTGCGAAAAACCCGGAGGGCAATTTCATCGTCAGTGCCCTGAGCACCGATGGCGGCGCGATCCCGCGAAACTTCCTTTTAAGCCATGGCCTGGCCCTGGTGCGATTCGATGCGCTGAGCCTAGAACAGCTCGTTCAGAAAACATCATGGACCCCGGCCCGCATGCTGGGACTGTTTGACAAGGGGCATCTAGCCCCAGGAGCCGACGCCGATTTAGCGGTGGTAGACTCGAAAAGCCACACACCGGTGCTCACCTTGGCCGGCGGCCGGATTATCATGTCCGGCGGAGAAGTAATCGGCACGGGAGGAAGGCTAATAACGACTGGATCAGGTGTAAAGTCTCTTGTAAAGCAGAGAGTGGAGTATGAAGTGGCGGATCTCGAACGAAGTATGTTTTACACCAGTTCGACCGTTATACCCGAGCTGGCTGGATGAGGAGAAGAAAATGGATACGTTTACACGTGAATTTTTGGATGAGCTGACCGATTTTCCCGGCAGCCAACCGGAGCCCGCATTGAAAGAAAATATGCGTTTTCGTTTCGAAGAAGCCATGACCGGTAACAAGACTCAGCCTATTTTAGCGTTTTTCACCCATCTGGCCGAGCTGGAACAAGATCAAGGTGTTGCTTTCTGGGATTTGGGCATCGGTCAGGATGAACTTGAAAAATTGTCCGCTCGGCACGCAGAGATCGACGAGCACGGCGTCACTCTGGGCGGGCGCCTTGCACAAGCCCGGCCTATCGTGCAAAAAGCCAATGAACGCGTGGCCGAGTACATGCCCAAAAAGGATCAGGAGGCCCCTTCGGGAATTGAGCTCTGGGAGCAGATGCAGGATAACCGTTCCCGCATCATAGCGGCCCTGGGTATGAGTGAGACGGATTGGGCGACTTACGAAGGCCAGCTTCGGCATCGGATCGACGATGTGGTTACCCTGGCCAAATGTATAGAGCTACCCGCCGAGGCCGTCGCCGAGGTGACCCGGGTAATCAATGAATACAGAATGCGGCTCACCCCCTACTACGCAAGCCTGATCCGGCCCGGCACGATCAACGACCCTGTTCTGCTTCAATCCGTTCCCACCGCCGAAATGGTGGACAATCTAGGTGAGGAGTTGCCGCCCGTGGCCTCGGATCATTCCCCGGCCAGGCTTATAGACCAGTTCTATCCTCGGGTGCTGACCATCAAGGCCACCAATATGTGCGCAATGTACTGCACCCACTGCCTGCGTATCGCCCACATCGGCAGGCACGATCAGGTCTATGGTAAAGAGGCCTATTCCGAAGCCCTAGATTATATCCGGGGCAATGAGCTCATCCGGGATGTTCTCATCACCGGCGGCGATGCCTTTGCCCTACCCAACAAGCATCTATCCTGGTTATTGGCCGAGCTGGACAGCATCGATCACGTGAAGGTCAAGCGCCTGGGCACCCGCATTCCGGTTACAGCTCCCATGCGTGTGGACGACGAGCTGCTGGACATCCTCGAGGTCAGCGACGACCGCGGCCCGTTGCGGGTGGTCACCCAGATCAACACCGCCCAGGAAATTACTCCGCAAAGTGCGTCGGCCTTTAAAAAAATCAGCCGCCGGGTTACTTCAGTCATGAACCAAGCCGTGCTGCTGAGGGGAATCAACGACACAAGGACCAAGATGTGGAAACTTTGTGAAACCATTCATGAGGCCCACGTGCGGCCCTACTACGTTTTCAATTGCTCCTATCGAAACCCCCAGTACGCTCACATGCGGGTTCCGCTTTCCGTGGGACAGGACATCATAGAAAGCATGTACGGCAACATTTCCGGGGACGCCATACCTCGCTATATCGCAACCGCCGGCGGCAAGGTGCCCTTGCATCGGGCCAACGTGGTAAAAGTGGAAAACGGCATGATTACCTTGAAGAAACCCTGGTCCGGCGGGGATGCGGCCTACCCAGACGCGGATCCTAAATTGTACGGTCACGATGAAGATTTCGCCTTCAAGCGACATACTGACAGATCCCCTGATTAAAGCGGAAAAAACCCTGAGCTGGGCACAAGCGCGCCTTCCCGAGATGATTCATCTGCTGGAGAAAGTAGTGCGGATTAACAGCCACACCGGCAACAAGACCGGCGTAGACGCGGTGGGGAGGATTTTTGTCGATGAGCTTGCTTCCCTGGGCCTATCTATTGAGCGCCTTCCTCAAACAAACTATGGCGACCTGCTGATCGCCTCAACCCCCTCCATCTCGGATTCGGACAATATTCTTCTGTGCGGACATATGGATACGGTGTTCCCGGCGGACAGCCCCTTCAACTGGTTTTGCCAGGCGGAAGGCAAATGCTTTGGGCCCGGAACGGCGGACATGAAGGGCGGTCTGGTGGTGGCGCTTTTCGCGATCAAGTTCCTGGCCGAAGCGGAGCTGCTGCTCAAGACGCCGCTCCGATTCCTACTCAACTCCGAGGAGGAAAGCGGTTCTCCGGTTTCGACACCGGCAATCCAGAAACTGGCAACAGAAAGCCGGGCTGCACTAGTATTTGAATGCAGCGGAAAAAAGGGAGAGGTAGTTACGGCGCGTAAAGGGAAACTGGGCTTTCGCCTGGAAATCATCGGAAAAGCAGGACATGCTGGGTATTCCGGCGCCATAAAGCCAAGCGCCTTGCTCGAGCTGGCCCACAAGGTCATCAGCCTGGAGGATTTGAACGGTTTGAAACCGGGGATGACGGTCAACGTGGGGCAGGCTCATGGTGGAACCGGCGCCAATATCGTGCCGGAACGGGCATGGGCCCTGATCGATGTGCGTTTGTCAGACAAAGAGACGGAACAACTCTTCCAGAAAGAATTGGAGCGTCTTGTAAACCAGGTGCAGGTGCCGGGTGTAAAAACAAGCATCAATCATACTAGCTCTCGCCCACCCATGCCCGCCTCTTCCGGAAACCGAGCCCTGTTTGAACGGATCAAAATATGCGGCGACGCCCTGGGTCTGGATCTTATGAATGAGAGTAGAGGCGGGGTAAGCGATGCAAATATAATCGCTGCTCAGGGCACACCGGTGCTGGACGGCCTGGGACCCATCGGTGCAGAGGACCACAGCGACCGAGAGTATATCATCACCGATACGCTGGCCGAACGCACGGCCTTGGCCGGACTGTTGATCGCAGATCTGGCAGGGGTCGATACAAAAGGTGAAACGGGAGAATTTTTTTAAGGACGCAATAACATGAATCAATTGCAGGTGGAGAACAATTTTCAACCTACGCCGGACGAAAAATGCATCGAGGCAAAGGGGGGTATGGTATCGGCGGCTTTTCCCCAGGCCTCAAGGGCCGGAGCCTTGATGCTGCAAAAGGGGGGCAACGCGGTGGACGCCGCCGCCGCTGCGGCTTTGTGCCTGTGCGTCTGCGAGCCCCAGGCCAGCGGTTTGGGCGGACAGAGCATGGCCCTGGTCCACCTGAACCAACGTTCGTTTTTCTTGGACGGGTCGGGCCGGGTTCCGGCCAAGGTCCGTTTGAGCAAATTTACGGACGAAGACGCTCAATACGGTTACAAAGCAACCACAGTGCCCACCACGATAGCGGTGCTGGGCTACATGGTCCAGCGATATGGAACGCTTCCTTGGCGGGAGATTGTGACACCTGCCCTGGCCACGGCCGCGGACGGTTACCGTATCACCAAACTACAGCACCGGCTGCAGGTCCGGGAACTGCCCAACTTTGCCAAAGTACCATCCAGGTCTGGGGCGCGATACTTTTTAAAAAATGGCCTAAAGCCATTTGAACCGGGGGATCTTTTCCAGCAATCTGAATTGGCTGGGCTTTTGGAAACTCTAATAGTTCATGGCCCGGAGGCATTTTACACCGGAGAGACGGCCCAACAAATCGATGAAGATATGCAGGCGCACGGCGGTTTTTTGCGGGCTGAAGACCTGGCGGACATCCCCTGGCCGGTGGAGCGTCCCGCCCTTCATACCAGATATCGCGGCCTGCATCTTGTTTCCGCTCCGCCACCGGCCGCCGGGCGTAGCTTGTTCATCCTGTTGAAGCTTCTGGAGGTCAAACCATCCGAGTATTGGAGTCGGGAGAATCCGCAGGCTACCTGGGAAATTGCGCGCGCCATCCGGCAGGTGTTACAGGAACGACGAGCCAATCCCATAGAACCGGATCGCTACGAACAGGCTCACGACCCAACCCTTAATGAGGCCGTCATTTTGGAACGTGAGTCGGATTCCAACAATACCAGGGATTTTGGCGGCGAAACCACCCATATATCGACCATGGACGCAATGGGCAATGCAGTGGGACTTACCCAGTCGGTGAACCTGGTCTATGCCTCCAAGGCGGCAGCCCAGAATCTGGGCTTTCTCTACAATGACTACCTACTGGATTGCAACACCACAGATCCCCGCCACCCACATTACCTGAGACCTGGTGGAAGCCCGGTTTCCTTTGTGGCACCAGTAATGGTGATGAAGCAGAACAGGCCTTGGCTTGTTGCCGGAAGCCCAGGCACCGAACGGATTATATCCAGCCTAGCGCAGTTTTTGAGTTGCGTGATGGACGGTTCCAGACCCATTTGCGAGGCCATGCGCCACCCCCGCCTGCATTATTCGCCCGAGGGTTTGCTGAGCATTGAATCCGGGCGTTTCGATCGCCGCGTCGTGGAGTATTTGAAAGATAAAACCACAGAGCTTTCCCACCGCCGTGACTACTCCTTTTACTTGGGTGCAATACACGCAGCCCTTCGCTGCATCACAAAAGACGAATTTCAGGGAGTGGCCGAAATCCGCCGTGACGGCATTACGGCTGGCATTTAATTGCCAAAGTTGGAACCTAAGCAAAAATATCAAGGCAATCCGAAATTAATGCTCATGGTCATTCACTCACAAACAGACAAACTGTCAGTGGAATTTATGAATGAAAGCTCTAAAAGTTACACATACTTGCATCATCTAATTTCTGCTAAAATCAACAATTCTGATAATATTACCAATTTTCAACAGCACCTGAACAGTGCACGCTTCTTGCCGGCTATTACAGTTTCGATTTCTTGCGATATTCTAAGTCAATTATTGGTTCCGATTTAGATTTATACCCGGAGCGTTCTACAAATCATGTTTGGAGAATACATAGTGGTAGACAGGACAACTTGTCATAGTTCTCGAAATGAATCATTCGGCGAACGCGGGGACTTTGTTTCCGGAGCTGACTAAACAAATTTAGTCTAAATTATTAAATTTATTTAAAAAATTTTTAAATCGCGATAAGCTCCCGTAATCTTTTATCCCCGGCTCTCGATCAAGTTTTCACCATTTCCATCGACGAGAATTTCTTGGATTTTTTGATCAACGAACTGTCAAAAGTGGCAAAACCTGTGCATCTCCTGCTGGAGGCCAGGTGCAGGGCATTGGCAAAATCTAATTCGTTTTCATACCATGACATCGCCTGATAAATGGTATCCGGATCTTCGACATTCACATTCGACAGTCCAAGTAATTTTTGAAATCCATTTTGATACCCTACTATGCCGCCAGCAAAAGACGGGCTTCCACAATATCCCAGGGAACTAGGATGCGATCATCCTCTGAACGGCCAATGAGTCCGACATTTTCCATCAGCCGCACATCGGTATGTACGTTCTTATAATCCCGCTTTAGTTCAGTGGCTAAGGCACGAATGCTGAGTGCCCCTTTGGCATGCAGTTTTTTTAGCAATGACCAGCGACCCGGGGTCAGCGTTTTGAGAAGTACTTCGAGATTCTCGAAGTGCAGCATATTTTTTTCTTGAACTTTTTCGCCGCGCTCCGCACGCTTCCAGGCTTCAATGAAGCCTTTGGCAGTTGTTTCTGATGCGCCAACTCCAATTTTAATTTGTTTTTTCATATTTATTATCTCCTTGCTTTTTCAATTTCCGCAAGAAAATCAGCAACTAACGTTTCAACATCAATAAATTGATATTTTTTTTCCTGACCGCCGATGTGTTTATGATCGCCTTTGCCTGACTCGTTATCAAATCGCACCAGACTCGTCCCGTCATTGAGACCGTAATAAAGTCTGTATTTCAATCCATGGGGTCTATCGTGTGATTTGCGCGGAAGTTGCCATAGAACCATCTCCCGTATAGCACCATCCGAATATATGTATTTTTCCCGATAAAGTAATTTTGCAGCCATATGGCATCTTATACCATATGGTAATATCAAAGTAAAGCCATAAAAAAGCCGTCAGGTCTTCTGACGGCAGTATTGCTTAATGGCGTCCCCAAGGGGATTTGAATCCTCCTGCGGCGAACCTTAAGGCCCCTGTTGTCCCGCATGCAATGCGGGATGTCCAGGATACCGGCCTTTCACGCCGGCCATAAAAAAAGCCGTCAGGTATCCTGGCGGCTGTGTTGGCTTAGTGGCGTCCCCAAGGGGATTTGAATCCTCCTACGGCGGACCTTAAGGCCCCTGTTGTCCCGCTTGATAAGCGGGATGTCCAGGACAGCGGCCTTTCACGACGGCCATAAAAAAAGCCGTCAGGTATCCTGGCGGCTGTGTTGGCTTAGTGGCGTCCCCAAAGAGACTCCTGCTCTACCCGTGTTGTTATATCAAGGTCATAATGAATTGTAAATACTATGAATTCTATCCGACCAAGCGATATAATCACCCGATTATTCTCAAATCGAAAGGTGCAGAATCATGATTCTTTTTGTCCGCCCTGCCAATTTCGATACCAAAATTGGCCATTTAAGACCAAATAATGCTTTTTTTACAACGATAATTTTGAAAGGTCAGAGAGTTGGCTCGGCCCGATCCCCTTTACGCCTTTCAGAGAGTTGGCTCGGCCCGATCCCCTTTACGCCTTTCAGAGAGTTGGCTCGGCCCGACCCCCTTTACGCCTCTACTATAGTATTATCTGCCTGTCCCTATTTTTTTGGTTTTTCACCTCTGCAATAAAACGCTTCAGTTCATTCGGATATCACTACGGTAACAGCCGCTAATTCTTTATTCAAAGGAATAGCTTTGCAAATATTCTATGGTAAATATCAGGCCCTCCTAATTTTCAAGTAGGTCAATCCCGAAGCGATCACCATCGGAACGACACCGGCAATGATCAGGATCAGGTGCGACGGCATGCTGACCCACTCGAGCATTCGAATACGGTCTGAGCCGCTGAACTCAAGACTGCGCGCATGCCAGTGGCCGTTTTCAAGTACATCCCAAATTTGCAAAAGACCCTCCGGGAACAAATTGGTGATCACCATCAGGGCCAGTCCGATGTTCAGGCCCCAAAAGGAAAGCTTGACGAGTTTTTCCGGCAACGACCACTGTTCATCCGTCAGCACATGGCGCAAACCTAAAACCAGCAGCGCCATAGCCAGCATGCCGAAGGCGCCCAATAAGGCGGCGTGGCCATGGTTCAGGATCAATATGGTGCCCACTTCAAAGTAGCTGACAACCGGCATATTGATCAGGAAACCGAATATGCCGGCACCCACAAAATTCCAGAACCCGACGGCCATTAAAAAAAAAAGGCCCACCAGAATGATTTGCCAGAAACGTCCGAGCTCCAAAAACTTTCAGCCCTGGTGCCCAAACCAGGACCACAAACCGCCGAACAGCTGATGAATGCCTGCCAGTTCTCCCAACAGGCTGCCGGCCACTAATACCACAAGGGCCCAGAACAGCATGTGAACGCCCGCAGCATGTCCACGCGGTTCCTTCTGGCGAAGGGAAGAGGCTACCAACAGGCCGCCGACAATATAGGCAGTGGCGATCCAGAAGATGGCCAGCTGAAGGTGCCAGGTGCGCAAAATATTGCTCGGCAAATACTGAGCCAGATCGATGCCATAGAAGTTTCCGGGGTCCGCACGATAGTGGGCCAGTGCGCCGCCAATCATGACCTGCGTTAAAAAAAGCAGCGCAACAACGAGAAAATACTTGATGGTCGCTTTCTGTCCGGCGGTGGTTTCACCGATCAGCAGTTGAGGATAATTGCCTTCAGGGCCGCCTTTTCATCCCAGATAATCGAACTTCCCAAAAGTAAACAGCACGACCGCCAGACCGGCCAACAGCATGGCAACGCTCAGGGCACTCCAGAGAACCGCATCACTGGTCAAGCGGTTGCCGACCGTCGGGTCATATGGGAAATTATTGGTATAGGAATAGTTCTCGCCCGGGCGGTTGGCGACGCTGGCCCAGGCCGTCCAGGCAAAGAAAGCCGTCAACTGCCGGATTTCTTCGGGATCATCGATGTAATTATCCGGGAGGCCTGAATTTGAAACCGGGTGCTTGAAATAATCGGTCCAGGCCGCTGTCTGCTTCTGGAAAGAAGCTTTTACGGCATCGATGAAGGTCAGCTGTTTCGACACGGGATCGTAGCGGTTTTATTTAAGAAGGATGGCGACACGAGAATCGACCAGTGCCCGCTGGGATTGATCCAATGTCGACAGATCGGCGCCAAATTCCTGCCTGGCGATCGCCTGGCCGGTTTCCAGCGAGAGTTCGTGCAGGTACTGGGCCGAAAAATCCGGGCCCAAATAAGAGCCATGGCCCCAGATCGAGCCGTTTTGCATGAGGCCGTATTTTAAAAACACCTCTTGGCCCGTTTCAATCTCCTGGGCGCTGAAAACAATGTTGCCATCGGAATCGACTACATTTTCCGGGATGGGCGGAGCATATCGGTAAGCTTGTACCGACATGAAGATCAAACCGATCATGCCGACAACGAACACCAGTAAAACGCTGCGACGCCACCATGCCGATAGCGTCGGGGTGGAAGATAGCTGCTCTTTCATTTTAATGTCTCCTTTTTACACATCACTCATTCCGCCCTAGTGCGAGGGAGATGGCCGCCGGCGGAGATTTTCTATTGGGGTGAACAGGTCCGAGGTTAAAGTGCTGCAGTTTGCATGAAATTAAAAGCACCACTTGTGCGTGCAATCCGTATTGTTACAACATGTGCTATTGGTCAGTTCATCATCATTGGCCTCACAACTGCCGGGGACAGGTCACATAATTGAAGAAGCAGGAAACATGAAACATTTTAACAAACAGATAGGGGGGGACAATCCCCCCTATTTCTCTTACATATTTTATTCCACCGAAAGATTGTACGTCACATCCGATGTGAAAAACGGATCGCCTGTTTCGGGGTGACAAAGCGATCCGGTGAAGTGCAGCACGTGTTCGCCCTTCGACAGAGGCGGAACCATTACCCAGTAGCCGTCAGCCACTGCTTCCGGATCAACCACTCCATCGTCGCCGAAAACATCGGGGGTCGCCACTTCGAGCAGGAAGGGCTCCGACTGAGCACGCACAGTAGGCAAAGAATACACCGTAGGTGTGTTGTCGAGCATGCTGTCCATACGGCACGCAAGGCTGCCGAAGAAGTGTGCTTCTTCTTGTTTTTCATCAACCGTCATATTATCGCTTTCTCTATTCAATGTAACCCCATTTACTAAAGGAAAGAATAAAGCCTTCCGCGCCGGCACAACACAGTTCCGTATCATGGCCATACCATCAAACATCGACCCGCCCAAGAACCATATTGGACCATTGCTTTGGTTGAGGCTGCAATCCATATCACCTTGCGCCGCCAAAGGGTGCCCCGGACTTACTCCGTCAGGTGCAACAATGTCGGCGGGTATTGATCTTGCCCACTGCCACCAGGCAGCCGACAAATCACCGTAACTCTTGCCGTAACCCTTTGCGCCAATCGCCTCGGCGCCCACGGATATAACCGAGGCAAAAAACAAAAACAGTACCAGGCCTGCCAAAAGACCCGGCATTACATTATTTTTCCTGGTGTAAGCAATCATTTCAAATCTCCTTGCTGGTTGGTTGTTTAAAAAGATTCTGATTAAAATATGTTTTTAAAATATACTGTTTAGCGCTAATTGCTGCCTTTTTATCATCACCCCCTTATTTGTTTTAGGTTGTTTGCGTTAAAAAACGCTCATCTGATTTTTTCTTTATAAACCTCCTTCCTTTTAGGTTAGTAAATATAAGGGCCCAAAAAGCCCGACATTGAAAAGCCCCAGAAGGGTGTATTTTTGGTTTCTGCATTCCCGTGCAACGCAGCCGAGCGGAGTTCCGATAGTATCGGGACGGGAGAAAGGTCCAAATTGTCTGAGCGAAGCGAGTTTTTGGACCCGCCGCAGGCAGCTGTGGAGCGAGGGAATCCCGATGCAATCGGGACAAAGTTGCGGGCGGCTTTTCTTTTGGTTCTTTTCTTTGGACCGAACAAAGCGTGCAGCTTTCAATCCCCGAAGGGGTTCTTCTGGCATTGGGTCGGACCAAGCTACGTATTTGATATTCTGAATAAAGAGTCCTAAGCATGGCTGTTTTTGGATCTTAAACATACCTTCTTGGGTACAAAATTGTTGATCTAAGGATTTTTAAAAATTACTATTTGGCTAAAACGGCCCATTTTGGGGTCAAAAAGCGTCGTTTTAGACGGTTTTAGGGCCTATTTTTGGATTCTTTCTTTGTTATTATTGTTGGTTACCGTGGCCCGACCCCAACTGCGACTCTTAAGGATGCCCGCAATCGATGCAGGCGCCTCCTCGCTGGAAGGGCAATGGTAAATGTAGCTGTCCTGTTTGCTGCGGGTCCGAAGCCAAGAGTCACGAGAAAGAAAGTTTTTTGTAAATTACTCTTCTGTCGGTGTTTCCACGTCGATTAAGTCGGTGATTGCTTCAGTTGCAAGCACTTGTGTGGCCATTATTCTAAACACCCAGGCGATTCGCTCCGCTTCCATTTCTTTAACTACAGCTCCATTTGATTCCATCACTTCAAGATCTTTGGGTGTATGGTCTAATGAATTATCCGTAGATATTCTGGCTGTTCAAATAGAGAATTTTTATCAATTAAGATGCTTCGCTTTCCATCGCCATTAATATTGACACATGATTTATTTTCATTGTCTTATTCCCTTTGTTTTTTGACTAATTAATTTTCAGATAACCTTAATAAAAATAGACAAACGATGATCGGTTCTCTGTGATCATAATGCATTCTTCATCCGGCATCGCTTTCTTGAAATCCTGTGAAATAATATCGAGGAATATTTTCCGGTTGCGCTCGATAAACTCCTCGTTGCTTAATTCGGAATTCCGGTTATATAAAAAGAAGCGTACTATTTTAATCTCGTCCTTGACAATCTTACCCTTTTCGTCTGATTCATAATAGCCATCGGCTTTAATTACAGTATAGCCGGCCCGGATTTGCTGAGAGACTCTTTCTACTATCTCTCCATTATCATTCTCGTCAATAATCGGCATGTTCAGCAACGAATCTTCTGAATTGAAGTAATTCAATACCCGGTCTATGCTTGGAGTGTATTTATCTGAATCTACTACATAGACATCAAAAGAAAGGACATTTTTATACGAAATAGGTTTCAAGACTCGCGGCTTTCATGGATTTTTATTTTAGGTAGCTTTGTAAAGCAACGACATATAAGCAATTCCAAATATTGGAATCGAACTCAACTTTTTGCACTTTAATTCTGCTGACAACCATTGGCCGACTTACCCACTTAAACACCGCACCGCTTACCCCAATTTACATCAGCTTACTCAATTCCATCTTCACCACTGGCGCAGCGGTCAAAAATACTGTTCTTTCGCATTTTATGTTCAAATCTTGCCCGGAGCTGTATTGGTGGGAAAAGACGAAAGCTGGTCTTCCCATCATACAGGTCTCTGCAAAAAACATCATGCTAACCTGAATATTTCATAAAAAAGAAGCAAAACCTCCTATAATTTGTTATATATCAATTGCTTAGATTGAAAAACAAAGGAGGTTTTGCCGTGACAAAATGTAACACAGAAACCATCGAATTTACAAGCT
>Ga0209052_1000179_pt1 | contig 21580 bp, 24 predicted proteins | sample WorMetHEROISLAND_2_FD_187409 | JGI IMG/M metagenome (GOLD analysis project Ga0209052, IMG submission 187409) | Marine gutless worms symbiont microbial communities from Max Planck institute for Marine Microbiology, Germany - Olavius sp. 4 HERON... | ecosystem: Host-associated > Annelida >...
AAGATCGCTTTCGATCAATGCTTTATAGGCAGGTCGCCGCCCAAACATCCCCTTAGCCATGCTTGAAGATACGATCCAGCGTGTGGATTTCCACGTTACCTTGGTTTAGGCGAAAGGTAAACTCATGAAGATATCGGTCCAAGTGCTTAAATGATATCTTGTGATACACGTCATTATATCCACGCTTAAGGACCGCCCAAAGGCTTTCTATCCCGTTTGTATAGGCCATATCACGCACATACTCGCCAACGCTGTGGCGTACCGTCTCATTCGAGGTTTGTATGCCCCTTCGGAAGGACAATGCACACAAACTGGTTCCCCATTCCATCTTACATTTTTAAACCAGCTTTTTCTCCCGTGGAAAAAGTTTCCATAAACTGAAAAACGTTCGTAGTATCTTTACACATTGTTAATACCTCTCAGTAACTGAGAGGTATTATATCGAATGATATCTTGTGGTCGAAAGCATATAAATCTCTTTTCAAACACCCTCTGACAGAGAGTAGCGGGCGGATCCGGCCGCGGGCCATCGACCTGGGGTTGGCCCCGCCCGTCGGTCTGGGCCCTGAGGATCACTACGGCCTGGGGGCGACCCTCGGCAGACGGGCCGCTCTGCTTGCGCGCGGCAGTACCATCGACTTGACGCTCGACCTCGAGGGCCAGGATGCGAACCAACCGGCACACGACCCCCGGTTCTACCTTCAAGGTAATCATGGGGCTGGCGCTCATTAAAGCGGCGATAGAAAAAAGGGGCGAGTATCCCGGATCCGGTAGCGGACCCTATCTGGACGCGATCCGAGGGATTTGGAACGTGCGCAAGAACTCGGATGCTCCGGGGTTGGCGTTGCCGGAAGGCGTCGTGATCGAGAATGAGGGGCTGAAGATCCCTCGCCGTTCCAGGCTTATCCGCAACGCGTCCCATGAACACCGGGATGGCTACCTGTCCCCGGATTGCTCCCTATGCCCTCCGCTCGGGACCGAAAAAAAGAACCGCCGCGGTCCCAACTGCGGGAAGGGGGCCAAAGCACCCCGCCAATACGGCCTCTGCGAGGCCCTTTACGCATTCGCTCAATACCCGGTTTATATCGATAGAACTCGCGTTGGACTAAGGACCGGTTGGAGCAGTGGCAGGTAGTAGTGGTCTTTAAACTGGTAGAAGGTAGGTTGGGTCGCTACGCAGCCCGTTAAACTTGGACGATCAACTACGCTATTAGTTAAAAATTTACCACTACCCTCGGTCATATTCGAGAGCCGGGGGATCGAATATGTCATCGAGCATGACCGGGGCCGGAGGCCCGAGTTAACGACGTGGGTATCGGATCGGGAGGTCGCCACCGATGCCGGGTTCTCCGACGTGGACTGCCGTGTCGATAGCGATGTTTAGGGCTGGGTTCGGGATGTCCGGGGTTATCGCAAGGAACGGCTCCAAGATGGGCCGCGGCGGCTCGTTTCTTTCGGCAGCGGTGTCGATTGCCCGGACCGCATATCCGCGGGCCTGGCCGAGCCGTGGGCATTGGAGCTCCTCTATCAGCGGGGTAGCCTGTTTCTTACGCTCGGAAGGGGCAACGGTGAGCGGGTTTTCTTCGTCCGCGAAGGCAAATGCTATGCTTTTTCTGACTCTTATCGCCCTTTGTTTCCGGAGGGCTCCGGGGCGGTCGGCGACCGGGCCATCGGGAAGGCCGAGTGGTTGGTCCTGGGTTCGACCTACTGCCGGGTGGAACGATTCGATGATCGTGGGCTGGAGTTGGCGCCTATTCGTAATCGACATCGGTTCTACGCCGCCGGCCCGTTGCGGGAATATGTTCGAGATGGCTACGAGGACGAGGATATAGCCGCCATCGATGTTGCCGTGATCGGATGTGCGCGCAGAGATGCCGCGCCGGGCGTGGAGATACGAACCGAGGTGCGATCCCCTGGGGGTAGTGGTGGTCTTTAACTGGTAGAAGGTGGGTTGGACCGCTGTGCGGCCCGGTAGATTTGGACTCTCAACCACGCCATCAGTTGAAAACTTACCACTACCGTCATGTTTTTAAGTGCCTTGTCTCCAAGGGGCTGTTGACATTCATCGTTTTCAGGTCCTTTGCGGCCCTGTTCCGCGCTGACTGGGTTGCGGCTCGTCAGAACAGGCCTGCGATTCCTCCCCGCCGCGCCTTTCAACCAAGAAAAATTCCTTGCAAGCGCCCCGTTCAGATCAATGTCAACAGCCCCTAATTTCGGTGGTGGTACCCTTGTTATAAGGGTAACGTGGTTGAGAGTCCAGGTCTACCGGGCCGCACAGCGGTCCAACCCACCTTCTACCAGTTAAAGACCACCACTACCATTTCGGTTACTGCGGCTGGCGGGTGTTCCGGGTTCAGCCAGACCTCGCCGACGGATGATCAGTTTCTGATCTGTCCGCTCCATCGCTGTGGATGGCGCCGGCGTGCCGCTTCGTAAATGGTTTTACGCTGATCGGAGATGGTGTGTTCCACCCCCTCATGTCGTTGAGTCGGTGCGGCGGAAAATCCATGTGTGATGGGTATAGAATACCCATCGGTCACCAACGTCCAAGCGAGGAGTTTCAAGTGGAAGAAAGAAGCGTCGACGTCGCAGTCATCGGGTCGGGTACTGCTGGCCTAAACGCCATCGGCCAGATCCGTCGGACCGGCAAATCCTTCGTGCTCATCAACGGCGGCGAGCCCGGAACCACCTGCGCCCGGGTCGGTTGCATGCCCTCCAAGGCCATGATCCAGGTGGCGGAGGACTATCACCGCAGGATGCGGCTGGGCAAGTACGGCGTGGACGGATACCGGGAGCTGACCCTCGACGGTATGCAGGTCATGGAGCACGTCCGGGACCTGCGGGACACCTTCGTCGACCGGGTGCTCGGCAACTCCACCGACAACATGCCCCCGGACCTCTTTATCCGGGACTACGCCCGATTCATCGAGCCCACCCTGCTGGAGGTGGCGGGGCAGCATATCCGCGCCGGGCGCGTGGTCATCGCCACCGGCTCGCGGCCCCTGGTGCCCCAGGCCTGGCAGGTCTTTGGCGAGCGGATACTCACCACCGACGACCTCTTCGAGCTGGAGGACCTACCGAGCTCCCTAGCGGTCATCGGGCTGGGCACCATCGGTATCGAGCTGGGCCAGAGCCTACACCGGCTGGGCGTCGCGGTCACAGGTTTCGACCAGCTGACAACCATCGCCGGCACCCAGGACCCGGAGGTATCGGCCAGCGCCGTCGAGCTGCTGGGCAAGGAGTTTCCCATCCACCTGGGAGAGGCCGCCCGGATCGCCGAGGCAGACGACAAGCTGCGCGTGACAGCCGGCGAGCACAGCGTACTGGTGGAGCGGGTCCTGTGCAGCATCGGCCGCATCCCGAACGTAGAGAACCTGGGTCTGGAGAATCTGGGCGTGGATTTGGACACCCGCGGCCTTCCGGCTTACGACCCTGGCACCATGCAGGTAGGGGATCTCCCCGTCTTTATCGCCGGCGATGTCGACGATGAACGCCCGATCCTCCATGAAGCGGGCGACGAGGGCAAGATCGCCGGCTACAACGCCGCCCGCGACCGGATCACCGCCTTCCGCCGCAAGACACCCCTGCTCATCAATTTCTGCGACCCCAACATCTGCGCCGTGGGTAGACGTTGGAACAACTTGGACCAGGCGACCACTGCCGTAGGCCGGATCGGCCTGGCCCCCGTAGGACGGGCACTGATCATGGGCAGGAACAAGGGCGTGTTGCGAGTCTACGCTGACCGACGCAGCGGTGTCATCCTAGGCGCGGAGCTGATTGCGCCCAAGGGAGAAAACCTGGCTCACCTGCTGTGCTGGTGCATCGAGCAAGATTTGACGGTGGGACGACTGCTGCGCATGCCCTTTTACCACCCGGTCATCGAAGAGGCCCTGCAGGCGGTTCTCTACGACCTCTACGGCAAGGTCGAGGCCAAGAGCGAGGGGCTCACCGAGCTGGCCCCATCACTCCGAGCGCGCCCTAACCCGACAGCCGAGAAAAACGACGCATCACGCGAATCCCCGCCGATCGATGCGCGTGATTCGTCGTTTTGCCGAGATTAGAAGGTGTTGGCGGTGGTCAGTTTTTAACTGATAGTGTGGTTGATCGTCCAGGTCTACCGGGCTGCGTAGCGGCCCAACCTACCTTCTACCAGTTAAATACCACCACTACCACAGAAGCTGGAGCGCCTGGAGCAGAGAAGATCGCCTCTCCAGGGTGAGATAGATCAATTGCGGCAGACCGCTTTCGAAAGCGGACCTCGAGGTTCTTGAAAAAAAGGCCAAGATGGATGCGGAGGCGGACAGTGGCGACCCGGCGGCAAGCGGTCGACCCAGGGGGAAAGGGCCAGTTTGGCGCAAATTGCATGATGAACACCTAAGATATTGGTTGCGAAACGCAGTGGTATTTAACTGGTAGTAAGGTAGGTTGGGTCGCTACGCAACCCGGTAGACCTGGACGATCAACCACACTATCAGTTAGAAATCTTCCACCACCAAGTTTTTTTAGACAATCAACGCCAATCGATCGCAATCGGCTCACCATGATCGATACGGTAGGCGTGGGCTTGCCCACGCTTTAGAGTTTCGAGCCAAATCGCAAGCGTGGGCAAGCCCGCGCCTACCAGCCCGGTGGTTACAAGGGTGTGTCTTCGGTCTAATTGATTCGCGCTCGCCCGACCTTGTTCGTCCGTTCTTGTTCTTTTTGCGTTCATTTGCGGACGAGTTTTCCGCCTGGAGCCTGCAATGCATCTTCACATCCTCGGCATCTGCGGCACCTTCATGGGGGGTGTCGCCCTGTTGGCCCGGGCCCTGGGCCACAAGGTCACGGGATCGGACGCCAATGTCTATCCGCCCATGAGCACCCAGCTTGAGCAGGCGGGGATCGATCTGGTGGAGGGCTATGATGCCTCTCAGCTCCGGCCCGCGCCCAAGATCGTCGTCGTCGGCAACGCCATGCGGCGTGGCATCCCGGTGGTCGAGCAGATGTTGGACCAGGGATTGCCCTATACCTCCGGATCCGCGTGGCTGCGGGAGAACCTGCTGCGAGAACGGTGGGTACTGGCGGTGGCAGGCACCCACGGCAAGACCAGTGTCTCCGGCATGTTGGCTTGGGTGCTGGAGGAGGCGGGGCTGGACCCGGGCTTCCTCATCGGCGGCGTTCCTGAAAACTTCGGTATCTCCGCCCGGCTGGGGTCTTCGCCCTTCTTCGTTGTCGAAGCGGACGAATACGATACCGCCTTCTTCGACAAGCGTTCCAAGTTCGTTCACTATCGCCCGCGGACTCTGGTGCTCAACAACCTGGGGTTCGACCATGCCGATATCTTCGACGACCTGGCCATGATCCAACGCCAGTTTCATCATCTGGTGCGCACCGTGCCCGGCACCGGACTCATCGTCCACCCGACCGGGGAGCCGGCCCTCGACCAGGTGCTGGAGATGGGTTGCTGGACCCCCAGGGAGACGGTTGGGGAGGGAGGTGATTGGTGGGCACGGCCGGAGCGCCCGGACGGCTCCCGGTTTTGGGTGCTGCTGCAGGGCGAGCCGGTCGATACCCTGGATTGGGACCAGACCGGGCGCCATAACATGCTCAATGCGTTGGCCGTTCTGGCCGCCGCAAGGCATGCGGGGGTGCCGCCGCAAGAGTCCATAGCCGCCCTGGGTTGTTTCGAGGGCATCAAGCGGCGCATGGAGCTGCGGGGCGAGGTCGGCGGCGTGCGGGTTTACGACGATTTTGCCCACCATCCGACCGCCATCGCCACCACCCTGGAGGGGCTCCGTAAGCGGGTCGGTACTGAGCGGATCATCGCGGTGCTCGAGCCCCGCTCGAATACCATGCGCATGGGTGTACACAAGGAGTCACTGGCCGCCTCCCTGGAGTCGGCGGATCTGGTACGCTTGTTCGCTCCCGCGGAGCTGGAATGGGACCCGGCGCCCTGGTTTGCCGGCTTTGGACGGCGGGCGACCCTCTTCGCACGCGTGGATAACATTGTCGACCAGGTCGCTGCCGAGGCCCGGCCCGGCGATCACCTGGTGGTCATGAGCAACGGCGACTTCGGAGGAATTCATCGAAAGCTGCTGGATGCACTGGCGGCGCGTGGCTGATGCAGGATCGACTGCAAGCCCGGAACCGGACCATCGCGCTCGCCATCACCGGCGCCTCCGGCAGCAGGTATGGCCTGCGCCTGCTCCAGTGCCTCATCGAGTTCGGGGCGCGGGTCTACCTGATGGTCTCCCAGGCCGGACAGGTCGTGCTCAGGATGGAGGCGGGCTTCGAGCTCCCGTCGCGCCCCGCCGATACCGAGCGGTACCTCGCCGAGCGGTTGGCGGCCCGGCCCGGCCAGCTTCGGGTCTTCGGCCGCCGACAGTGGGCCGCGCCCGTGGCCAGTGGCACCAATCCGCCGGATGCTATGGTGGTCTGTCCCTGCACGACCGGCACCCTGGCGACCATCGCCTCCGGTATGTGCCGGGAGCTCATCGACCGCGCCGCGGATGTGACCCTGAAGGAGCGCCGCAAGCTGATCCTGGTGGTACGCGAGACCCCGTTTTCGACCATTCACCTAGAGAACATGCTGCGTCTGTCTAAGGCAGGAGCCCTGATTATGCCGGCCAATCCCGGTTTCTACCTGGATCCGCGGACAGTCGAAGAGCTCGTCGACTTCATGGTCGCCCGCGTGCTGGATCATCTGGAGATTCCCCATCGGCTCACGCGACGGTGGGGAGGGGATGATGGTAACTATTTAGATACTACATTCAATTAAAAACAAAGAGTTATGGTTAACCAGATATGATAATCGCTATATGATAATCGCTGATAAATACAGCATTTCCGTGCATTTCCATGCGATGAAAACAGTATTTTGTAGTTTTTTGCTGGCAGCGCATAATATCTTGTACCTGAATCGTTACGGATGATAAACTCTGTGAAGCAAATGTAAAGTCCGAGTATTTCCGTCTCCCGGCGCTACCCTCCTTATCGCGACGTTGCCAGCGCAAGCGGTGGACCTGAGCGAGCAGCTGTCAATTGGCGGTATTCTGACGGCCGCCGGGCAGTGACAGAACGTTTCTGGCCGGTTGCCCTCGGAAGGTGACGGAACGGCCCTATGGATGGGTTCGATAATGAATGCCGTGGCGGCATGCCTATCCAGCTCGATCAGCTACCGCCCCGACAATGCCCACAAGTTCTTCGCCTGGTCTGAACCGGATATCGCCCTGGAACCTCGCGCCCTGGGCGGCGGACCTCGAGGACGACGTGGAAGACATCAACGGTCGCAGTCGAGATTACCTCCTCGAGGTATGTACCGCCTGGTACAAGCACACCCATAGCTTCCGCAACGGGAGCACCCTGGGCGCGTCCATCGGCATTATCGATGCCACCGCCCATATCGACGGTAACCGGTACGCCAGCGATGAGTTGGCCCAGTTCATGGGTGGGTAGTGGTAATTTTTTAACTGGTAGCGTGGTTGATAGTCCAGTTCTACCGGGCCGCACAGCGAGCCAATCTATTTTCTACCAGTTAAACACCACCACTACAACACGACAACTATCTCGACAAACGTCGTGACATAATTCCAGTTCCAGCGGGATTTGACATGCATTGGTCCATGGTCGTACTTTCGGTACCCTTAAACTCGAACCGGATTTGGGGCAGCCGGTCCCGATGCATGACCATACTTTGGAGAGGTGGCTGAGCGGCCGAAAGTGGCGGTCTTGAAAACCGTTGACCCGTAAGGGTCCGGGGGTTCGAATCCCTCCCTCTCCGCCAATTATTCTTATAACCTATTAACTTAAAAAGGCACGCGCTTAAGCCGCTCAGGCATCCCGTCTAACCGCCCTAAAAGGCATTTAAGTCGCCCCCTTCAAAAGCCATATTTTCCCTAGCTTAGCACCCACAAGCCCCTTAGACGGGGATTGTAGGCGTTTGGAGGGCGCCTTTGGGTTTAGCTCTGGCCTGCGGATTCGTAGTGCGGTGCGCTACGGCTTCCTTGCCGTCCAGACTCCCGTATGAGTCAAGCTCTTTTTCCTTGGAGGAGCACAGGGAAGCGACGGGCGAGGTGCGACGGCCCCCCGCGTAGGCGTAGGGCCGATGGTTGCGTCGGAGTCCGGCGCGTTAGCACCGGCGGAGACGAACTGTCAGGCCATGCGACACGGCGTCAAGTCATTGTGGGGGTCCTGGCGCAGCGCGGAGTGCGCGCCAGGATGAACGCGGGCCGCCGAAGGCAATGGCTGTCGGCCCATTGTTTGCACCCGAAATCGGACGGACCCCTTTTCGGGTTGCGCGAAAAATGGCGACGCTCCGGCCCACAGCAATTTGAAAGATCAGGAGCTAACAGAAAAGACCGGAAAAACTCCTTGTATTTTGCATCATCGTTAGACTCATACTAAACTTTGCAAGTTATTTTACGGATTACTCTTAATCTGCTACGCATCGGGGCTCGGATGCGCTCAAACACCTTGGTAATCGCCTTCCCTTCGTCCGCTTCGACATCAACAGCCTGATCGCCGCAGCTTGTACGTGAGCGATGCGCGAGGAGCTACTTGATAGTACCGGAAATCATTCTCCGGGACTTCGTATTGGGATTTCCATGGACAGGATGAGTGTTGATATCCAGGATCTCTCTTCAAGTATCATTTAAAGGTTATGCCGGTTGAACAAGCCTCACAGAAGGTAACAAAAACATGCCAGATATCCCAAATATTAAAGCATCTGTCACCAATAGAGGAACAGCTGCATCTGGAGTGAATAACGACGGTACTATCATTGTAGGGACAATCGGTCAAAAGTCCATATACTGGGAGGAAAGATCCTCCCCAAGGAGCATGGGTTTCCTCAGCAACGGGACATCCGCTACTGTCGAAGCAGTAAACGCTACTGGCAGCATCGCTGTAGGGTCAGGAGACACTCTGGGTATGCTACGCGCCTTTCGTTGGAGGAAAGGCGGAACACCAGAAATGGAGGATCTCGGATTCCCTGATGACTATATAGGTGGTGCTGCCAACGGTTTAAACGCCGCCGGCAATATCATTGTAGGGTATGGCTTCTACCCTCGCGCCTTAAATGCACTCCGTTGGACTGATACTAGTGGCACTCTAAGCATAGATGTACTCCAAAAACCCGCAGTAGGCGCTGACGAAGATATTACTGAGTGTTTTGCCCATGCTACGAATGACAATGGTAGGACCATCGTGGGGGACTGCAAGCTAAGGAACCTGAGAGATGGCCGTAACTACAGGCACGTGGTCTGTTGGCTAGATGGTACAACCACAGGAACGGTTCTCCACTGCCTTGGAGTTGGTAGTGACGCTTGGGCCTATGCAGTAAGTGGTGATGGAAATGTCATTGTGGGCGCCAGTGGCCACCCAGACACCCCAGACATAAGACATGCAGTCCTCTGGAGGCGAACTCCAGGCACCGACACATTCAATATAGAAAATCTCAATGTTAGCCCAGAACCTTCCCAAACTACCTATCTGGCAGAAGCACATGGAGTGAGTCAAGATGGGACTGTTATCGTGGGGGAGTGTTTATCCGGAGGCATACATGGTAGGGGGTTCACCCAGAAGGAGGCCTTCATCTGGAGAGAGGATACAACACCTCATGTTGAGAAACTCGCAGACTTCACCGCAGGGTCCAAACAAAGTGCAGCCTATGATGTGATTAAAAAATCCGATGGTGCTATTATCGCTGTAGGCGGTAGCAAACGAAATGGTAGGGAAATAGCAGTCCGCTGGAACAACCTTGCAATAGAGGACCTCAACTTCCCCCCATAAGCAGATTGAAGTCATCTTTTCGGATTGTGCATATGAAGGTGTTTCTTTCGACAGGCTTACCTCGCTGGTTTCACACCGGATCATTGCTAGTCCATCGCCTAAATAAAGGGTGCAATCGGGGACGGCGCTAGCCTTTCAGACATCGAGAAGCGGTTTATCCAGGCGATCCAGGTTCAGCTGGAGGCAACGGCATCTTTTGCCGACCTCAAACAAGCGGTCGAAAAGTTCGGGTTTAAGGCTATTGGGTTGTCGCTCACCTTCGAGCAACTCAGGCAACTCGGCATTCCGGTCATCGCGCACTTGCGCCTTCGGGGAGAGGGCCATTTCTCCGTGGTGTGGGGCATCGGCCAGAATGGCTTGGTGCTGTTAGGCGATCCCGCCTGGGGAAACCGAAAGCTCGAAGCCCACCGCTTCCGTGCGACGTGGGAGATCGGCGGAAAACCGGGCAACATTCTAGTCCTTCTGCCAAAGGATGCGGCTATTCGTGTCGGAGAGCCGCCCACGACTTTCATAGCTTCCCGATGCATGTGATCCAGCGACGATACTGGGTCGTCGAACACGATTGCTGAACATCCTTTGATCGTCGCTAGCTCGGCCAAGAATGCAGCCAGAGCCACGCACCGGTGCTCGCCTTCGCTCAGAATGTCGCCAACACGCTCCTGCGGCTTCTGCATCAGGCTCACTCTAAAATGCGAGACGCCGTAGCTCGACTTCTCCTTCCGCAGCTCGATCTCCAGGCCGGCGACGCCTCCTTCGAGAACTGCGCCCGCAGCACGTTCGTCACGAGCTGTTCGGCGATTTCGCCGCTCTTGGTGGTGATCCGATTCGTCGCCGTATCGGGGGACATAAGATCCAGGTCGTGTTTCTTCCTCCTACGGCCGATATCAGCAACGACATCATCCGCGATGACCGACAGCCATTCACGATCCGCCAGTTCCTGATATTCCTCGCGCATCTTCTTATGTTCCTCGGACTTGTCCTCAGCCCGCAGCGCGTTAGTTCGCTTTTGCAACCAGGCGCTTTTCGCGAACAGTGAGGGCACAAAATCGATGGTGTTCTATCCCGGTCGCACAAATCAGAAATCCCCGTAGTCCATCGGGCAACGGTGGCCGGTTTTCCCCAAGAAGCTATAACGTGCTCCTACCCTAGAATCTCACTCCATATCAGGCCTCGAAGCTGTTTCAAGTCCGCCGGGCCTGACGAGGCAGCAGCACTATAAACTACATTAGATAGTAGAATTTTCTCGTATTACGGGAAAATTAGTGCTATTCATATAGCATAATGCGTTCGCGTGAAGAGCTACTGACAGGAAGAGCCAGGCTTGCTGCTGTCATTAAGGCAGCGGGTGATGTTGTGCGCATCGAAGATGCGGTACAAGCCCTTGATGTCCCTCGCACACAAGCGGCCAAGCTTCTATCTCGTTGGGTAGCACAGGGTTGGATGCGCCGCGTCGGAAAAGGTACCTATGTTCCCGTTCAGCTCGAACTCTTGGATGCCGAAACGGTGGTCCTGGATTCCTGGATTCTGGTCCCAGCCTTGTTTGCGCCTGCATATATCGCTGGTCGCACGGCCGCCGAGCATTGGGACTTCACCGAGCAGATCTTCCGCGACATCGTCGTCTGCACGGCGCGTCCGGTCCGGGAAAGGACGATCGAACGCCAGAACACCATCTTTACGCTTAAGCATATACGAGAAGATCTGATTTTCGGCACCAAGCCCGTTTGGCGGGGGCAAACGAAAGTAGCCGTCTCAGATATTCACCGAACGATCATCGATATGCTTGATGACCCTGCCCTGGGCGGCGGCATCCAGCATGCCGCCGATTGCCTCGAGCACTATCTGCAGCGACCGGATCTCGATACGGAAAAGCTTATCGGTTACGCCGAACTCCTTGGCAACGGCGCCGTCTTCAAACGACTTGGATTTCTTGCCGAACGACATCCCTTTGGGGAGCCGTTTGTGCACGCCTCAAGAGGCCGTCTTACGAAAGGTCATGCCAAGCTCGATCCAGCACTTCAGTGTGGCCGGTTGGTAACCAGATGGCGGCTGCGCGTGCCGGAGTCCTGGATCTAAGGGGAATGGTGCGTGATCACGAAACGCGAGATTCTGGATGCGGCGTCCAAGCTCAATCTCAATCCGCACGTTGTCGAAAAGGACTACGCGTTGGGATGGGCGCTTGCTGGTATCTTCGCTCACGAAGAACTTGCCGAAAACTGGGTCTTTAAGGGAGGGACTTGCCTCAAGAAATGCTACTTCGAAACCTACCGCTTTTCTGAAGATCTCGATTTTACGCTGAAGGACCCTTTGCATCTTCAGGAGGATTTTCTGCAACGTGTTTTCGGCGAAATCTCTGAGTGGATCTATGAGAACAGCGGCCTGGAGCTTCCCACCAATTCACAGAGCTTCGATATTTACGAGAATCCACGCGGCCATCTGAATTGCCAAGGTAAGCTCAGCTATCGCGGACCGATTTCCCCCACCGCTGGCGGCATGCCGCGCATCAAGATCGATCTCACGGAAGATGAGTGTCTCGTTTTGCCACCCGTTCAGGTCCCTATTTTTCATCCTTATAGCGACAGCCCTGCCGACGGCATTTCCGTCTTAGCTTACAGCTACGAAGAAGCTTTCGCTGAAAAGGTGCGTGCGCTTGCGGAACGCATCAGACCACGCGACCTTTACGATGTGATCAACCTTTACCGGCAAGAAGACGCGCGACCCACAGCCTCTGTCCTACTCAATGTTCTTCATTAGAAGTGTGGCTTCAAAGGCATTCCCGTGCCAAAAGCCAGGGATTTCGACAGCCACAAAGTAGACCTAGAAGGTGCATGGATATCGATGTTGGCACACCAACTTCCTGCATTGCCGCCAGTGGAATTCTTTTGGGAGACGCTCCCCGAGTTTTTCTTATGGCTAGCTGGCGGTGCAGCGCCGGTTGTTCCTGCAGCCTACACGCTTGGGCGAGGCGAGACGGTTATCCGAGATCGGACCGCACGGCTTCCTTTGAGCGGTTCAGCCCAGTCTTACATCGAGATCATCCGCTTTTCCTCTGCCAATCGGTTATGCGTGGATTTAGACTATCAACGCTCGACCCGACGAATAGAGCCGTACTCTTTACGACGCACACAGGAAGGAAACATCATCCTTCATGCCTGGAGCGTTGATGCAGAAGAACATCGCAGCTATCGCGTTGATCGCATTGAAGGCGCCCGAACAACCGATCAAGTCTTTACGCCGCGTTATGCGGTAGAGCTAACACCGGAAGGGCCGGTGCGAGTACCTTCAACGCAAAGATCGCCAAACTTAGGAGGAAGCGTCGATGCAAGCAGAACATCCTCTCAGTTGCGCCTGGCGCACCAGCGCAGTGGCCAATCGTCTCCATCGCAAGGGCCAATTTACATCTATCAATGCGGCCTTTGCGGAAAGAAGTTCCGTAGAAAGAGTCAATCCCCACGCTTGAATAAGCACAAAACTCCGAACAGTCTACCGTGCTTAGGCCGCAGCGGGTTTTTGGTCGCCATTAAGCACTAACACTCGGAATTTCTCCCTCGATCGGAGCCTCCTCGATGAGGCCGTGATAAGCTCCATAGGATCGAAGCTTACAGATACCCATCCGTGCTCACGTGAGCGTAGCCCAACAGCGAGTTTTATGGGGACTGTCGCCTATCACCTTCTTGTACCCGGCTTTCTCCAGGTCATCGCGTTGCAGGTCCGGATGTTGGTCCAGGGTCAAAACCCGTGCGTAGCCGATTTTCATGGTGGGCCTCTCCATCCGTAAAGAAACTCGATAATCATTTTTGAAAACTTACGTAGATTTCTTTACTGGATAATCTTCCCGTTTTAGCACCTAAAACTAAAGAAAAAAGGGGCGCGGGAAAGGCGGTAAAGAAACCACTGTTTTCTTTACTTGCCCCTGTAGCGTCATGACGCCGCAGTGCCGTTCTCCCCACGCACGCGCAAGGCTTGGGGAAAGGTAAGGGATAAACGCAGAGGGCTTCGTAAATGCGCTAGAGCACCGCACAGGGCCGTACACGCAGATCGGATTTTAGCGCCCTCTTCCCGATGCGCTTGGAAAGCGGATTAGCTCCCGCCTCGCGCGGTCTACCTCGACCTTGGCCTTCGGGTAGCATAGAAGGACCTGTGACAGTGCGGCACAGAAGACGGAAACGCTAAGCGAGGCACCAACAAGCATGCCTCGCTAATATTCAACCTGTTTGATTACGAGCAGCCGGAACTGCTCGTCAGGATCAGCGGTTGCAGTGCGTACCTGGGAGTGGATCTAACGAGTTACCTGGAGGTAAATAAGCTGGTGTGAAACCAGCTAGGTCAACCTATCGAAAGGAACACCTTCATACGCACAGTCGGCAAAGATGACTTCGATCGGATTATCACACATGGACCAAGTCTAATGGTCGGTCCCAACAACAAGCTTCTGGAAAGGGACAGACGAAGACCCGAGAGCCTATCTAAAAAGGCAAGCTCTCAAGATCCCTTCCCAAAACCGCGCTTGTCCAAGGTCGGAAGCCCTTATCTACCCGGCTGAGCGTATCTCGGAGAGGAGCCCATCCCACAGGTGGATTCGTGCTCGGAGCGCCTGGAAGGCACTGTGTCGAGCTCGGAGGAAGCGGTCGTGATCACCGCCGATCACCTTTTCGAGAATGCTCATGGCCTCTGGCCCGTGTTGCTTGCTGTCCAGCGCGATATGTCGTTCCAGGTAGTAGACCATATTGGGCGCATCTGTGGCGAGAATACCCCAGCGCGCAAGCAGGGTTCGGAACATCTTGGGAATGGCGTCCTCGCGGCCGAACAAGAAGTTGCCGGCGACCTCTTCCGCATGTCCCTGCCGTGCCAATCGGATATTCGAATGCACGAACCGGCGCACATACCGGGGTACCTGCGCCGCCTCGAAGGAGGCGTCGAGAGCTGTCCCTTGTCGCATGTGGCCTAGGAAGGTATCGAACATCCGCGACGAGGCGCCGACCTCCCGCATCGCGGTCAAATAGAGGGTCAAATGGCTAGCCGGGTTGCCGGCGCGATCAACGTCGGACTCCTCACCGAGCACGATGTCGTTAATCAGTCGTGCCGCGGACTCGTCTTCTGGAGGTAGCCATGGGATTCGGATACAGGTCAAGATGGCTTGTAGGCGTTTGACCAGGCTCATGAAATCCCACACCGCAAAGATATGGACCTGCATGAATCGGTGTAGATTGTCCATGGTTGCCACGACACTATAGATCGGATGCGCGATCAATTTCGCTTGCAGGTCTTTCAGCTCGTCATCAAACATGTCTAGTGTCTATCCGGTCCAAGATAATGTTTGCCTAAGAGGTGGCCGTGCTGCTCAAGGTGAGCCGGGCAACGCTCTACCGCGTCCTTTCATGCTGAAACAGTGCTCCCAAAGGCAAGGAGCGCACTGCCTGGAATAAATGCCCCTGTGAGGCACAGACGGCCACAGCAAGCCCGCTCACGGTGGGGGTAAATAGCAAGGGGGATCCGTAAATGCGCTAGAGCGCTATACAGGGCCATACACGCAGGCCAGATTCTTGGCGTCCTTTCTCAGATGCTCTTTAAGAAATCGGACCAGCCCCCTTCGGACACGCCGGCCGGTCGCTTGATGACCTGAGCCTTCGATTCGCCACGCGAGCACTCGACTAGCCTGCAGGGCAGGCCGTTCAGACGATGTTTAGCGGGTGTTGAGAGCCACCTTTAGCCGTTTTCGTTCTGCAAGTCTTCGTCATTGCACTTTACTAGTATTTCCCCGGCAGGCGAGGGGAGGCGATAGAGGAGGTTTCAGCAGGCACAGTGGCTTGGTCATCTACCAAGATTGCTTCAAGAGATTGGGGAGAGGCGGTCGGGGGATACGGCAGGTTAAAGCTGATGTTCATCCGCAGGGCCTGTCAGCGGTCGCCAGCCCGCAATGCCAGGTCGGGCCGCATTGACGGCATAGAGCCTACCGGGTGTAGTGGGCCGAGGCCTCCCCTTGGTCCATTGCTTGATGCCACGAGAAGGCTTTTGCGAAGTTCCGTAGGGTATCCGGGGGTAGCTCCCCGGAGCGCCAAGCCTTCTTGTCCTCCGGGGCCATCGCCAACAGCGCGTACCCTGGGGGGGTTCCAGCTGCTCTGCGACTGCTACAGTTGCTACAGTTACCGGCTGATCGGTTTCTTGTGTAGCACACTGTAACAACAGTAGCAGCTATACGGTCGGCAAGTCCACCTTATTTTGATCAATGCGGAAAGGGTCATGGCCCGTCCCCTTTCAGCAACGCCGGGTTGATATGAATCGCCTTGCGTGGGCCGTCTTGAATCAATTGCACTCTATCTGCTTCCACCGCCCCTTGGTTTATCCGCCCCAAGGAACGATTACCACCAAGGATTGGGTAAGCTAAAACGCGCCGCGATCCTAGCCAGTGAGGTCTGTACAAAGGCATCGTGCTGGGCGGTCAACCGCTCGAAGGTATTCCAGTGCATCCCCTTGGGTTTCTCGCCGGGACCGTTGAGACAGCCCGGCTCCCAGCCCAGCTTGTCGCGGATTCGATTTGCCCGCCGTGTCATCCTATCGTAATCCGTTTTCCGCTGGCTGGGATAGGCCAATTGGTAACAGTGACGACAGGCGAAGATGCTGCCGCCGTAGAGGATTGCCACTCGCTGGCCGCACCCGTCGGCGGGACACCGGAACCAGGTCCGTTTCCCACCAAGATGGGCGGCGGTCCAGTCCAGATAGACGGGATAGCTTTCGTCCTTCCAGTCTTCGCTACCTCTCCGATGGCGGTAGGTGAGGATCACCCGGTCCGGTTCGGTGCGCACGTGGATGGCCGAGATCACTTCGCCCTGGCGTGACCACTGACAGACAAAGGATTGATGCGGGGCGAGCCAGCCATCCCGTTTCCAGCGCCGCACGTCGATGGATCGGTAGTCGCCGGGGGTGGCTTTCGCGCCCCAGTACCAGTGCCGTCCGCTACCCATACCGCCCATGTCCACCTCCCGTTTTTTAACCGAAATCATTTGGGAAATTCACCTTTTTGTTTCGGCCTTTGTGGGCCTTGGCTGGTCGTGTTGGGTTTGCTGTGGTCTTGGTAGAAAGCGTTCGCAATATCGTCGGTCCGTGCCCCACAATCCGGCGATGGCTTCCGGCTCACCTTTGGCGCAGTGGCCAAGGTGGGGATGGTCGATGCGCTCGAAGTGAATACATTCGCCACAGTAGACCGAACGGTTGACTCTGGTTGATTCTGGTACTTCCTCCGACCGTTTCAGAAAATACCGGCGAGCCTCCAGGTCATTACGGCACTTGTCCAGTACCTCGGCGATGATGGCCGGGTCGGTTTCCTCGATGTGCGCCAGCCAAGCCCGAATGTTTGATTCTTCTTCCGATGTCAGTTCAGGGAGTGGTTTCGGCGGCTCTGCTACTGCAACAGTAGCAGCCATACGGTCGGTAGGTCCGCCTTTTTTGATCAATGCGGAAAGGGTCATGGCCCGTTCCCTTTCAGCAACGCCGGGTTGATATGAATCTCCTTGCGCTTGCCGTCTTGAATCAATCGCGCTCTATCCGCTCCCACCAATTCAGTCAGGGCACTATCCAGCGTGGTTCTCTCGCGCAGGCGTCCCGGTGTCACATTCTGTTGTACCTCCCGGCGGAAAACGATGGTTGTCTTCTCCCTGTGGCAGTAGTCGAGCAACCAGCCCTCCAGCCGCGCCGCATTGGCCTGTTCTTCCGGTAACGCTAGTTCGCCGTAGAAACGCCGAGCTTCGTACAGGTGCCAGGCGGCGATTCTCGAAGCGCCTTCAAACGCTTCCAGGCCAATGGCACTACCTGCATCGTTCTCGAATACATGGAACAGGGCGGCGATTCTGACCGCGTTGTCGGCGGTCTTGCTGACCACGTCGCGCACATCGTAGAGTTCACCGCCGGATCGCAGCTCCCTTTCAATGGCGTCATGGAACCTCACCCATGCAGCCTTGGTATCTGCTGCCAGGGGAAGGATAGGGGGCGACAGCGCCCCGTCTTCATCCATGGGAACATCCTGTTCGAGAATCCCGGCAATGCGTTGATTGAATCGGGCCAGCGCGGGCCAGGATTCCGGCGGATCAGTGAACAGCCAGGTAACCCTGGGTCGATTCCGGCCAGGCGATCAGAAAGCGGGCGAGAAAGCCCGTGCCTCGCGCCAGCCCGCCGGACCGGTCGAAGAAACTGCGCAGGGTGGCTTCCTGGACCTGCAAGGCGATGGTCAGCCGCGCGCCGCGTACCGTAAAGGATTCGGTGGTGCGCCGCTCGGTGGCAATATCCACCCCATCCCAGAGCTGATTCAGGGTGGCTAGATTGCGCATGATCGAATCCTTGTTCATGCCATGCGCACCGAATACCAGCCCGGCTTCACTCGATACCACACCACTGGATGGCCAGCCTTTGGCCAGATTCCATTTTAGGGCTTCCGGGGTGACGTCGCCATAGATCAACCGGGGCACCCGTGGCGGTTCCGGTTTGTCATGCTCCAGCTTGCATAGAGCGGCTTCCTGTTCGTGGGTAGACTTTTCCGCCTTGGCAAGCTGGTGGATTTTCTCCTTAGATGCTGCCGCGTTTCGCCTCCCAAGCTTCCATTGCCGCCTTGTGATTCTTGCTTGTCGGTTTGACCTCTTCGGCCTGTTTTGCTTCATAGTCCCGGACCGCCTGCATGAAGAAACCATCGCAGGTTGACTTGCGTTCGCCGGAATCGGCGATGGGCAATAGGAACAGCCCGGTCGGCCCTTGCAGCTTTTCCGCCCGCTTCGCATCGGCGTGGGCCTGTGCCGCCAGCGACAGGGCTGCCAGGGTGCTGGCGGCCACCAACGGTATCGGTGCCTTGGTAAAGGCGTGGACTTCCTCGACAGCGGCCTGTAGCGTGTCGGGCAGCGCATCTAGGGGATAGGGTATGGTTCGCCTTGGTGATACCAGGGTTACCGTCGGTGCCTGCGTCATCGTCGGCGCAGATGATCAAGGGAAGGCCAGGCAGCTTTTGACGCAGGGCCTTGGCCACCGGCTCCAGATTGCCCGCATTGAAAGCAACCGCGACCGGGTGGCCTGTTGCCTGGTGAATGGTCGCGCCGGTGGCGAATCCCTCGGCGATATACAAGGCATCCGCTCCCTGGAGCGTGCCGATGCTGAAATAGCCGCCGGAAATACGCCCGCCGCTCAGAAAGCGCTTGCTGCCATCTTCAGCGATGAATTGCAGGGAGTGAAGTTCATCGCCCGACCGCACCGGGATAACCAGCATACCTTGATGCAATCTCGCTCCGTTGGCCTCGATCCCCTTGCGGATAAGGTAGGGATGGTTTTGGGGGGTGGGTGTTGCCGCGTTCCAGATCACGACGGCCCGGTTTGCGGCCTCGGCCTGCTTCTTGGCTTCCTCCACCCGACGGGAGAAGGCCGCCCGTTCGGACTGAGAAAGCGGGTTTTCCCGCTTCGCCTACCAGGTCTTGGTAAAATCCGAAGACCAGTCGCCGAAATAGCCCCCCAAACCGTCCTCGAACAGCAGGCACCAACCGGCGGTATTGCCGTTGGATTTATCCACGCCGGGGAAGCGGTGCAGCTTGCCGGGATCGATGACATCGGAAGGTTCCAGACCGGAGTCCCGGATCGCATCACGAAAGTTGGAGAGGGCGTCAATCATCGCGCAGCCCTCCCCGGTGGGTGAGCCGGTCCGCCACGGCCACGGGGAGCAGGCCCCACAGAGCCAGAGTGACGATTACCGCTTTGATACGGGCGGCTAGGCCGGTAGAATTACTGGTGCGTTTAGAAGTCTTGAGGGTCGCGTGGTGCCAGCCAGCGCGGCCCTTTCTGTTTGTGGTCATTGTCCCGGCCTCCCCTCAATGCGCAGCCTTGCGGCTGGCCTCGATCTGCTGGTTCAGCCAGGCATTGATTTCCGCCTCGATCCAGCCGACGGCGTGGCCGCCAAGCGAAACGGGTTTCGGAAAGCGACCCTCGGAAATACGCAGATAGGTCGTGCTGCGCGAGAGCCCGGTACGATCCAGGACGGCGAGAAGCCTCAGGATAGATGTAACCGAATTCATTCGTGCCTCCTTGGGGCGTAATGGAAGATTCGGTTACGTATTATTGAGACGCGGCCAGCATTTACATCGCAATTGCGGAGGCCGGTTCCGCAATTGCGGTAGTGATTAGGTGGTAGTGAGATTTCGTTTTGCTGCGGCGAATTTTTCTTCGAGTGTTCGGGCGGCAATACCAGGTTTTCCTTCATGATGCGCCAACAGCGCAGAAATGATTGCTGCCTGACTAACGAAGGTTGAATACGGTTGTCCACCAGGTGACTTTCTGAGCATCAATTCAAGCATCGCGCCAATAATGTTGAGATAGGTGGATTCAGACCGTTCACCAGGTGTTCCCATTTTGTCCACCATAGCTTTGAGAGAATCACGCTCCAATTCGATGGCATCCTTTTCACCGAGCAATTTCTTGTATTCGCTTTTGGTGTTCTCCAGGCGTTTTTCCAGTTTATCGTGTTCGGCCTTCAAGGCACGATAGGCGTCAGCGCTGATGGCCGTGTGGGTACTGCGTTCAATATCATCGAACAGGAAAGCAGGTTTTTCATTCGGGAATGCCTTTTCCATCCACTTCTTGAGGTCGCGTCCGAAAAAGCAGCGGCGTTCATACACTACATGGTCATCAGAAACGGTCTTGCCATCTTCACGGCCATGGGGAAGCGAGCCGTTTTCAATTGCTTCCGCGATTGCTCGGCTTCTGGGTTCAAGGCATGGAACGGCGGGATGTGTCCAGACACTCCGACCGAAACCAGAACTAGAAAGATCCGTTGCTTCCTTCACGATTCTTGCAGTCTGATTCTCGGGCACGCCACACCAAAGGGCGGCGGCTTGAGGTATCGAATAGACTCTGTAATGGGCCTTCATCAATGCACAACTGTCAATTTCCCAAGGTTTCTGCATAGGTTTGGCTCCCTCGTTTTTTACCTGCAACAGGATTTCCTTGGATGATATGGGATGTTGCAGTACATTTGCAGAGATCATTTGAGGGGGAGCCATGGACACCACCGAGATCGCTACGTTGACGTTTCGGATTGATCCGGGGCTAAAAAGGCGCTATGCACCGCCGCGCAACAGAAACACCGCTCCATCGCCAATATGGTGGAAGTGCTGATCCGGGACTACTACATGCAAAAGGGAATAGCAATTTCAGGGAAAGACAACTGGAAAACAAAGACGAGAACCGACCACCAGGAAAACTAGGCAATGACCACCTTAAGTGATCTTCTGAACGAATTCACCGAAGCCAGCCGCACGAATCGCGACAAAGGCACCCGGTTCGAACGTCTGATTGCCAGGTATCTGAAAACCGATCCCCAGTATGCGGATCGATTGTCCGAGGTTTGGTTGTGGTCGGAATGGCCGGGGCGATGGGGCAGTGACGATGGAATCGATTTGGTCGCCCGTGAACGCGGAACAGGGGACTACTGGGCGATCCAATGCAAATTCTTCGACCCGGAAAATACTCTCGACAAGGCAGGCATCGATTCCTTTCTAGCGGCTTCCGGTAAGAAATTCAGCACACCCGATGGCGATTGCCACTTCACCACTCGATTGATTGTTTCGACAACAAATAAGTGGTCATCCAAAGCAAAAAAAGCACTTGAGGCACAAACCATCCCGGTTAGCCGACTTTGGTTCAAAGACCTTGCGGATAGTTCTATCGACTGGGGTCAGTTCAGCCTTGCCAACGTCGAGGACATGCGGCTCAAGAGGAAGAAAGCGCCGCGCCCCCATCAGGAAGAAGCCATCGCCAGCCTCATTGAGGGCTTCAGGGAAAACGACCGGGG
>Ga0209052_1000180_pt1 | contig 21411 bp, 20 predicted proteins | sample WorMetHEROISLAND_2_FD_187409 | JGI IMG/M metagenome (GOLD analysis project Ga0209052, IMG submission 187409) | Marine gutless worms symbiont microbial communities from Max Planck institute for Marine Microbiology, Germany - Olavius sp. 4 HERON... | ecosystem: Host-associated > Annelida >...
GCATTAGAAAGGTGGGGAAATCGAAGTTCATACTGTTGGGGTAGTGGTGGTCTTGGTGATGGTAAATCTCTAACTGTTAGAAGGTAGGTTGGGCCGCTGCGTGGCCCGGTAGACCTGGACTATCAACACTATCGGAGCAGCAATACCTATACCCCGGTGGCGGATCTAGGGGGGGTGTCAATGGCACCGACGCGATCGACGGCAATTATGAAGGCAGTGCCCATCTGTTCGCGTTGGAGCTGAGCAAGACCTTCGTAAGGCAATGCTGTTTACCCGCATCATCCGGCGGATTTCACCCGCTGACGCGCAATGCCTTGCTTCCGGGTCGCCGACGGCGTGGCATAGGCGGTGGAGGATGCGGTGACCCGCCGCGGTTGGTGGGGGCTGCATTCAATCGTAATGCGGTTATGGGACCTGTCTATGGTCGAAAGATAGTCCTGCAGAGCGAGTGATAACGGAATACCATGGCTACTATCCTGGCACTTAGAACTCAGGGTATCATCACTCAATCTGCAGGACCACCGGTCGAAAAACTACGGATCACGCGAATCCACGCGCATCGATTCGCGCAAATTCACGTGATTCGTCGTTGAAATCACCGCGTTCGTGATGGTTCACAACCCCCACCTGTATTTGCCATCCAGGGCATCCGGATTCCGGCGATCCCTGCCGGAATGGCGAGGTGAGGGCCGAACGATTATCTGCATTCGGGTACGCCGGCATCGGCGGACGGCAGCCGGTGGGTACCCTCATCCATAAAACAAGCAAACGGGTCATGCAGGATATTCTCGAGCGGGCAAGACAAGTCCGGTTAGTGATCTTCGACGTGGACGGAGTCCTTACCGACGGCAGTCTCTTCCTCGGCGATGACGGTCAGGAATACAAGGCGTTCCATTCCCGGGACGGTCACGGTATGAAGATGCTGCAACATACCGGTGTCACCCTGGCCATCATCACGGGTCGGACCTCGGAAGTGGTGCGTATCCGGATGGAGCACCTGGGAATAACGCATGTCTATCAGGGACAGGACGACAAGCTGCAGGCCTACGAATCGCTCAAGAATATCCTGCGCCTGAGTGATGAACGGATCGCCTATGTGGGAGATGACGTGGTGGACCTGCCGATCATGCGCCGAGTCGGTCTCGCGGTCACCGTCGCCGATGCCCACCCACTGGCCCGGAATCATTCCCATTGGCAGACCCGTTCTCCCGGTGGGCGGGGTGCCGCGCGCGAGGTGTGCGAACTTATCATGGAGGCCCAGGATACCCTGGATGGGATAACCGCACTTTATCTCTAGCATCTAATTTCGACTTATATTGCGGGTATAGTCGATTGAGATTGATACGGGTATTCCCCCTATACATTTGCAACATTGGCCGAAGCTAGGTGCCAGCACCCCGTTCCCCCCGCGCACCTGGCTGTTTCTCAGCCGCGCTGAGAACCAAAAACGGAGTCTCTTACGTTCTGTGTGGGTAAGTGGGAAAAACTAGTCATGTCCAGTGGTTAGAGGAGATCTGTTTGTGGTACTGACCTGATAAGGTGACACCGGCAGGTGGGTGAGCCTGCCGGTGAACAAATAAGTGATAGCAATCAGATGAGTGGTCGTTCCATACCCACGAACCCTCGCTTTGGCAGCCTGGATGCCAGCGTTAGCTGCTGCGAAGCTGCCGTTGGTGAGCTTCGAGTCGAAGGCATTGAGAATTCCCTCGCGACAGGTCGGCATGCTGCGGCTGCGTTTGAGCTCAGGGAGCTGCTTGACTTCGGCGCGGCGGACCTCATCGACGGCCTTGGTGAGCAACTGCACGACATGAAATTCATCGAAGGTAATGGTCGCCGAGGGGAGGTGTTCCTGGACTCCGGCATGGTAGCTCGCGGACATATCGATGCAAACGTCTTGGATGTTGTCAGCACAGCTCCCATGGGCTTCAAGGTCGTCGGCAAATTGCTCCACGACCGCGGCCTTGCGGCCCTCACAGGCGAAAATCAGGCGTGGCCCTGCAGATCACGAAACAAGCTCAACGTAAACGTATCCGCGCCGGGCTGTGGTCTCGTCCAGGCCCACGGCGGTGACATTGGAGAAGTCCTCTTGGGCGCGGGCCTGGGCCTCGTAATAGTCCAGTGTGCACCAGATGCGCCTGTCGCTCACCCCCAGCAAGAGGGCAACTTGACGCACCGCCACCACCTTACACAATGATCACGACAGTGCCCCCAATCAGTTGGCTGAATCCACTCGTGGGGCGTGCCCAGGGAACCCCAACCTGGGTCGTCTTGGCACAATACCCGCAACGCACACGCGGAACTTTGGGTGCGGATGTAGGCCTAGTACTGGAAGAAATTCAGATGGTGCCAGGTGCGCTCACGGGTATCGTGGACCGGCTGGTACTCCGCACCACAGTGCGAACAGGTAAACCGCGTTCCACGCGGGAACGCCACCTTGAAGTCGATGCGCCCAGCTTTGGCATCGAACTGGAGACATCGCCCACTCCCCAGGGGGTCGTCAGTCGAAGGCAACAGTGGACAACGACAGATGTTCCATGACTGGACCTCCGGCGAGAACTCGACACGGTAAAGCAACAGACCTCTGCAAGCACCCTGCGAGGCGTTGGAGAACCTGCGGGGCAGGTCCATCAAAATTGTGGTGATGGTAAATTATCTAACTGATAACGTGGTTGAGAGTCCAGGTCTACCCTGGCCGAGATGCTCGGTAAAGACTAGCCGTGTAGGATGAGCAAAGCGGAGCCTAACCTATCAAACAGGAGGGTGTCGCAAAAGTCCCTCTCCCGCTGGGAGAGGGGATCAAAGGGTGAAGACCGATGCCTTTTGCGATACCCCCTTGTAGGGTAAGGTAAAGCAAGGCTTGCCCATCAAATGATGGGCACGGTGCGCGCTGACGCGTCGAGCCTTTGTCCACCCTACCGGTTGATCGACCAGCGTGTCGAGGCCTGCAAGGCGAAAGACTGGGTCACGGCCGATCGCACCCGCGATGAGCTCCAGGCCACCGGCGTCCTACTGGAGGATGGGGCGGACGGGGACCATCTGGCGGCGGGATTGATCTCAATGCCATCAAGTCTAGGGAAAGCCACCGATTTGACGAGGATTGCGGTCACCGGAAAGCTCTGAATATTGTGAGAAGCTTCACATCCCTGTGACTGGATTCCGGCACTCCCTGCCGAAATGACGGCTTAACTTAATGACATTGCTCTCCAGATTCGGTTCGAGAAAGCTGGAGCACGGGAGCTGCTTCCACGTCGATCCTACGCCCCATCCCCTCGCCCTCTCCTCTTATTTCAACCTGATGGCCATGGCCTGCAAGCCGTTGCTGCTCAGCAGGGCGCGGGTCTTGTTCATTTCCCGCCTGCCCTGATATGGGCCCGCGCGGACCCGATGGTAGTTCTTGCCCTTTACCGTCACCCGCTGGATGCTGGAGCGGATGCCGAGCAGGGCAAGCCTGGCCTTGAGTTGTTCCGCGTCGGACTCTTTGCGTAAAGAGGCGATCTGTACCAGATAGGAGGCGTTCCTTCCGGTGGATCCTTTCGGTTTCTCCGTTTTGGCCGTCTCCCGATGTTCGGGCGGCGTTGAAGTGCGCGACGATTCCTCTCGTCGTTGAGATTCCGGCGAGGGTTGCGGCGGGGGTAATGCGATGCCACTCAGCTCCTCGTCGGGAACCGACACCTCCAGTTCCGGGAGGAGTTGGTGGAAGACGAAGCGTGGTTCGGCGGGTGGTTTCGCTTGGGTTTGGGCTTGAGGGCGCGCGGCAGTCGGGGGGGGCTTTTGGTCCTGCAGGGTCCAGGCCAGACCGATCCCGAAGGCGCCGACGACAGCGCCAGTGATGAACCAGAAGGAGCCGGAGCCGCCGCGCCGGGCGTGGCGCGGCCGGGGACCCTCCATTATCTTGTAATCTCTCGTTGCCATGTTACATGCTCTCCGGGGCCGATACCCCGCTCAGATCGAGCCCGTTGCGCAGTACCTGTCGTGTGGCCAGGATCAGCTTGATACGGGCGTCACGCAGGCCCTGATCCTCCACCAGAAACTGGTGGGCGTTGTAGTAGGCGTGGAAGTCGTTGGCCAGCTCCCGCAGGTAATGAGCGAGCTGGTGGGGCTCCAGGGCAAGCGCCGCCGCCTCGACCACTTCCGGATAACGCGACAGAGCCTTGAGCAGGGTCTGCTCATGGGCCGCCGTAAGCCGCTCCAAATTGACCTCCCCGGGGATCGGGTCCACTGCCATGCTCCGTTCCGCCGCCTGGCCCAGCACACTGCAGATCCGGGCATGGGCATACTGGACATAGTAGACTGGGTTGTTTGCGGACCGGGACTTGGCAAGATCCAGGTCGAAATCCAGGTGCTGCTCGCAACGGCGCATTATGTAGAAGAAGCGGGCCGCGTCCCGTCCCACCTCCTTGCGCAGCCGGCGCAGGGTAACGAACTCCCCGGAACGGGTGGACATCTGTGCCCGCTCGCCTCCACGATAGAGGATAGCGAACTGTACCAGCAGCACGTCCAGCTTATCAGGGTCGTTTCCCAGGGCCGATAGGGCTGCCTTGACCCGTGGCACATAGCCGTGATGGTCCGCCCCCCAGATATCGATCACCCGCTCGAAGCCGCGTTCCAGCTTGTTCAGGTGATAGGCGATGTCCGACGCGAAATAGGTCGTCTGGCCGTTGTCGCGCGCCACTACCCGGTCCTTCTCGTCCCCGAAGTCGCTTGAGCGGAACCAGAGCGCGCCGTCCCGCTCGTAGAGGTGCCCGGTCGCGTGCAGGCGCTCAATGGCCCGCTCGATGGCACCGCGCTCGGTCAGGGAACGCTCGGAGAACCACTCGTCATAGTCCACCCCGAACCGGGACAGGTCATCGCGGATGTCGTCCAGGATATGCTTGAGTCCCCGCTCAAATACCAGCCGGTAACGATCGTCTCCCAGCAAGCGGTGGGCACGCGCGATCAAGGCATCGATGTGGACCTCCTTGTCGCCCCCGGCCGGCTCGTCGGGGGGCAGACCAGCGCGGACCTCATCGCCGGCGCAGCGGTAGTCGTCCCCATGTTCCCGGTGTAGAGAGGCCGCAATATCCCACATATAATCGCCTTGGTAGCCGTTGCTCGGGAAGGGGAGGTCCTCCCCACAGAGTTCCAGATAGCGCAGCCACACGGAGGTAGCCAGGATATCCATCTGGCGGCCGGCATCGTTGACATAATACTCGCGGTGGACCTGGAAACCCACGGCCGCTAGCAGCTCCGCCACCACCGCGCCGTAGGCGGCGCCGCGACCATGGCCCACGTGCAAGGGGCCGGTGGGGTTGGCGGAGACGAACTCCAACTGGACCCGCCTGCCGGCGCCCATATCACTGCGCCCATAGGCCGAGCCGGTCGCCAGGATCTCGGGGATCAGGGTCCGGTAAGCGGCGGAGGCGAGAAAGACATTGACGAAACCGGGGCCGGCGATCTCCACCCGCTCGATCAACGGGGATGGGGGCAGCACCTCTACCAGGCGCGCGGCCAGGTCCAGCGGCTTAGCGCGGGCCCGCTTGGCCAAGACCAGCGCCGCATTGGAGGAGAAATCACCATGACCCTGGTCGCGGGTGCGCTCTACCTGGACCGTCGGGAGTCCGTCTCCCGGAAGGAGGCCGGCGGCGACAAGCCGCTCCAGGGCGGCGGCGAAGAGATCCCTGATCTGTTGCTTCATGGGTTCCGGAGGGTTGGAAAATAAGGCATATGTTATGCGAGGGAAAAACAGGCATTTCAGGCATTCACACCTTTCGGAAGCTAAATTCAGACGGATTGTACCCTAGTTTTGCGTGTGATTTACCGGCCTCGAAAATCGCCGAGTTGAGTGATGTAAGCTGTCCGACGATCAATCGTTGTTATTCAAACTACGGACCCGAATCGCTCAGCTTTGTGACGCCTCATCGCCCTTCTCCGGCGAGGTTGAAGTCGATAAATCCTATTTCGGCGGGCGCTGTGTTTGTGGGAAGTAAAGGGCGCGGGGTCGGAGGTAAAATGATTGTCTTCGGAATTTTAGAACGCCACGGGAAGGTCTACACGGAAATCGTCCCGAACGCCGCCAAGAAGCCGCTACAAGCCGCAATCTGGGGCCGCGTGGCCATCGATAGCATCATCCACCCGGGCGGCTGGGGGGCTACGATGGGCTGGTGGATAGGGGGTACAAAGAGCATTTCCGTGTGAATCATGGTCAGCGTGAATTTCCCCATGGTAATTGCCCTATCAATGGCATTGAATCATTCTGATCATATGCCAAACGAAGGCTCGCAAAATTCAATGGTGTTCCACGAAAAACTTTTCATCTACGCCTGTAAAGAATGTAAATTTAGATTCGATCTCGAGAGGAAAACTTAATATAGAATGCTTAATTATGCTGAGAGAAAATCCTCTCTAAAGTTATCTAGATCCTTCATAATTAGGACCTTCCACTTTACATATCTCAACGGCCACGGGCATCGCGTCGCAGCATGTCGCGGATGCCGCGGATGGCCTGGCGGGTCCGATGCTCGTTTTCGATCAGGCCGAAGCGCACGTGGTCGTCCCCATACTTGCCGAAGCCGATTCCGGGCGAGACCGCGACCTTGGCCTCCCGCAGCAGCTTCTTGGAAAACTCCAGCGAGCCCAGCCCCCGGTAAGGCTCCGGGATCGGCGCCCACACGAACATGGTGGCTTTGGGCTTCTCGATCCGCCAACCCACCGTCGCGAGTCCGTCACACAACACATCCCGGCGGCGCTGGTAGCGATCGCGGATCTCGGCCACGCAGTCCTGGGGGCCTTCCAGGGCGGTGATGGCCGCCACCTGGATCGGCGTGAAGGTCCCATAGTCCAAGTAGGATTTGATCCGGGCCAGGGCGGCGATCAGCTCCCGGTTGCCGCACATGAAACCGATCCGCCATCCGGGCATGTTGTAGCTCTTGGAGAGTGAGAAAGACTCCACTGCAACCTCCTCGGCACCCGCTACCTGGAGGATCGAAGGGGCCCGGTAGCCGTCGAAGACGATATCCGCATAGGCCAGGTCGTGAATCACCCAGATGCCGTATTCGCGGGCAACGGTGACGACCTCCTCGAAATAGCCGAGCTCCACGCAATGGGTGGTGGGATTGCTCGGGAAATTGAGGACCAGCAGCTTCGGCTTGGGCCAGGAGTCCTGGATGGCCTTGCGCAGCTCAGCGAAGAAATTCACCCCCGGCACCATGGGAACATGCCGCATGTCCGCGCCGGCGATGATGAAACCATAGGGGTGGATGGGATAGGCGGGATTAGGCACCAGCACTGTGTCGCCGGCCCCCATGGTCGCCAAGGCCAGGTGCGCCAAGCCCTCCTTGGAGCCGATGGTCACGATCGCCTGCGTGTCCATGTCCAGCTGCACATCATAACGCTGGTGGTACCAGTTGCAGATGGCGCGGCGCAGGCGCGGGATGCCGCGCGAGACCGAGTAGCGGTGCGTGTCTCTGCGCTGGGATGCCTCCACTAGCTTATCCACGACATGCGGCGGTGGGGGCTGATCCGGGTTCCCCATGCCGAAATCGATGATGTCCTCCCCCCGCGCCCGCGCCTCCGCCTTCAGCTGATTGACGATGCTGAAAACATAGGGCGGCAGACGCTTGATGCAGCGGAACTCGTGATGAGGCACGACATGGGCTCCCGGCCGGAAACGGCACGATCAGATCAGGGGGGAGTGTACCGCTACGGAGGCAGGTTTCAAATTCGCGTTCATGTGCGGCAAACCGGAATCTTCGATGGAAGAACCGAACCGAGGTTACCGGTACCGCCGTACTCAGGTGGGTTGACCTTGTTAAGAGAGGGTGTCTTAATAAGGTGGGGTCTAGATAACTTTAGCACTGCAGTTGCATGCTCTAAGGTTATGTTATGCAGGGGAAAAACAAGTATTTCAGGGGTTCACACTTCTCCGAAGCCAATTCAGACAAATTGTCCCTATTTTGCGCACGATTTACCGGCCTCGAAAATCGCCGAGCTGAGTGATGTAAGGCGTCCAACGATCAAACTGAAAGTGCATAGTCTGGGGAGCGACTGAAAGCCTCAGACTGAAGTCAGCTCGAAAGGACTGAAAGTCGGGGCTCACTCGAGATGCTCTCGATGCCTCTTTAATATACTCTCTGATCATATCGTCTGTAACTACCCTGAACTGAAAGCACTATACCCAATGGCCCAAAAGTGACGTCCCCAATACTGCTTCCTCAAATGTGGGAATTCTCGTTGTAGTTTGCGCGATGTCCTCCCTTTTTAAGTGACTTCATGATTTCACTAACCGACAACCTGGGCGGATTAAGAGATGTAGAGAGGTACATGGCCCTTGCTCACTACTCCCTGAATGATTTCTATATCGTTAGCAGCGCCGGTCTTTCGAACCAATGTCCGTACTCTTTATCCCCACGTCCTTTAGGTCAGTACCTTGATAGCAATACTTCGTGGTCCATACCAGATGAACCTTCAGATCGTAAACTACATGTGTCGCGCGCTTCTTCGGTCTCATAGCCAAAAAACACTAAAGCCCTATGGGGGTAAAGCCCATAGTTTTTACTAGCGACTAGCAATAAACGCAAATCGGTTGCAATCGGCTCTCTTAAAGATCGACGTGGTAGTCGCGGGCAAGTCTGTATCTACCAACCCGGCGGTCGGGTTCGAGGCGCAGCTCACCGCGGATGCCGCACATGACCTTCAGCGGTTCCCTTGCCCCTGGTCGCCTTCGCCCCAACCACCGCCGCCCGGCGTCTCGATTCGCAGGCGGTCTCCGGCGTCCACTTCAAGGGCGACCTTTCCTGGCAGCTCACGGTCGTTGAGCAGATTCCGGCCCGTCCGGCCCGGTCCGCCGCCGGCAGTGCCCCAGGGAGCGTGGCGGCGGCGTTCCGTAATCAGGGAAACCTGGGCGGGGGAGAGGAACTCCAGCTCCCGCACCAGTCCATCGCCGCCGGTCCGCCGCCCAGGTCCGCCGGCCCCGCGACGCAGGCCGTACCTAATGATCCGCAGGGGAAAGCGGGCCTCCAGCACCTCGACGGGGGTGTTCAGGGTATTGGTCATATGGGTCTGTACACCTGAGTGTCCGCCACCCATCGCCCCCGCTCCCATGCCGCCGCCGATGGTCTCATAGTAGCCCCAGGCGGTGTCGCCCATGGCCAGGTTGTTCATGCTGCCGTGACTGGCCGCGGGGATTCGTTCGGGAACCGCCTGGGCCAGCGCCCCCATAACCACATCCACGATGCGGCTGCTGGTCTCCACATTGCCCGCCACCACCGCGGCCGGATAACGGGCATTGAGCAGACAATCGTCGGGGGCTGTCAGACTCACCGGCCGCAAACTGCCTGCACAGGCCGGCGTCTGGGCTGGCATGAGGCAGCGGAATACATAGAAGACTGCCGCCGCGGCGACCGCCAACGGGCAGTTGATGTTGCCCGGCACCTGCCCCGCCGTGCCCGCGAAGTCGACCTGGGCGGTCCCGTCCCGCATCCGAACTCGGACCCGAATCCGAATATCCCAGTTTCCTTGGCCGTCGTCGTCCATCAAATCCTCGTAGCCATAGATACCGTCCGGTATGGTTCTGATGGCACCTCCGGCCAGGCGTTCGCCATAGTCGTTCAAGGCTGCCAAATGGTCGAAAAAGACCTCGGGTCCGTGCCGGGCTACAAGCTCGCCGAGCCGGGCCAGGCCGACCTGATTGGCGCTGATCTGGGCGCGAAAATCACCTTCGGCGTCCGTCGGGTTGCGGGCGTCGTCGGTGATGGACGCCAGCAGCCGCTCGTCGAGGATACCGCGCTGCATTAGGTGCACGGGCGCGATGATCCGTCCTTCCTCATGGATCGAGCGGGAGATGGGCATGGAGCCCGGAGCGCTGGTGCCGATGTCCGCATGATGGGCCCGATTCACCACGAAGGCAACGAGCCGGCGGCTGACGAACAGCGGCGCGATGGCGGTCATGTCCGGCAGGTGGGTCCCTCCCAGGAAAGGGTCGTTGAGGATTACCATGTCGCCCTCCGCCCACTGCATGGCGGCGACCACGGAGGCCATGGCAAAGGCCATGCTGCCCAGATGGACGGGGATATGGGCCGCCTGGGCGCAGAGTTTGCCGGTGCGATCGAATACGGCACAGGAAAAATCGAGCCGGTCGCGGATATTGGGAGAGAAGGCGGCGTTGCGCAGCAACGCGCCCATTTCGCCACAGACCGCCTCCAGGCGGCTGGAAAATATGCTGAGTGCTATGGGGTCCAATGCCGGGGAGTGGTCATCATGGTTGCCTCCCACTGCCGAGTGTAGACTCAAGACGGATTCCCTCAAATATAGCATGGATACAGGACTCCGCCAACCATGTTGTCCCTGCCAGGTTCCCCTTGAGGACCGATTCGCTTAGAACCCGTTAGGGTCCAGGGTGGTGGTAAGTTTTTAAATGATGGTGTGATTGAGAGTCCAGGCCTACCGGGTTGCGTAGCGACCTAACCTGCCTTCCACCAGTTAAATACCGCCACTACCGGAGATTTTTCAAGGTCCCCATTCGGGAGTTACCGGGTCACAAAGTTTTTTGTTGCTCTCCGGGGCCTGAGTTGATAATTTCCGCCTTAATTTTTAAGACACAAAATGTGGTCGATGTGGAAATTCAGCCGCCCCGCTCGCGACTCGGGGTCGGCGGATGGGGCCTTCTAGGGCAGGGTGCGGGGCTCGCAATGCGCAGGGACGCAGGTTGGTCGATGCGTCTGCTCGCCAGGCCGGTATCGGTTCGGTATGCCGCTGTACAGTTCCAGCTGTCGGCTCGGACGCGAACGCCCTGCGGTGTGTACCCGTTTGGTTGCATCTGACCGCTTACTGTGCGATGTGAGGCGGCAGTCACCGTCTTCGGGCAATGGTGGTGGATAATCGCAACGCCTACCACAGCGTCCGAATGGAGCTTCCCACGGGTCCGCCCTGGGCGTTGACATTGATCTGCGAAGGTGGGCGGTTGCGGAGGGTTTTTGCGTGCTGACCAGGTGCGGCAAGGGGGGAGTAGTGGGCCTGTTTTGTTGCGTCGCAACATCGTCAGCAGCGCGGAGAAGGGCCGCAATCGGAGCTGTCTTAAAGTAATGATGAACAACAGCCCCTCTGAATCAGATGCTCAACTGCTATCGGCAAAAACGCCTGTATACCCGATGCACGTGAATATTTTGGTAAGCTAAGGTGCGTCGATCGTGCCCGAGAGCAAGGCGCGACGAGGAGGAATAGCCACGCCCTATTACGGTGAGGCGCGCAACGCCGCTATCGGGTGCAAGGGACGTGCTTCGCGGCGAAGTGTTCACGTGCATCGGGTATAAATGCACCCACGAACGGGTTCTCGAAGGGGCGTTCAGGCAGTCTGCTGAGGGGCTTGCTGCGGTGCCGTCGGATAGTAAGGGCTTCACGGGCTCCCTAAGGTGGACAGCATTCGTCCGGCCCAACCTAACTTCTCAATCGACAGGGGAACATAGAATGTCTGTAAAAATCCTCATAAAACGTCATGTCCCGGTAAGCAAATATCACGAGCTCACGACCCTGCTTCATGAAATGCGTAGCCTTACCTTGAAACAGCCCGGTTATATATCCGGCCAGACCCTACAGCGAATCGACGATCCGACCGAGTGCATCGTGGATAGCAATTGGCGCTCCGCGGAAGAGTGGAAAAATTGGTTCCAGAGTCCGGAGCGAATCGCTGTCCAGGCAAAAATCGACGAATTACTGGGCCAGGAAACCGAATATACCGTTTGCGAGTACCTTTGACGTATTTTTGTTTCCCTTACAATCGAGCTTCCATGTCAGATGCTCCGAATTGGGAACCTATGAGGCGATACACAAAATGCCAACCGACAAACTCGAGCACCTTAAGACAAAAAAGGAACAACTCTCTCTCGGGGGAGGCACCAAGAGGATAGAAAAACAGCATGCAGCGGGGAAGCTGACGGCCCGGGAGCGGCTGGTCCAGCTGTTCGACGACCAGACATTCGTCGAGCAGGATGCGTTCGTAAAATGCCGCAGTACCAATTTCGGCTTGGACAAGCTCGGGCTCGAAGGGGAATCGGTCGTCACCGGTTACGGTCGGGTCGACGGGCGACTGGTGTATGCCTTTTCACAGGATTTCACCGTTACCGGTGGTGCCCTCGGCGAAATGCACGCTAGCAAGATCGTGAAGGCCATGGAAGCGGCGGCCAAGGTCGGTGCCCCTCTGGTCGGTCTGAACGATTCCGGTGGTGCCCGCATCCAGGAGGCCGTCGATGCCCTCTCCGGTTACGGTGATATCTTCTTCCGAAATTCCATTTATTCTGGGGTGGTTCCACAGATCTCCGCGATCATGGGTCCTTGTGCCGGCGGTGCGGTCTATTCGCCCGCGTTGACCGATTTTATCTTCATGGTCGACCAGACCTCGCAAATGTTCATCACCGGGCCGCAGGTTATCAAGACGGTAACCGGGGAGCAGGTGTCGGCGGAGGATCTCGGGGGCGCCATGACCCACAACCGGACCAGCGGCAATGCCCATTTCATCGCCGAGACCGATCAGAACTGTATCGATCAGATCCGGCAGCTCCTCGGCTACCTCCCGTCGAACAACCTGGGAAAAGCGCCGACGTTGGCGTGTGATGATGACCTGAACCGACAGATTGACGAATTCAATTCCCTGATACCGGAGGACCCCAACAAGCCGTACGATATCCATGATGTGATCCGTCCCATCGTCGATAACGGCGAATTCATGGAGTATCAGCCCTATTTCGCCACCAATCTGATCACCGGCTATGCCAGGATCAATGGTGAGTCGATCGGGATCATCGCCAACCAGCCGAAGGTCATGGCCGGTTGTCTCGATATCAACGCCGGCGACAAGGCCGCTCGCTTCATCAGGACCTGCGATGCCTTCAATATTCCCTTGCTGACCTTGGTCGATGTACCCGGTTTCCTGCCGGGGACCGCCCAGGAATACGGCGGCATCATCCGCCATGGCGCCAAGATTCTGTACGCCTACAGTGAAGCGACGGTCCCCAAGGTCACTTTGATAATCAGAAAGGCCTATGGTGGGGCCTATGTGGCCATGTGCTCGAAGTCGCTCGGGGCGGATATCGCGCTCGCCTGGCCGACGGCGGAGATTGCCGTGATGGGATCGGAAGGCGCGGTAAACATCATTTTCAAGAAGCAGATCGACGAGGCGGAAGACAAGGCCGCGACGAAAAAGAAGATACTCGATGAATATAACGCGGAATTCGCCACGCCTTACAAGGCGGCCGAGCGCGGATTCGTGGACGATGTCATCGAGCCGCATACAAGTCGGCAACGCATCGTTGATGCGTTCAGTATGCTGGAAGGCAAGCGGGTGAAACGGCCGGCCAAGAAGCACGGCAACCTGCCTTTGTGATAACCGGAGGGCATGATGGAAACCGACCTGCTTACCACCTTTGCCGATCCCGAGAAATTAAAGGACTTCACGACTGCACAGCGGTTGTCGGCGGGCCTGGTCACGACGATTCTGGGAATGGGTATCACCTTCGTGGTCCTCATCACCCTCCAGTTTATCACCAGCCTGTTCGAAAATCTGTCTGGCTCGGAGAAGAAAAAGCCGGTGCCGACTTCGAAGCCTGCCCCCGCGCCCACGGCCGGAAAAGCCGAGGACAAGCTCGCTGCGCGGACTGACGACGAGCTCGTACCGGTAATCGCGGCATCCGTTGCCATGATGCTCGAAACATCGGCCGGCAATATCGTGATCAGGGACATCAGGAAGGTGGAAGACACCTCGCTTACCTGGAGAAGGGCTGGCATTGCCGAGCAAATGCAGAACAGAGTCTGAGGCGATTTCCGTTGAACGACATCCCGGCCTGCCGCCTGCTCGTCTATCTTCACGGATTGTGACGACAGTTGCGGAGTTCGGCTATATGCTTGTTGTCGCGCCTTGAAAAGACGTACGAAAATCCAGCGCAATCCAGAATGCCATTTTCCATCAATACCGTCTAAGTTTTTTCAGGAGTACCCCATCTATGAAAATATTTAAAGTAGTCGTGAACGGCAACGCGTATGAAGTCTCGGTAGAGGAACTCAAGGGACAAACAGGCTCCGGCTCTGCTCCGGTACCGGCGACGACGGCCTCCAAACCCGCCACTAGCCCCCAGTTTTCTGCACCGGCGACCCCGAAGCCGAGTACGTCGCCGGCGGGAGGGGAATCGGGTGAGGGCACGGTAGTCGCCCAAATGCCCGGCACCATCGTCGATATCGATGTCAACGTCGGTGACAAGGTAACGCGGGGGCAAAAGCTTCTCGTGCTGGAGGCCATGAAGATGGAGAACGAAATCGTCGCTCCCCAGGGTGGGGTCGTCAGCGAGATTTCCGTGACCGCGGGGGCTCTCGTCAATGCCGGAGACGTTTTGGTCGTTCTGAGTTGACAGAGGAAATCGCCCCCATGTACGACGCGTTTGTGAACTTTCTCGGCTCTACCGGGTTCGTCGGTCTGACCGACTACCGGGTCTTCGTGATGATTGCCATCGCCTGCGTGCTCTTGTATCTGGCGATTGTCAAAGGCTTCGAGCCCCTGTTGTTGGTCCCGATCGCATTCGGCGTTCTCCTGACCAATCTGCCGTTTGCGAACCTGATGCATCATGCGGTCGTGGAGGTCGCCCCGCATTCCGGCGAACTGCCCTTCGGTGCCACCCTGCTCCATTTTTTCCAGGGAGATAAGGCTGCCGAGCATACCGAGTACATGGTACATACCGAGGAGGTGGGAGGGCTCCTGTCCTATCTGTTCCAGGGCGATCACTTAGGGATATTCCCGCCACTGATCTTCATGGGCGTCGGGGCCATGACGGACTTCGGTCCCCTCATTGCCAACCCCAAGTCGCTCCTGCTCGGCGCCGCCGCTCAGTTCGGTATCTTCCTCACTTTCATTGGCGCCATCGCCTCCGGGCTGTTCAACGCGCAGGAGGCCGCGTCCGTCGCCATCATCGGCGGCGCGGATGGCCCGACCACGATTTTCCTCACGTCCAAGCTTGCGCCCCATCTGTTGGGAGCCACCGCAATTGCGGCCTACTCCTATATGGCGCTGGTGCCCATTATCCAACCGCCGATCATGAAGTTGCTCACGACGGAGAAGGAACGTACCATAAAGATGAGCCAGCTCCGCGTAGTCACCAAACGGGAGAAGGTCCTGTTCCCGATCATCGTCACCATCATCGTATCCTTGATCGTGCCGGCGGCGGCGACGCTGGTCGGGATGCTGATGCTCGGCAACCTGTTCCGGGAATGTGGTGTGGTCGCCAGGCTCGAAGATACCGCCAAGAATGCTCTCATCAACATCATTACGATCTTCCTGGGGATTACGGTAGGGGCAACGGCGACGGCCGATAAGTTCCTCACCACGCAGACGCTTGCGATTCTAGGCCTGGGGATTGTCGCATTTGGATTCGGGACCGCCTCGGGCGTGCTTCTGGCCAAGCTCATGAACAAGCTCTCCAAGACCGACATCAATCCCTTGATCGGGTCGGCCGGCGTCTCGGCGGTACCCATGGCCGCTAGGGTCTCCCAGACCGTGGGGAGCAAATATGATCCGACGAACTTTCTTTTGATGCATGCGATGGGTCCTAACGTCGCCGGCGTCATCGGATCCGCCGTGGCCGCCGGGGTCATGCTCTCCCTGTTCGGCGGTTAGTAAGGCGATTTCCGTCAAATCACACACGTTCTGCTTGCCTTTTCGTCCGCCTTCCGAGTTGCGGCAATAGTTGCAGAGTTCAACAATGCGCCTATTGTTGCGCCTTGAAGAAGAACGGGAATCTGGTGCAATCCGGTATGCTGTTTTCCGCTAATCGCCTAATCGGAGGTAAAGAAAATGCAGATACTCAAGATCGACCATCTCGGAATCGCCGTCAACAGCATGGAAGAGGGCAAAAAGTTCTGGACCGACGTCCTCGGCCTCGAATTTGAGGGGGATGAGACCGTCGCCGAGCAGAAGGTGAATACCGGCTTTTTCCCGGTCGGAGAAAGCGAGGTCGAATTACTGGAATCGATCTCTCCTGATGGCCCGGTGGCCAAGTTCATCGAGAAAAAAGGAACGGGGTTTCAGCATGTGGCCTTTCGCGTGCCCAATATCGACGAGGCGCTCGCGGAGCTCAAAGCCAAGGATATAAAGCTCATCGACGAGAAATCACGCATCGGTGCGGGAGGCGCACGCATCGCTTTTTTGCACCCGAAGGCTACGGGAGGAGTCCTGGTGGAGCTATGCGAACGGGCTTAGGGTGTGTTGACATCCATCTCCAGCCAACCGTTTTAGGTAGTGGTAAGTTTTTAACTGATGGCGTGGTTGAGAGTCTAGGTCTACCGGGCTGCGTAGCGACCCAACCTACCCTCTACCAGTTAAAGACTACCACTACCCCATTTTACTCTATCGAATGGCTGCAACCCCGAGCGATCCTGCGGCCCCGAATGGTTGCGTAGGGTCCGCTGTGCGGACCTTCTAAAAGCCACTGGCCTCCCCTCACCTCAAGCCCTTTCGCTGCGCTCAAGGCAAACTCTCTCCCGGCGGGAGAGAGGCTTGTGCGACACCCTCCCCAAAGGGGACGAGGGAGTGAACCCGGCATTACCGTTCCATGGCGCCGGCTCCAAGCTCCACCTCCGCCAGCCCGCCATAGTTGCCGTCCGGGGCCAACCCATAGCCCCGGACCTCGTCGCGGCAAGCGCAGACCTGATTCTCGTACCACAGGGGGACGTAGGGCAGCGTCTCCAACAACAGCGCCTGCAGCTCCCTGTAGTGGGCGGCCTGGCGCTCCAGGTCCTGTTCCGCCCGCGCCGTTTCGATTATGCGGTCGGCGCGCGGGCTGCGATAGCGGCCCCGGTTGGCCCCCCGCGGGGGAACGGATGCGCTGTGAAAGACGTAGCGGAAGATGTCCGGGGTGCGGATGCCCACCCAGGACAGGCTGTAGAGCTGGAAGCGGCCCGCTTTGATGTCACCGTAGAAGGTGCCCCAGTCATAGCTTCGGACCTCGACCTGAATACCGACTTGCGCCAGCTGGGCCTGGATGACGGTCGCCAGGCGCGTGCGGAAGGGATCTCCGGAGGTCTTGTAGACCAGTCGCAAGGGCCGTTCGGGACCGAAGCCGGCGGTGGCCAGCAGCGCCTCGGCACGTGCTGGGTCATAGGCATAACCCGCGAGCCCCGCGGCGCCGGCCCAGTGTTCCGGGGGGAACATCGCTTCGGCGAGTCGGCCTCCGTCCCGGAACAGAAAGCGCAGGATCGCCCGCCGGTCGATGGCGTGGGCGATGGCCCGACGCACCGGGAGTAAGCCGGTGACCGAGTCCTGGAGGTTGAAGCCGAGATAGGAGAAGTTGGCCCCGCCGATCTCCCGCACCCGCACCTCAGGACGCCCCCGCAGATAGTCCAGGAGCTCCGGGGCCAGGTCGTTCTGCACCAGATGGATCTCGCTCCGCAGCAGCTTCATGACCCGAACATTGGGGTCCTTGATCACCAGCAGCTCCAACCGTCGCCGGTCACGCCGGCGTTCCAGGCGCAGACGGCCGATCTCGGGCCAGTCGAGGAAGCGAAAAGGTCCGCTGCCCACGGGCGCGCGCTGAAATTCGTGGTTACGCCGGATCAGGGCCGCCGGCAGGATGCCGATGCCCAGGTAGGCGGGGAACAGAGGATCGGGCTCGGAGAGCCGGAATTCGATCCGGTCCGGTCCGTGGGTCCTGATGTTCCGGATGATGCTCAACAAGGCACGGTGCGGGGAGGCACCGGTGGGGTCCAGGATCGAAGCATAGGTCGCCTTCACATCCTCGGCATTCAACCGGCTGCCGTCGCTGAAGACCCGTCCGGCTTGCCCCAGGGTGAACAGATAGCGGGTCGGCGTGAGTTGTTCCCAGGCGGCCAGTGCGGGTACCGGCTGGCTCGCCGCGTCGAACGCCACGAGTCGCCGATAGAGCAGGCGGTTGACGCGCTCGGAGGCGGCGTCCGTCGCGAGCCTGGGGTCCAGGTTACGCGGCGCGGTAGCGAGCCCCATGCGTAGGGTCCCGTCCGGTACGCGGTCATCGCACCCGGCGAGCAGGAAACCGAGTAAAATCGCCGCCAGCAGGACCTTGGCCGTTCTCAATCAGTTGCTGCCCATGGCCGCGATCCGGGCCAGGTCCTGGGCCTCGAAATCGATACCGAACGCCAGGCCGGGGTTGAGCATGACGCCGTAACCGATGCCCAGCTTCTCCAGGATCCAGGTGAACTCGACGACTAGGCCTCCGCCATAGCCCGGATAGTCCTTCACGAAGGCCTTGGCACGACCGGGACTCGTGAACAACACCAGCACTTCTTCTCCGTCCTCGGCCCGGATCCTGAGCGGGTGGGCCTTAGTATCGGTCGCGAAGCCGCCGATTTGGTGCCGCTCGTAAACGGGCATGAAGACCTCGGAGCCGAGCAAGGTTTGGAGAAAGGACTCCGGCGGAATTCGATCCTCCTGCGCGGCCATCAGCTGGCGTTCCAGGCCGTTCTGGGGTTGGAAATCGGTGGTCACAGTGCAGCTCCTCGGGCAATCAGCGTTGACCGGTTTTGGGTGCAATCCTGAATGATTCGGCGTTGTCCAGGGGGTTTGACCTGTTGCGTTCGATGCACAAAGGCTTGCTGATCGTCTGCCGAGTCTACCGGCACCTTATACCCGCATTACCCCCGCAAGACCTGCATGCGCGTGCAGGTCAATGGCCATTAAGTTAAGCCTCAAAGCCCTTCTCCCGGCGAGAGAGGGGGTGGGGAGGGGGCGAACAAAGACCGCGCACGACCAATCACAAATGGCATTGGTGACGCTTAACTTAATGGCATTGGGGTGCAGCAGGTCAAGTGCGCCGTCCGATCCCGAAGCACGGCGACCGGACTGGCCGCGCCTTGGCCCGACACCGGACTTTCTTTCACCCCGCCAACTGCTCCAGCCGGATCCGCACCACTTCACCCGTTACGGATTCCAGGGCCTCAATGCGGGCGAGGGCCCGGTTCATGCGGCCTTCCCGGACCCGATGACTAAGCATAATCAGGGGCACATGGGTATCGCCCTCCTGCGACTTTTTCTGCTGGATGGCCTCGATACTGATGCCCTCCTCCCCCAGAATGCCGGCGATGCGGGCCATGACGCCCGGTTGATCCAGGGCGATGACGCGCAGGTAATAAGCAGTCTCGACCTGTTCCATGGACAACACGGGCATATCCGAGAGCTCGTCGGGCTGGAATGCGAGATGTGGGACCCGGTTGTTGGGATCGGTGGTGAGCGCGCGGGCCACATCGATTACATCCGCCACCACCGCGGAGGCCGTGGGCATGGTGCCGGCACCCGCCCCATAGTAGAGGGTGGGTCCCACCGCATCGCCCTCGATGAGAACGGCGTTCATGACTCCGTTCACGTTGGCGATCAAACGCCGTTGGGGAATGAGCGTGGGGTGGACCCGCAGCTCAATACCTTGGTCGGTCCTGCGCGCGATACCCAGGTGCTTGACGGCGTAGCCCAGATCCGCCGCGTGGACGACGTCCTGGGTCGCGATCCCGGAGATGCCCTCGGTATGGGTCCGGTCGAACTGCAACGGGATCCCGAAGGCCAGCGACCCCAGGATGGTGAGCTTGTGGGCGGCATCGATGCCCTCCACGTCGAACGTCGGATCCGCCTCCGCATACCCCAGGGCCTGGGCCTCGGCGAGCACTTCGCCGAAATCTCGATTCCGATCTCGCATCTCGGTAAGAATGTAGTTGCCGGTGCCGTTAATGATACCGGCGATCCATTTGATATGATTGGCCGCCAACCCTTCGCGCAGGGCCTTGATGATGGGAATACCGCCGGCCACGGCGGCCTCGAAGGCCACCATCACGCCCCGCTCGCGTGCAGCGGCGAAGATCTCGTTGCCGTGCTGGGCGATCAGGGCCTTGTTGGCGGTGATCACATGCTTGCCCTGCTCGATGGCCCTGAGTATCAGCTCCCTAGCCGGCGAGTAGCCGCCGATGAGCTCGATGACGATCTCGATGGTGGGATCTTCCACCACGGCGGGGGCGTTCTGCGAGATGCGTCCGATCCGATCCAGACCCCTGATGCGTCGCGGATCGTACTCGTGGGCCGCGGCATGGGCAATGCGGATCCCCCGCCCAGCTCGGCGGGCGATCTCCCGCGCATTGCCGGTAAGTACGCTCACCGTGCCGCCGCCCACGGTGCCCATTCCCAACAGACCGATGTTCACCGGTTCCATGCGTTTCTCCTCATTCTTGTCCGGGGTGGAGCCCAACGCCATTAAATTAAGCCTCAAAACCCCTCTCCCGGCGGGAGAGGGGTTGCCTGCCTGTCGGCAGACAGGAGGAGCGGGCGAACAAAAACAGCGCACGATCAATCATAAATGGCATCGGTGATGCTTAACTTAATGGCATTGGGGTAGTGCCGAGCGTTGGCTTGGCTCAGGCACCCAATACCGCATGGCACTGAGGTTGAAAGTTACTGAGGAGCCGGACCGCGGCATTGGGTCGCTTGCAGCCGAATGTTATACTTAGGATAATGGTAGTCTTTAACTGGTAGGAAGTAGATTGGGCCGCTGTGCGGCCCGGTAGACTTGGACTATCAACCACGCTTACCGGATGATTAGTGGTAGTGATTAATCTATAAATTGTAACAATCAATAGTTGGCAATAACTCCGTATTATAGCGATACGGGAAGAGCTTTAAGCAGATCTCATGCATAATGACACATTTGGAAAAAGAGAACGTCTTACGTACGAAACGCGCTAAGTGCTGCCGCAAGGTATTATTAGCGCTCAACATGGGACGTTTCTCCTGTTTCTTCACCGACAGGAAAATGCTACATTCGGAACACAGCTTGATACGCTTCTCAATAAGCGTGTGGAAACCATGGCTTTTTTATAAGTGGACGGTATGCGATCCCAGAGGATTTGGCACGTTTCTTTACTGCGATTACCACAAGCATAAGCAGGTCTCTCTGTTCAAAGAGATCCAGACCCATACTTTAGTTGTCTTTGTTGAAGACAAAGGAGCAGAGCTCATCGAGCTCCAACACCGGTGTTTGCTCTGGATCGATAGGTATCAGCGTCGCCTCAAGGGATGGAAGTTGCTCTGCTTTTTCCTTGGGTCGAGATAACTTTAGAGAGGATTTTCTCTCGGCAGGGTAAGCATTCTATCATATAAGTTTTCCTCATCGAGGATTGAATCTAAATTCACATTCTTTCAGGTTAGATGAAAAATTTTTCGTGGAACAGCATTGAATTTTGCAAGCCTTCGTTTGGCATGTGACCAGGATGGTTCAATGCCATTTGAAGGGGGCCACCGTGAGCGCGGCAAAGAAGCCGTAAATCACGGTCGGGATGCCGGCCAGGACCTCCAGCACCGGTTTGGTGATGGCCCGCACCCTGGTGGGTGCATACTCGGACAGATAGATGGCCGCCATGAGGCCGATGGGTACCGCGATCAGCATGGCGATC
>Ga0209052_1000181_pt1 | contig 21411 bp, 15 predicted proteins | sample WorMetHEROISLAND_2_FD_187409 | JGI IMG/M metagenome (GOLD analysis project Ga0209052, IMG submission 187409) | Marine gutless worms symbiont microbial communities from Max Planck institute for Marine Microbiology, Germany - Olavius sp. 4 HERON... | ecosystem: Host-associated > Annelida >...
TAAGCCTGTAACTACTAATTGCCAAAAGTTTTTCGTGGAACACGATTGAATTTTGCAAGCCTTCGTTTGGCATATGACCAGAATGATTCAATGCCATTGATAGGGCAATTACCAAGGACAAATTCATGCTGACCATGATTTACATGGAAATGCTTTGTGTACCCCCTATCCACCAGCCCATCGTAGCCCCTCCAGCCGTCCGAGTGGATGATGCAGTCAAGGGCCACCTGGCCCTGGATTGCGCCTGTAGCGGTTTTGGCGGCATTCGGGACGATTCCCGTGTAGACTTTCCTGCGGCGTTCCAGAATCCCGGAGAAAATCGTTTTACCCCCGGCCCTGTGCCCTTTCTTCCCACGAACACGGTGCCCGCCGAAATAAGATTCATCGATTTCAACCTCGCCAGAGAAGGGCGATGAGGCATCACAAAGCTGAGCGATTCGGGTTCGTAGTTTGAATAACTACTTGATCGTCGGACGGCTTACATCACTCAACTCGGCGATTTTCGAGGCACGGTGAATCGTGCGTAAAATAGTGTATAATCCATCTGAATTTAGCTTTGGAGATGTGTGAACGCCTGAAATATCTATTTTTTCCTCGCATAACATATATCATAGCCATAGCACTGCAGTTGCGGTGCTAAAGTTATCTAGCCCCTTCAGGATTCAGCTCCTGAAGTAAAGGACAGCCGGCAGTGGCCACCAATAGACGATCCGTTATGACCCTGTTTTCCGATCCCACGAACCCATATTGCCACCGGGTACGTATCGTACTGGCGGAAAAGAGTATCTCCGTCGACATTGTCGATGTGTGTGCCCGGGATCTGTCCGACGAAATTATGAATTTCAATCCCTACGGAACCGTACCCACATTGGTGGACCGGGACCTGCGTCTCTATGAGTCGCGCATCATCATGGAGTATCTGGACGAGCGCTTTCCGCATCCGCCGCTACTCCCCGTCGACCCGGTTTCACGTGCTACTTCCCGACTCTATATGTACCGCGTGGAGCGAGACTGGTACACCCTGATGGATCGAATACTCGATGGCCCCGAGGACGAGACGGCCACGGCACGCAAGGAATTACGCGAGAGCCTGATCGCTACCTCGCCGGTGTTTGCAGCTAATCCTTTCTTTATGAACAATGAGTTCTCCCTGGTGGATTGCTGCGTGGCCCCCTTGTTATGGCGCCTCCCTCTGTTGGGCATCGACCTGCCGGCGCGGGCCCAGGCATTGTCCGACTACGCAAAGCGCATCTTTACCTGGCCCTCCTTCAACGCAAGCCTGACGGAGGTAGAGCGGGAGATGGCTGCGGAAAATAGTTGAGGGTCTAGATAACGTTAAGAGAGGATTTCCTCAGGACGAGTAAGTATTCTATCATATAAGTTTTCCTCTCGAGGATTGAATCTAAATTCACATTCTTCCAGGTGTAGATGAAAGATTTTTTGTGGAACACCATTGAATTTTGCAGGCCTTCGTTTGGCATATGACCAGAATGGTTCAATGCCATTGATAGGGCAATTACCACGGGCAAATTCATGCTGACCATGATTCACATGGAAATGCTTTGTAGACTTTGCCTGTGGCGTTCCAGGATCCCGAAAACAATCGCTTTACCCTCGGCCCCGCGCCCTTCACGAACACGGCGCGCGCCGAAAGAGGATTCATCGACTTTAACCTCGCCAGAGAAGGGCGATGAGGTGTCACAAAGTTGAGCGATTCGGGTCCGCAGTTTGAATAACAATTGATTGATCTTCGGACGGCTTACATCACTTAACTCGGCGATTTTCGAGGCCGGTAATCGTGCGCAAATTAGGGTACAATCCGTCTGAAAATAGCTTCCGATAAGGTGTGAACACCTGAAACACTTGTTGTTCCTTGCATAACATATGCCTTAGCATGCAGTTGTAGTACTAAAATTATCTAGATCCTATTCCAAGAATAGTCACCATACTACACCATAATAACTTAGCCACTACCGATTGCCACCTGCCGCCATGACTTCGAACCGTCCTTACATGATTCGGGCTCTGTACGAGTGGATTACGGATAACCGTATGACCCCCCATCTGCTCGTGGATGCGACCCATCCCCAGGCGGTAGTTCCGGCATGGTTCGTCGAGGACAGAAAAATCGTACTCAATATCAGCCCTACCGCCGTCCGCGCCCTGGTGCTCGGAAACGGGGACATTGAATTCGGCGCACGTTTCGGTGACGTCGCCATGGAGGTCAGGGTGCCGGTGGAAGCGGTGCTTGGTATATATGCGCGCGAGAATGGGCATGGAATCTTGTTCCCGGATGACGAACCGCCGATGGATGACGCGGAGGAAACGGAGGACGAATCGGCTACCCCAAAACCGCCGCGGAAACGACCGACACTTAAGATCGTCAAATAGGTTAGGAGCACCGGGGGCGATTCCTGCCAGTTGCCTGCGGTCAATTGTCCGCCGGCCGTTCGGACGGATCCTGGTCGATTGTCTCAAGGTCCAAGCCGACGAGTATTAAGGTAGTCGCTGTGCCTGCCGATGCCTTCCGCGCTGAAATCGAATCCGTACACGCGCACCATCCGCAACCCAGCGCCTGTCCGTCGCAGCTACAGCTGGCGTAGGGAGATAGTCTAGTCCAGGAACTGCAAATCGCGCTGCTTACAGGCGGCGCGGCCGATTTCGGTCGCCAGTCACGCGCACGCAGGTTATCGACCAGAACCCCAGCGGAGCAAAAGGGCGAGGATGGCGAGCAAATATTATGGGGGGCGTGTGGCTATACCGGCTCTTCAGGGTCTTGGCATTCCGTGCAGAATAACGGACGGATGGTCTTGGTTGTTTCTGCTGCGTAGAATAAAGTTTGGTAATGGCTAATTATTAAATATAGTATAGTGATTATTTGCAAATTCAACTAAAGAGTTTTTAGTCATAATTGTTGAAAAGAAAGTACATACGTAGTAAATGTCAGGGTCTAGATAACTTTAAAGAGGATTTTCTCTCAGTAGAACAAGTATCTATCATATAAGTTTTCCTCTCGACGATTGAATCTAACATTATTTCAGGTGTGGATGAAAAGTTCTTCGTGGAACACCATTGATTAAAAGCCTTTGTTTGGCATATGATCGGAATGATTCGATGCCGTTGATAGGGCAATTACCACGGGTAAATTCATGCTGACCATGATTTACACGGAAACGCTTTGTTGTACCCCCTATCCACCAGCCCATCGTAGCCCCTCCAGCCGTCCGAGTGGATGATGCAGTCAAGGGCCACCTGGCCCCGGATTGCGGCCTTTAGCGGCTTCTTGGCGGCGTTCGGATTTCCATGTAGACTTTCTCACTTTCCCGTGGCGTTCCAGGATCCCGAAGACAACCGTTTTACCCCCCCCCAGCCCCGCGCCCGTTCTTCCCACGAACACGGTGTGTGCTGAAATTAGGAGTCATCGACTTTAATCTCTCTGGAGAAGGGTGATGAGGCGTCACAAAGCTGAGCGATTCGGGTTCGTAGTTTGAATAACAACTGCTTGATCGTCGAGCGGCTTACATCACTCAACTCGGCTGATTTTCGAGGCACGGTGAATCGTGCGCAAAATAGTGTACAATCCATCTGAAGTTGGCTTCGGAGAAGTGTGAATCCCTGAAATGCCTGTTTTTTCTTGCATAACATAACTTTATGCATGCAGTTGCAGTGCTAGTAAAGTTATCTAGACCCAAATCATAGTAAAGCGGTGATCAAAACCGGCAAAAATGCGCGTGGGAACTAGCAATATCATTTAAAACCCGTACTGCTATAGCACACTTGAACTTCATGATCACTACACGGAGGATAGAGAAAGAGCGTATGATAAAAGCTTATCAAGAACGATCGGGCATGCGTGGGATCGAACGGAGTCATGGAATCTATCGCCAAACAGTAAGCACCTGGTTAAAAGAATAAAGCAGAGCAGCTTTATCCCTTGAGGTAATGCTGACACCTATCGACCCCGAGCAAACACCGGTGTTGGAGCTCGATGAGCTCTTTTGTCTTCAACAAAGAAAACTAAAGATCATGGATCGCGCGCCTTCCACTTACAAAAAACCCATGGTTTTCACCGATTATTAGGAAGCGTATCAAGTTGTAAATCAGCAGCATTTTCCTGTCGGCAAAGAAGCAGGAGAAACGTCCCAGGTTGAGCGCTGGAATAATACCTTGTGGCAGCACTTGGCGCGCTTCGTGCGTAAGATGCTCTCTCTTTCCAAGGGTAGGTTGGACCGCTGTGCGGCCCGGTAGACCTGGGCGATCAATCATGCTATCATTTGGAAATTATCACTGCCTTCCTGTATTGCTGCCATACGAAATGGTTGTCAACTATTGATATGTTGCCATTTTAGAAATTAACCGACACCTAAAGTTTTTGTGCAAGAGTTTGGGAGTCAACGATGGGAGCCCTTGTCATTGTCACCGCCGACATCATGCGACTTGTGGTAGATGTCATCGTAAACGCCGCTAACCAGTCATTCCTCAGGAGGAGGCGGCGTTGATGGCGCCATCCACCGACCGGGCCGCGAGGCCTGAGCTCCTGCCGATTTGCTGGAGCCTTGGTGGTTGCCCGATCTGGAGAGGCGCGAGTTACCCCTGGATTCGGATTACCCGCTAAGCGGGCCATTCATACGGTAGGTCCCGTGTGGCGAGGCGGAGTTGCAGCGCAACTGTTATCGGCGTTCATTGGTTCTGGCGTAGAAGGAGGCGCGTACCATCGCCTTCCCATGCATCAGCACCGGTGTGTATGGCTACCTCGAAAGAGACCGCGGTCCGAATCGCCCTGGCGGTTATGCAGGCCGGGCGCGAGGGTTTCGAAGAGATTATCGTCTGCTGCTTTGCACTCTGTTCCGACTGCTGGTCCGATGGCGATAATGGCTGGTTCTCGCATGGCAGCTCCTTGGTAGATGGATCGTGCGCTTTTGGTTGCTTCTGTTTCAAAAGCGCGTCGCCGCGCGGGCACTCGGATAATGACGCTGGGCAGGTGCCGGATTGTTGCTGGAATAAAACACTATGATCGGTTTCATTGTGGCTGGCCTGCCTCTCTCGCCCTAATATTTTTCAATATGCTGAGTCAGCTATGACACAAAAATGAAAAGAGTTGCTCTTTTGTCTCCATGTTGCGCTACAATTAACATGATGCTCGGATCGTCATATCATGGCTCCAACTTGCGGTTCAGTGGAAACAAGTCTTGGGAAGCTTCCAGGTCCGAGCCGACATGGCAGTTTTCGCGAGCTTGTTATTTTTCGCCCACATATTGTCCGGACCTGTGCCGAAGCACCGGATTTTGACCTATGTCTACAACCTAAATTAAGGTAACCAAAGATGCGGAAAGCAAACAAAACCCTTCGCGTCATGGGCTACGCGGCCCCAGTGGCGCTGACCCTGGCCCTGGCAGCTCCCCTGGCCCTGGGTCACGGACCGACGGACAAGAGCTTCTGGTCGGCAAAGGGAGAGAACACCGGCTGGACTACCAGGTATGCTGAATGCTGGCAAAGCAAGACCGGGCCCAGTGATCTTTCTCCCTGCATGAAGAAGCCGGAGCCGCTGCGTCTGATGCTGCGCTTCCCTACCAACGGTGACGTTATCAAGGGGGATTATGACCCCCAGAACAGGATAGAACTCGAGAAACTCAAGGAGTATATCGCCAAGCTGGCGTCAGGCACCTCCTATCCGCTGAGCATTGTGGGGCACACCGACAGCGTAGGCTCTCCTGATTCAAACATTGATCTGAGCGAGAGACGTGCTGCAGCGGTTAGGGATTACATCATCGGCATGGGCTATGAAGGAGAAATAACCTCCAAGGGCGAGGGTGAGGTAATGGCACTCCAAGAGGTAGGAGATGGGGTTGATGATGTCAACTATCGTATGGTGGAGGTGAAGGCAATGTAAAGCCGGGCAGTGGTGGGGTTTAACTGGCAGAAGGTAGGTTGGGTCGCTACGCAGCCGGGTGGGCTTGGGCTCTCAACTACGCTATCAGTTAAAAATCCACCGCCACCTAGAAATCCTGGTAGATAGCTAATTATTAGTTGCAATGGGTCTAGATAACTTTAAGCACTGCTATTGCATGCATCAAAGTTATGTTATGTGTAAGGGGAAAACAGGCATTTCAGGCGTTCACACCTTTCGGAAGCTAACGTCAGACGGATTGTACCCTATTTTGCGCATGATTTGCCGGCCTCGGAAATCGCCGAGCTGAGTGATGTAAGCCGTCCGACGATCAATCAGTTGTTGTTCAAACTGCGGACCAGAATCGCTCAGCTTTGTAACGCCTCATCGCCCTTCTCTGGCGAGGTTGAAGTCTATGAATCCTATTTCGGCGGGCGCCATGCTCGTGGGAAAAAAGGGTGCGGGGCTGGGGGTAAAACGATTGTCTTCGGGATTCTGGAACGCCACGGGGAATCGTCCCGAACGCCGCCAAGAAGCCGCTACAGGCCGCGATCCGGGGCCAAGTGGCCTTGAAGCATCATCCACTCGGCCGGCTGGAGGGGCTGCGATGGATTGGTGGATAGAGGATACAAAAAGCATTTCCATGTGAATCATGGTCAGCATGAATTTGCCCGTGGTAATTTCCCTATCAATAGCAATGTGAATTTAGATTCCATCATCGAGAGGAACTATATGATAGAACGCTTACTCTGCTGAGAGGAAATCCTCTCTAAAGTTATCTGAGCCTGATACTATAGTATAGTAATTTGCAAGCTTGTAGCAAATGTCATAGTAAAGCGGTGATCAAAAACGGCTCTCTTACGCTTTTGGTGTGGGTAAGGGGTTTAATTAGCTCCGTCAGTGGTGTAACAATTTTGTTGCGCCTGCCCTGCAGGTTCTATAACGCCTCGCAGGGTACGTGCGGAGGTCTGTTGCTTTATCGTAAGGTCCTCCATTGCCTCTGCCTCGGCCGTGGATGGTTTACTGCCGTCGGGTAAGCGCCGCTTTTTAGCCTCTTTCCACATCTTCTTGACCTTCTCCAGATCTTCGTCCGTGGCTCTCGGTTATTTTTCTAAACGATACCCTCAGGTGAAGGATAGGGCGGGGAATGAACCCCGAGTCTGAAAATCCGCATAATCTGTGGATCGAAAAACTGTCTGGCCGGCTCGAGGTCACCATCAACCCGCCGGCACCGCGTCTCTGAACAGGCGAAAAAAGTTGTCGCGGGTAAGGGCGGCGAACGCCTCAACGGGCATGCCGCGCAGCCCGGCGATGCATTGCGCCACCGCCGCGACGAACCTGGGCTCATTCGGCTTGCCCCGGTGCGGTACGGGGGCCAGGTAGGGGCTGTCGGTCTCGATCAGTAGGCGGTCGTGAGGCACTTGTGCCGCCACCGCCCGCAGATCGTCCGCGGTCTTGAAGGTGACGATGCCGGAGAAGGAGATATAAAAACCCAGGTCCAGCGCCGCCTTGGCCATCTCCCTGGTCTCCGTAAAGCAGTGCAGGACTCCGCCCACGTCACGGGCATCTTCCTCCGTCAATATCCGCAGCGTATCTTCCCGCGCCTCCCTGCTATGAACGATCAGCGGCTTGCCACAAGACCTGGCGGCGGCGATGTGTTCGCGGAACCTCTGGTGTTGCCGGCCGTGGTCGCCCGTGCTCCGATAGTAGTCCAGCCCGGTCTCGCCGATGGCCACAGTGCGGGCGTCCCGCGCGAGCTCGACCAGCACCTCCGGAGTCGGCTCCCGGCGGCAACGCTTGTTGGGATGGACCCCCACCGAGACGGAGACCTGGGGATAAGGTTCGATCAGCTCCCGCATCCGCGGATAGTGCTCCAGATCAATGGAGGCGCAGAGCATATGCCCGATACCGGCGATACCCGTCTCATCCATGAGGCGGCGAAAATCACCGGCGTAGGGCTTCAGATCGACCTGGTCGAGATGGCAGTGAGAGTCAACCAACATGACTACCTGATGTAGGGTGGGTTGTGTCCGCCATTATACCCGTTGCACGCGAAAGCTTGGTAAACGAGGTGCGTCGGTCGTGCCCGAGAACAAGGCGCGATACGCTGAGATGACGATGAGAATCGAGCAGCACGATCATTAGCCGCAGCAACAGGAAAAACTCATCACCGATCCGATACCGCTTGGTCGTAGGTATAAATAAACCGCTGTTCTGATAATTAGGGCATGAATGCCGTGTAGAGGACATCCTTTACAGGCCGTAATCCGAGGCTGCGTGGTCATCGATAGCATTATCCACTCGGACGGCGGGAGGGGCTACAATTGGGCTAGTGGATAGGGGGTACAAAAAGCATTTCCGTAAAACTTTCATCTACACCTGAAGGAATGTGAATTTAGATTCAATCATCGAGAGGAAAACTATCTATGATAGAATACTTAACTCTGCCGAGATAAAATCCTCTCTTTAAAGTTATCTAGACCCTGAGCAAATATAAAACCCATGTAACATGGGTACAAGTTTTTGTTTTGTTAGGTTAGGTTCGGGTCAGGCGCGTCCCCGCGGTTGCGGTATGCCGCCTGGACGGATCGCGCCCTGGCCCGTAGGTCGGTGAGGTGAGGGACGAACCCCAACGAGAATCCGGTCCCCCGAATAGCGCCAGATGATTCAGGATTGCTTTTAACAGGACAGCTTCTTTAAGATTACATGCAGACTACATCCGCTGTTTCCAGCAGCCTTTCCCTCGTCATTCCTATGTACGAGGAGGCGGGCAATGTGGCTCCCATTCTGGCGCGGGTCCACGAGGGCCTGAGGGAATACCCCGGTCCCTGGGAGCTGATCTGTGTGGACGACGGCAGTCGGGACGGGACGGGCGAGCGCCTGCGGGAGCAGGCGGCAAGCTATGGGGATCATGTGCGGATCCTCGAGCTGAGGCGCAATTTTGGGCAGACGGCGGCCATGCAGGCGGGGTTCGACGTGGCTCGGGGTATGCTGATCGCGACCTTGGATGGGGACCTGCAGAACGACCCGGCGGATATCCCGCGCATGGTGCGGGAGCTTATGGAGCGGGATCTGGATCTGCTCCAGGGGTGGCGTCTTGAACGCCGGGACGGGTTGTTGCTGCGCAAGATCCCCTCCCGTATCGCCAACCGGCTTATCGCCAAGGTCACGGGTGTCGCCCTGCACGATTACGGTTGCAGCCTGAAGCTCTACCGCGCGGAGGTCATCAAGCCGGTGCGCCTGTTCGGGGAGATGCATCGCTTCATCCCGGTGTGGGTAGCGGGGGTGACCGATCCTGAGCGGATCGGCGAGACCGTGGTGCGCCATGAGGCACGTCGTTTCGGGGCCTCCAAGTACGGGCTCTCGCGCACCTTCCGGGTGCTGCCGGATCTGCTGGCGGCCTCCTTTTTCCTCCGCTACGGGACCCGCCCCGGACACTTTTTCGGCGCCATCGGCATGGGCCTCGGCGCGATCGGGACCCTGATCATGTCGTATCTCCTGGTCGTCAAGTTCGGCCTAGGGGAGGACATCGGCAATCGCCCCTTATTGTTCGTGGGTATTCTGTTCCTGGTAGCCTCGATCCAGCTCCTCACCACCGGCGTGTTGGCGGAGCTCCTGGCGCGGACCTTCTTCGCGTCCCGGGACCGACCCGATTTCACCATCGCCGGGCAGAGCGATCCGGACCAGGCCGGCTGGAGGCGATCCGAATGAGCCAAGGCGCGCAGACCCCCGCGGCCTTCCCTACCCCGACCTGGTTGCTGGCGCCGGTACTGCTGCTCGGTTTTTACTGGATGCTGGGGTCCGTACCCCTCTACGACCTGGATGAGGGCGCCTTCACCGAGGCCACCCGCGAGATGCTGGCCGGCGGCAACTACATCACGCCCTATCTGGACGGCGAGCCCCGCTTCGACAAGCCGGTGCTCATCTACTGGCTGCAGGCAGCGTCCGTAAAGCTGCTGGGCTTGAATGAGTTCGCTTTGCGCCTCCCTTCGGCCCTGGCGGCGACCGGATGGCTCCTGGCCCTGTGGCTCTTCGTGCACCGGCGCCTGGATGCATCGACGGCGACGATAGCGGCCCTGGTGATGGCCCTGACCCTGGAGGTCTCCATCATCGCCAAGGCGGCCACCGCGGATGCGGTGCTGAATCTGTTCCTGGTCCTGAGCTTTTTCGATATCTACCGCTGGTATCTCGAACCCCGACGCGGCACCCTGCTGCGTGTCTACCTTTGGGTCGGACTCGGCTTTCTGACCAAGGGGCCGGTGGCGGTCTTGTTTCCGGTCCTGGTGAGCTTCCTGTTCTTTCTGAGCCTGCGTTCCCTGAAGGCTTGGCTGAGGGCGATCCGCTTCCCCTGGGGTTGGGCTTTGCTGCTGGCGGTCGTACTGCCCTGGCACATCGCCATCTACCTGGACAGCGGCCCCGGTTTTTTCGAGAGCTTCTTCCTGCGCCATAACCTGGGCCGCTTCGGCGCCGCCATGCACGGACACCGGGGCTTTCTCGGCTATTACCTGGTGGTATTGCCGCTCGTCATGCTGCCCTTCACCGGCTGGTTCCTACGGCTGCTGCCGGCGCTCAGGCGGACCTGGTCCGATCCCGTGGATCGCTTCCTGTGGCTCTGGTTCGCCACGGTCTTCGTCTTCTTCTCGTTCTCCGGGACCAGGCTTCCCCATTATGTGCTCTATGGCGCAACCCCTCTGTTCGTCCTGATGGCCCGGCACCGGGAACTACTCGAGAGCCGCTGGCTGGCGTTTGTACCGCCAGTGCTTTTCTTCCTGTTGTTGCTGCTGTTGCTGCCAGAATCGGCCTCCAGGTGGACCCGGGGGGGCCATCAACTCGCCCTGTTCGAGTTGGGCAGGGCCATGTTGGATACCCCTTACCGGATCGCGGTAATCCTGGGGTTGGTCCTGGTCTCGGCGGTCGCCCTGTGGCGACAGCTGCCGCCCTGGCAGGGGTTGATACTCGTAGGCGTAATACAGGCGGTCGTCGTCTCCGGGGTGCTGGCGCCCCGGGTGATGGAGGTCCTGCAGGGGCCGGTGAAAGAGGCGGCCCTGTTAGCCCGAGCGCTAGATATGCCCACCGTGGCCTACCGCACCAACATGCCTAGCTTCAGCCTCTACCGGCGCGCGATCACGCCCGATCGCGCCCCCAGGTCCGGGGACTTGGTATTCCTGCGGGTAGACAAGCTGAGCAAGCTCACCGCGCAGCATCCCGGTTTGGAGCAAGAATTGGTCTTTCGGCGCGGCGCGGTCGCCCTGGTCAAGGTAAGGTCAGGATATTGAGTAATTACTGGTAGTTCGTACTTTCCTCCAAATAGTACAGGATTAACAGGATTTGGTAGTGGTGGTATTTAACTAGTAGAAGGTGGGGTTGGGCTGCTATGTGGCCCGGTAGACCCGGACTGTCAAACACGCTATCAGTTAAAAAATTGGGTCTAGATAACTTTAGCACCACAGCTTTATTTATAAGATTATGTTATGCAAGGGAAAAACAGATATTTCAGGCGTTCACACCTTTTGGAAGCTAAATTAAGACGAATTGTACCCTATTTTGCGCACGATTTACCGGCCTTGAAAATCGCCGAGTTGAATGATATAAGTCGTCCGACGACCAAGCGGTTGTTATTCAAACTACGGACCTGAATCGCTCAGCTTTATGACGCCTCATCGCCCTTACTCTGGCAAGGTTGAAGTCGATGAATCCTCTTTCGGCCGGCGCTGTGTTCATGAGAAGAAATGGCGCGGGGTCGGGGGTAAAACGATAGTCTTCGGGATTCTGAAACGCCACGGGAAAGTCCATACGGGAATCGTCCCAAACGCCGCCAAGAAGCCGCTACAGGCCACGATCCGGGGCCAGGTGGCCCTTAACCGTATCATCCACTCGGACGGCTGGAGGGGCTACGATGGGTTGGTGGATAGGGAGGTACAAAAAGCTTTTCCGTGTGAATCATGGTCAGCATGAATTTGCCTATGGTAATTGCCCTATCAATGGCATTGAACCATTCTGGTCATATGCTAGACGAAGGCAAAATGCATATGGTGTTCCACGAACATTTTCCATCTACACATGAAAGAATGTGAATTTAAATTCAATCCTCAATTTATATGATAGAATACTTGCTCAATGCTGGGAGAAAATCCTCTCTAAAGTTATCTAGACCTTAAAGATTGATAAGAAAGCGAGCGCTTTGATACTAAGGATTTAGATGACTATGAGAATTTACCTTGAAAGCAACTCTCCTCCTGGAGGTTCTCGACCTAGACCCTTCTTTTCTTTGCGGACAATCTGTTTCCCGGTTCGAAGCGCAATGATGAAAAGTTTTTCGTGGAATACCATTAAATTTTGCAAGCCTTTGTTTGACATATGACCAGAATGGTTCAATTCTATCGATAGGGCAATTACCACGGGCAAATTCATGCTGACCATGATTCACACGGAAATGCTTTTTGTACCCCCCTATCCACCAGCTCATCGTAGCCCCTCCAGTCGTCCGAGTGGATGATGCGGTTGAGGGCCATCTGGCCCCGGATCGTGGCCTGTAGCGGCTTCTTGGCGGCGTTCGGGACGATTCCCGTGTAGCCCTTCCCGTGGCGTTCCGGAATCCTGAAGACTATCGTTTTACCTCCGACCCCGCGCCATTTCTTCCTACGAACACAGCGTCCGCCGAAAGAGGATTCATCAACTTCAACCTTGCCAGAGTAAGGGCGATGAGGCGTCATAAAGCTGAGCGATGCGGGTTCGTAGTTTGAATAACAACTGATTGATCGTCGGACGCCTTACATCACTCGGCTCGGCGATTACCGAGGCCGGTAAATCGTGCGCAAAATTAGTGTACAATCCGTCTGAATTTGGCTTCGGAGATGGACAATATTAAATTTTAACTGATGGCGTAGTTGAGAATCCAGGTCTACCGGGCTGCGTAGCGACCCAACCCACCTTCTGCCAGTTAAATGCCACCACTACCAAATCGCGATCTCCCATTTCCGAGCCGCAAATCGTAGGGGCACGGTGCCCATGCCCCTTTTGCTACACCCTCACCGGGAGAGAGCCTCCCCGAGCACAGCGAGGGGGCTTGGAGAGAGGGGATAAAGAGTGAAGACCTATGTCTTTTGCAATACCCTCCCAGGTAGAAGGGCTTTGGGTGAATCGGTTTTCACCGCGGATCTGTGGGATGTAAGCAGATGACAACAGTCGCTTGGCATTAAATGTCAACAGCCCCTAGACGCCTTTGCAGGCAACACCAAATAACGCTGAACAGATCTGAGACCGGAAATTCGCGGACAAGCTATAAGCGCAGGTGGCGGAATTGGTAGACGCGCTGGATTTAGGTTCCAGTAGGGAAACCTGTGGGGGTTCGAGTCCCCCCCTGCGCACCAGTTGTATCCATATGCAACCTATCCCTGGGTCGCCAGCCGTGCTGCCGGCCTGCATGGACCTCATTTTTAAGACGCCGGATGTCAACAACCCCTAAGATGCGTTTTAATCAAACAACCTCTTTAAATTCCATGCATGATGAGGCATTTGCTTGTGGCGACGATCCAAGACCAGGTAGCCGTTTCTGGATTACGGTGCTGCTGGAACAAAACCCCTGGACATCGTCCGAGCAGGCGGTTCTGGTCGATAATCTGCACACGATTCGGAAACAAGCCTGCTTACTCCCTCGCCATGGGAGCTGAGACAGCAATCTTGGGTCCCTTCGATCGATACAGACTGGAAGCCCGGCTCGAAGCCTTATGTGGGAAAGGTTGCCGGCAGGTATGGCGGTCTATCGAGATCTTGGAGCAGGGCGGCGATCTGCCTGAAACCCAGGGACTCAGTGGGGAAGAGTGCCGTTGGCTTCTGCGCGAGCTCAAACAGATCATGGCGGTCTATGCGGACCGTTGCTCCACGGTGAAAAGCCTTTAAATTTTGACCCACTCTTTAAAGTCAGGCGGTCTTTAATATATGGGCTGGGCATGAATTTTCCGGGACACTCGAAGGAATCCAGGCGTGGTAAGGTCAACGGGAATTTCGAAGATCCGCTCCGACGATACCATGCAAGGGTGACTGGGCCGTTTTCTCGTTTATTAATCGGAGGGTTCAACTAATGGGAGGTATTGTGGCCCAGGTTGAAGTGACCAATCCCATGGATTCCGAGAAATCGCTGGTGTTCAGTGCGTTCGTGGATGCCGGCGCGGGGGCATTGGTATTACCATCATCTCTGGAAGGGCGGGCTCGGCCAGTTCGTGAATGAAGAAAGAGTCGAATTTGTGGTGGCGAACAACGATGTGATCCATGGTGTTGCATGTGGAGCTGTTGGCATTCGCATCGAAGGATTACGAAAAATCTTTAACGAAGTAATGTTCATGGATATGGAACCTGCCGAGGATGGAACGTATCAACCGTTGCTCGGCTACGTCATCCTTGAACAAGCACAGATTGCCGTTGATATGCTGGGACATAGACTTGTGCCGATTAAGTATATTGATTGCAAATGATAGCGCAAAAAGTCATGAAAAGGGTTCTTGACTCCTTATACTAGTTCTAATGCCGGCAGTGGTGATATCTAACTGGTAAAAGGCGGGTTGGACCGTTGTGCGGCCCGGTAGACCGGGGCTCTCAACCACGCCATCAGTTAAAAATCACCACTACCACTCACTGAAAGTTAGGATAGTATCTGGAGTATAAACATTAATCCTTCACGGATTTCTAAAACCGCTCAATTAAATTGAGGTTCGGCGAGTAATTAGGGTGAAAACAGTAACTCGATGCCGAGCAAACTTGCTCACTCTTTCCCGCAACAATTGGCATACGCTGCTACTATCATATAGTGGACCCCGATCCTACCTGCCGACGCCGGTTAGCTGGTCGTGCTCTAGCAGTCGCAGCAGGGCCGCGATCTTGTCGAAGGCTTCCTGATATTCCTCCTCGACCTGGGAGTCGTGCACGATCCCGCCACCGGCCCAGAAGCGGATGGCGTCCGCGCTGTGGATTAGGGTACGGATCGCGATATTGGTGTCCATGGCGCCGTCATAGCCCAGGTAGCCGATGGCCCCGGAATAGACCCCGCGGCGATGGGGCTCCAGCTCCTCGATGATCTCCATGGCCCGGATCTTGGGTGCGCCGGTGATGGAGCCGCCGGGGAAGCAAGCGCGCATTAACGAGACGGCATCCTGCCCCGGGGCCAGCTGACCGGTGACGGTGCTGACCAGGTGGTGCACGGTGGCGTAGCTTTCCACCTCGAACAGCCTGGGGACCTGCACACTGCCGGGACTGCAGACCCTTCCCAAGTCGTTGCGTAGCAGATCCACGATCATCAGGTTCTCGGCCCGGTCCTTAGTGCTGTCGGCCAGCTCCCGTTGCAAGGCGGAGTCCGCCTCGGGAGTAGGTCCCCGCGGCCGGGTGCCTTTGACGGGCCGGGTTTCGACCTGCCCCTCCCAGACCGCGAGAAAGCGCTCCGGCGAGGTGCTCAGGACCCGGGCAAAAGGGGTCTTCAGGTAGGCCGAAAAGGGGGCCGGATTGAGCCGCCGCAGTGTCTTATAGCCGGCAAACAGGCTGCCGGCGACCGGGGCCGAGAAGCGCTGGGCCAGATTGATCTGATAGCAGTCGCCTTCGAGCAGGTAGGATTTGATACGTTCGAAGGCCCGGCCGTATTCGTCCCGGGTTAGGTTCGAGCGCGGCGGACCCAGGACTCGAAGTCGGCTTCGGGCCAAGGCGGGGCGGGGGTCCCGGAACGTGGAGACCAGTGCGTCCCACCGCTCCTGCGTCCGGGGGTCGCGCCCGAGACTTACGAGCCGGGCCTTGCGGGCAAGGTGATCCACGACCACGGCCCAGTCGTAGATGCCCACCGCCAGGTCTGGGATGGGCTCGGTATTGCCGGCTAAAGTCGGCAACCGCTCGATGCGGCGGCCCAGGTCGTAGGCGAACCAACCGATGGCCCCCCCGCAGAAGGGCAGGTCAGGCAGGGGGGGCACCAGCTTGCCCAACTGATCGCGCAACAAGACGAAGGGGTCTTGGAGGGACAGTTGGACCTGATTGGCATGGCGGATCTCGGTGAGACCACCACGGGTGATCAGGGTGATGTAGGGATCGGCGGTGAGGATGTCATAGCGACCGGTCCTGGTAAAGGGATGACCGCTGTCGAGGAAGGCGGCCCAGGCCCTTTCCGCCAAGGGCTCGAAATAGAAAGTGCTGTCGGCCCGATAGGGGAGCTCGCTCAACAATAGCGTACATCCCAGCCGGCATGACCAGAACGGCAGTGTGGACTAGGGGCTGTTGACATTTAACGCTGACCGACTGTTTTCATTATGGTAGAAGCTGTTTGGTTAAAATCAATCCCGAATGATTTGGCGCGGTTCGGGGGACCGGGACCTGCTGCGTTGCGGCGCCTAAAGGCTCGCTGATCGTCTGCCGGATCAATGCCGGCGTCTTAACGCAACCTGTCCACCCACAAGAGCCCTGTGCGACCTGCTCGCGCGGACCTCCCGTAGGGTGTAGGTCGGGTTAGGCGCGTTGCCTAATCCCGAAGCACGGCGACTGGGCCGACCGCGCCCTAGCCCGACACGCCGGATCCTACAACCAACGCCGAATCATCCAGGACCGCGCCCGGACAGGTACGACGTCGAGCGCGGCGTAACGCAATACGACGCTAGGATCCGTTTAGGTCTAGATAACTTTTGCACTGCAACCGCATGCATAACGTCTTGTTATGCAAGGAAAAAACAGGTATTTCAGGCATTCACACCTTTCGGAAACTAACTCCAGACGGATTGGACCCTGTTTTGCGCACGATTTACTGGCCTCGAAAATCGCCAAGTTGAGTGATGTAAGCTGTCCGATGATCAATCGGTTGTTATTCAAACTTACGAACCCGAATCGCCCAGCTTTGTGACGCCTCATCGTCCTTCTCTGGCGAGGTTGAAGTTGATGAATCCTCTTCCGGCGGGCGGCGTGTTCGGGGGAAGAAAGGGCGCCGGACCGGGGGTAAAACGATTGTCTTCGGGATTCTGGAACGCCACGGGAAGGGCTCTACACGGAAATCGTCCCGAACGCCGCTAAGCAGCCGCTACAGGCTGCAATCCAGGGCCGCGTGGCCATCGTCGGACGGCTGGAGGGGCTACGATGGGCTGGTGGATAGGGGGTACAAAAAGCATTTCCATGTAAATCATGGTCAGCATGAATTTACCCGTGGTAATTGCCCTATCAATGGCATTGAATCATTCTGGTCATATGCCAAACGAAGGCTTGCAAAATTCAATGGTGTTCCACGAAAAACTTTTCATCTACACCTGAAAAGAATGTGAATTTAGATTCAATCACCGAGAGGAAAAATATCTATGGTGGAATATTCTCTCTGCTGAGAGAAAATCCTCTTTATTAAGTTAGTTAGCCCCATCGTTTTAGCAATCACTGGGTGTAGTGGTGGTCTTTAATTGGTGGAAGGTAGGTTGGACCGCTGTGTGGCCTGGTAGACCTGGACTATCAACCAAATTATCAGTTAAAAACTCACCATTACCGGATTACGAACTCCTCACGGAATCGACTGAAGCCATGGTCTATATCGCCATGATTCGGCTTATGTTGCGACGCTTAGGTTGAGAGGTAATTTTTCGTATACCTTCTAAGGCGATTGACAGCAAACGGTGTACCGGATGGGGCCGATCCGGTTCGTATTCGAGGCGCGGCAACCGACGCGGAATGGACTCCGTGGCGGTTGCCGCGACCCGGAAGACGGACCAAAAGACCGGCAGGATGGTTTTTCATGCGACGGAAATCGTCTGAGTCAGACATTTGCCAGGATCGCGTCTACGCTGGCCTTGGCATCGCCGAAGAGCATCCGGGTGTTTTCCTCGAAGAACAGCGGGTTCTGCACGCCGGCATAGCCGGTCGCCATGCTCCGTTTCATCACCACCACGGTCTTCGCCTTCCAGACCTCCAGGACCGGCATGCCCGCGATGGGGCTGCCCGGATCGGTCTGGGCCGAGGGGTTGACGATGTCGTTGGCGCCGATGACCAACACCGCATCCATGTCCGGGAAGTCGTCGTTGATCTCGTCCATCTCCATGACGATGTCGTAGGGGACCTTGGCCTCGGCTAGGAGTACGTTCATGTGGCCGGGCATGCGTCCCGCTACCGGGTGGATGGCGAAGCGCACCTGGGTGCCCTGGTCGCGCAGCTTGCGCGTGATGTCGTTGATCACGTGCTGGGCCTGGGCCACCGCCATTCCGTAACCGGGGACGATGATTACCTGCTTGGCGTCCTTGAGCAGAGTCGCCGTCTCTGCGACGGAGACGGCGATGACCTCGCCTTGATCGTCGCCCGCGGCGGTGGTCCCCCCCGCGGTACCGAAGCCGCCGGCGATCACCGCCAGGAATTTACGGTTCATGGCGCGACACATGATGTAGGAGAGGATGGCGCCGCTGCTGCCCACCAGGGCGCCGGTGACGATCAGCAGGTCGTTGGAGAGCATGAAGCCGGTAGCCGCCGCGGCCCAGCCGGAGTAGCTGTTGAGCATCGAGATCACTACTGGCATGTCGGCGCCGCCGATGGCCATCACCATGTGGACGCCGAAGGCGAAGGCGATGCTGGTCATGACCAGCAACGGGATCAGGCCGAGACTGGTGCTCTCGGCACCCACGAACAGAACACCGAGCCACAGGCAGATCAGTCCCAACCCCAGGTTGAGCCAGTGGCGGGCCGGTAGGGCTAGGGGCTTGCTGGAGATGCGGGCGCTCAGCTTGCCGAAGGCGATGACCGAGCCGGTGAAGGTGACCGCGCCGATCAGGACGCCGAGATAGATCTCCACCTCGTGGATGGTCTTGGCTACTTGAGCGTCGGGGCCCTCGAAGTGGGCCGTTGGATCCAGATAGCTGGCGAAGCCGATCAACACGGCGGCCAGACCCACGAAGCTGTGCAGGATGGCCACCAGCTCCGGCATCTGGGTCATTTGCACGCGCCTTGCGACAGAGATGCCGATAACGGCAGCGATCGCGATGCACACCCCCAGAATGGCGTAATTGGTGACGAATTCGCTGGCAATGACGGCGATCAGGGCAACGGCCATGCCGATAATGCCGTAGACATTGCCGCGCCGGGCCGTCTCCTGGTGACTCAATCCACCCAGGGCCAGGATGAAGAGGATGCTGGCGGCGATGTATGCGGTCGTCAGAATGCCTTCAGTCATGGTCCTACCCCCTTATTTCCGGAACATGTGCAGCATGCGCTGGGTGACGTAGAAGCCGCCGAAGACGTTGACGGTGGCGATCAGGATGGAAATCGCAGCCAGGACAACCACCAACCAGGACTTCTCGTTGGAGACCTGGAGCAGGGCGCCGATGACGATAATGCCGCTGATGGCGTTGGTAACGCTCATGAGGGGGGTATGCAGGGCTGGGGTCACGTTCCAGATCACCATGTAGCCCACGAAGCAGGCCAGCACGAACACGGTAAAATGGGCCAGGAAGTCCGCCGGGGCCACGCTGCCCAGGCCGAGTAGGGCCAGAAGGCTGATGCCCATCATGGCCGCGGTGGCCTGGTCCTTGGGGCTTTTCTCCGCGGTCGCTTCCGACGCCGCCGGTTGGGGGGGGAACGCCGTTGCCGTCGCCTTAGCGGGCGGGGGGGTCGCCTGCAGCTTGAGGGCTGGTGGCGGCCAGGTGATCTCGCCATCCTTGATAACGGTGGTGCCTCGAATCACCTCGTCCTCCATATTCACGACGATCCGACCGTCCTTATTCGGCGTCAGATCGGCCAGCAGGTGGCGCAGGTTGGTGCCGTAGAGCTGGCTGGACTGGGTGGGCAGTCGGCTCGGGAGCTCCAGCTCCCCGACGATGGTCACGCCATGGCGTACCACCACCTCACCGGGCTCGCACAGGGCGCAGTTGCCCCCCTGACGGGCGGCCAGGTCGACGATGACACTGCCATCCCGCAGGGATTCCACCATAGCCTCTGTAATCAGCTCGGGTGCTGGCTTGCCGGGGATCAGGGCGGTGGTGATGATGATGTCTACCTCCTTGGCTTGCTGAGCGAACAGCGCCATCTCGGCCTTGATGAACTCCTCGCTCATCACCTTGGCATAGCCGCCCTCACCGCTGCCTTCCTCCTCGAAATCGAGCATGAGGAATTCGGCCCCCATGCTCTCAACCTGCTCCTTGACCTCCGGGCGGGTGTCGAAGGCGCGGACCACGGCGCCCATGGAGCCGGCGGCCCCGATCGCGGCCAACCCGGCGACCCCTGCGCCGATGATCAATACCTTGGCCGGAGGGATCTTGCCCGCGGCCGTCACCTGGCCGGTAAAGAAGCGACCGAAATGATTGGAAGCCTCCACCACCGCCCGGTAGCCGGCTGCGTTGGCCATGGAGCTCAAGGCATCCATCTTCTGGGCGCGCGAGATGCGGGGCACGCTGTCCATGGCCAGGACGGTGGCCTTGCGGGCAGCCAGTTGCTCCATCAGCTTCGGATGTTGGGCTGGCCAGACGAAGCTGATCAGGGTGCCACCCTCGCGCAGCAGCGCCGTCTCTTCGATGCCCGCAGACAGATGGGTCTCCGGGGCGTTGACCTTGAGCACGATATCGGACTGGGCCCACAGGGCCTCGACGCCCTCCACCACCTCGACCCCCGCCGCGCGATAGGCATCGTCCGAGAAGTGGGCCTTCTCGCCGGCCCCGGCCTCGATCGCAACCGAGAAGCCGAGCTTTTGCAGTTGCTCCGCCGTATCCGGCGTGACGGCAACCCGGTTCTCGCCTGGATGGACCTCCCGCGGGGCCCCGATCTTCATGGGCATACGCTCCTCCTCCAACTAGATTTTTTGTTGTACTCTCGTTGCAATTCGTAGGCACGAGTAGACAGGTCGCGCCTTCTCGGTGGGCACCGGCCGATCCGGTAACCCCATGTTCCAGGTGACCGGGCATACACTCCGGCAGTTGGCCAGATCGGCGAATCGGATACAGGTCAATGTCGTTGAGTTAGAGTCTAGATGGCTTTAGAGAGGATTTTCTCTCAGATAGAGTAAGTATTCTATCATAGATAGTTTTCCTCTCGAGGATTGATCTAAATTCACATTGCTTTCAGGTTAGATGAAAAGTTGTTCGTGGGACACACATTGAATTGTGCAAGCCTTCGTTTAGGGGATTATATACGAAAATAACATTTTCCTATTGACGCCGTTTGCGTGATTGCTTTTATAGTGGAGTCACATTTTGAGATAGATAATGGCTCGTGAGCAAAAAGCTCCCGGAAAATCCAACCGTCAAGGCATCAGCTTAACCAAGCTGATGAGCATGTTTCCAGACGATGCGGTGGCTGAAAAATGGTTTGAGGCACAACGCTGGCCGGAGGGGCCCCGCTGTCCCGTATGCAATTCCGGCAATATTCAATCCAATATCAAGCATGCGTCGATGACCCATCGTTGCCGGGATTGCTCGAACAAAAAGATGTTCTCGCTTAAAGCCGGAACGATTATGCAGGGCTCCAAGCTCGGCTATCGGATTTGGGCGATAGCGATCTATTTGCTAACGACCAGCCTCAAAGGGCGTGTCGAGCATGAAGCTCCACCG
>Ga0209052_1000182_pt1 | contig 21159 bp, 12 predicted proteins | sample WorMetHEROISLAND_2_FD_187409 | JGI IMG/M metagenome (GOLD analysis project Ga0209052, IMG submission 187409) | Marine gutless worms symbiont microbial communities from Max Planck institute for Marine Microbiology, Germany - Olavius sp. 4 HERON... | ecosystem: Host-associated > Annelida >...
CAGTATGACAAAGCTCGTCAGAAGCTCACTTCAGCAGTTACAGACGTCTGGAATGACAGCGAACAAACAGAAAAACTTGTGATTACAGTTCCTTTACTGCTGGCCCCATCTGCCAACAGTGACCTCTCAAGGTCGGAATGTCGGACAGTCTTGCAAAGTACTTTTAAGTTCATAGAGCAGTCGAGTCGTATACTATAAGGACATCACATTAGTGGTGATATATTGCAACATTGTTACCTCAGTGAAGAAGAAAGTGTTTCAATGATGTTATGTGATGACACTCTGTGAGACGAAGCTGATGAGACTCAATTGTGTTGATCAGAGTAATTAGCAGTACCGCGTGTTTATCAGACTTATAAGAGATGACTGTTGGTGAAGTGGAATTCGGTGCTTATTGACGTCAAAGATTCAACAACAACAACATACTCTAATCGTTACTGGCTACTCGAGTCTTGGATCTTACTGCAATGAGACGCGGAGACACCGTGAGAACGTTTTTCGCTGTTTGCATATTTTACATGTATTTTCATGCTTGTGGTGTAACTGGTGTTAGAGGTTGCGCTTGTCAACTTTTTATTAAACGAATATATGATGATGATGATGCAATGCTGCTATATATAGCTATCCTTACTCCCCCTACTAGGCGGTCACGTAGCGCTTGGCATTTGAGTCCTGAGTCGCGAGGCTAATAGCTTATAATGAGTCTGCACACACACAAAATGACGAATTACTAATCTCACAAAGTCACGTGGTGACATCAAAGTTCATTTGACTGGACAACGCTAGTCAATACTAGAGGTGTGCAGATTCTAAAATTTACTAAACGGACATAATGCATTATGACTGTCATTATCGCACGCAGTTAACGCCTTCGGCGTTTATGATCTTATAGGCCTACGTCCAAATTTCTTGAAAACTCAATAACCGTCTATAACAGTCAGCTAATAAGGCAAATTACCTTGACCGCCCAACATGTTGTGCATTTCAATTTATGTGAAACTGAATAAGCTGCAACAACATTATAGGGAAAAACGCCAATTAAAGTTTTCACTGGTCTTAGTTTATATGGTAACTAAGGTTTGGTTAAGTTTTCATGCTGAATAGGCTGTTGCTATGCAAAAATTTTTCCATAGCAACCGTTGCTATGTGAAAAATACACCGTTATATTCCTTGTACTAATAGCTTACAAATGAATTATCATGGCACTGATATTTGACACATTTAGGGCAACAACTTAGTTACAACTACCACTTATAGCAAAAGCAGTTAGCAAATTGCTTGCATAAGACAAACGTTAATGTTATTTTCTGTCTTTGCTAATATAACAATAGCACTAGCCTTTACTTTACTATAGATGTTCAAATTCACAGTATTTGCATAGTAGTACTAAATCTTCCACGTTGCAAATGTGGCAGTCTTTGCTGGTGCTTGTTGATGGGTGTGAGTCTATGATGAGTAACAGCATAATGTTCATGTCTGTTATTGCAGGTCAGGGTTGATGGTTGTAACATGAGTTGGAGAACTAAACGAAAAATACCACTGCACATTGCAGAGGAGTTTGTCGATGAGGGCACAGATCCTCCCTGGTGTGAAAGGCGCTTCATCGATGAAGATATTGGTAATACAAGGCTTTCTCATTTTTTTGTCCAACATATAGGTGACATGCAAGTGAAGGAGGCCCAGTTTTGTCTGACTTTGTCTGACAGGCTGTGTAATCCAAGGTGCAGATGCAGTTTAGGTCCAATTAATAATAAGAATCGTGTGATAGCGATGGCAGCATAGGTTGCATATTTTTCAAAAGTTTGTATATCACTTACTTTCTTGCATGTGATGGCGTTTACAGACACTTATGCAAAAATGTGGAAATTTACATATTCACACATGTCTATATGTTAGTTAACCTTTTGACACATTTTGTATTTTTAGGCATTTTTTTGCATCCAGATGATGCACATGTAATTTTGGAAAAAATATTATAAAATGGTATGCATGTTTGTTATTTTATTACCGTCAACCGAAGCTACTTGGGATACTGTTTAATGATTTGTAAGACTTGTAAGGTTATTACCTAACACTCTGCTATTATATGTTGTCCCATGTTGCATGTATGTGGGGCCAGTCTGAAAATTAGCATTTTTCCCATTACCCACCAGAAATCTCTATCTATTTATGGTTTACTTCATGCAAATTTTGACTCATGTGCACAGATTTGTGAATCTTCTAGTTTGTCAGCTTCCTGCAAGTTGACTCCCGTGTCTGTGTTAGGTGAACTGTGGTTTTGTTAGCAGTTGATTTCACTACACTGTGTCTGGAAAAACTGACCCCCTGGACATCATACAATAGAAATGTCAAATTTGAACGAATCTGAATAAAACTTCATACACTTAATGTCCAATAAATTGCTGAATCAGTCACCAAATTTCGTTCAAAAATATTACTTCTTAGCAGAGTTATTAGTTGATGAATATTGATAACAAAATGTCTTCGTTACCAATATCATACTTAGTACTTGCAAAAATGAAGTCAACTGCTAGCTGTAATGTAAAATCTGTGCGCAAGGCAGCAGTAAATCAGTTTCATCATAATCTTTTGTTCCCGCAGGTGTGGAGTGAAAGAAAAGTTAGTTGGTTGCTTTTATGCCAAACAGCCCTTTAGTCCCAAGTAGCTTCAGTTGACAGTAGCTGTAGTATTTTAGGAGTCCACTTGCAGATACACAGTGGGAGTCCATTATTTTTGACACACTAATAATAGCTTATTATAATATTTATTCCCATTATCAGAGTCCACTTGTAGTTACACATTTGGAGTTCATTATGTCGTACACAATATCATACTTAGTACCTGTATTTGGTAAAGAGTCCACTTGCCGTTACACAATCAAAGTCCATTATTATTTTACACATTGAGAACAGTTTTGTCGAGAGTCCACTAGTAGTTACACATTTGGAGCTCATTATAATGTACACATACTTTGTGACAGTGGTATTTATTTGTATTGTTTTCAGTGCAGTTGATTATAATAAAGTTAAGACTATCGGTATTATGGTATAAGATGCTGAGTCATTAGGTTCAAGCTTTATTGAATTGGGCTGTGAATGCCTTGTCTGTGTTATTTTTATATCAGGCTTTGGTCTGTTCACAACACGATGTTTATCGCACGGTGATTTTGTTGTGGAATATGCCGGAGAACTCATTAGTGCTGAGATGGGTGATAAGATTGTTGACCAAACGTACATATATCACTTTGAATTGCAAGGCCAGCATTACTGGTAGAGCAACTTCATTTCTGCATTTGTTGTTTAACTATTGGCTGGCGATGCGTAAGCTTAGCAGTCACTTATAATCTGTCAGCAAGCATGTCTGCATCTGTGCTTGTGTCTACGGCAGATGCAGCATGGAATCTGCTGTACATGTAGACTTCTGACTTTATAGCAGTGATGTGTCCTCGAGGACTTGTCCTTGTCCTCGAGGCACCTCGAGGACAAAGAGCATTGTCCTCGTCCTCAGTTCCAAGTCCTTGTCCTTGTCCTCGTCCTTAAGACAAAGTCCTCGGCAATGATACCGAGGACCTGCATAAATTCTGTTTATTATAATTTATCACCGACAGTTTGAACACAAAAGTGAAAAAGTGATGAACATAGCTGTTGACATACTGAAACCAGCATTGCTAGTAATCGGAGCACACTTGATATTTAGTAGAAACTGAGATAGCTTCTATTTTGCGTAGTTTTGAGACAGCAGGCTTTGATTTTTTGGACCTTGGCTTGGTCCTCGGACAAGTACTTGATAACATCATTGCTTTATAGACATTTTCAAAAAGTGCAAAGTCGATTAAGACGAAATTTAAAGTTGCAACTTCAGGGCCAGATACAGATTTTATGGGTCATCCAGAATTACAAAATATTAATGCAAGATGGTGGTAGCCACCATTTTGAATTTATTAATTGAGCGTAGTAACCCAGCTGCCAATTCAGATAAATTTGTGAGGATGTAGTGAGTCATTGCCAGGAAGAGGCCAAAATTGTCACAGGATGTTAATTCACGACTGCCATCTTAACTTCAGTCTGTCGCTCACAACTCTGTTGCTAATGCATGTATTCGCACCAAATTTTGCAGTTAAGTTTCACTTCTGGCATGCGGCCATACTGTTATATTTGACAAAAAGTATAATCCAAGATAGCTTTAAAGAAGTCAATTAACGGACATAACTCTGTCAGTATTAAATGCATTTGCACCAAATTTGACTTATGTACTGAGAATGACCTACTGTAAACAGCTGTATCACCGCATTGTACTTAAAAGAACAAAGTTCAACATGGCAGTGGCCACCATCTTAAAATCTGGTTTATCACTTATAACTCGGTTGCTGTTGCATGTTAAAATGATGTAATCACATCAAATTATGCCATATTCGGATGTTGGGTGCCAACATCTGCGCTACATACACTGCACAGCTTGCAGTGTCGCCAGCCATGTCGCCTACTGGTACTGAGTTGTTTATATTTATGTGTGTACCATAGATGTTACTAACAACTACAGGATTACAGTATTGAATACAAAATTGCATTGCTCACTTACAAAACCCTGACAATTCAGCAACCGCACTATTTGTCAGAACTGATTCGTCTATACGAGACCCCAAGACAGCTAAGACCTTGCGGTGCCAACATCCTGCAGTACAATCCAGCAGTTCTTAACTTTTCTAGGAGTGCTTTCTGCCATGCGTCACTCACAATCTGAAACAATCTGCCCGAAACAGTTATTTCTGACATAACTGTATCTACTGATACCTTCAAATCTAGGCTTAAAACTGCTCTATACAGCGTGCATTTCTCCACTGACCTGTGACCTTATCCGCGCTTGAGATTCTTCACGTTGTGAAAGACCTAACGTGCGTTATAAACCTAATATAATAATAATAATAATAACTAAGTTGCAGAGTTTGGACCCACCAAAAGTCAACTTTTCTGGAGACAGTATTTCGGCCACAGGGATGCTCCGATGCCACATATGAATAAAACATCACAGGTTGTTTACTGGTAGTCCATATGGAGATTACTGGGCAGTTTTACTAGTATTTAGAGTTTTCAGTTAGTGTGACTACTCGACCAAAGGGACACAGTAGGCTAGTTGTTAAATTAGTCTTTCATTGGTTGTCATGCTGTCAATGTCAGTGTATGATAGTTTAATGTTTCAAGTGTATTTGTGTTGCAGCATAGATGCCACAAACAATGCACGTCTTGGCCGTTACATGAATGATGCGCCAATGCGACACGTGGAGTGTAATTGCCTGTCAAAGGCTTGCTACATTAATAAGAAACCTTGTCTGCTAGTTTTTGCAGCAAGAGACATCCAGGAGGGTGAGGAACTGCGCTACGATTATGGCACAGGTAATTTGCCATGGCGAAACAACGTTGAGAACCCGGTGGCGTCGACCAGTGGTGTAAAGTCAACGTCGGAGAATCCGAAGAAGCAGCAGTCTGTTTCCGTTGAGAACCCGGTGGCGTTGACCAGTGGCGCAAAGTCAATGTCGGAGAATTCGAAGAAGCAGCAGAATCCGAAGAAGCAGCAGTCTGTTTCCGTTGAGAACCCGGTGGCGTCGACCAGTGGTGCAAAGTCAACGTCGGAGAATCCGAAGAAGCAGCAGAATCCGAAGAAGGAGCAGTCTGTTTCTGTTGAGAGCCCGGTGGCGTCGACCAGTGGCACAAAGTCAACGTCGGAGAATCCGAAGAAGCAGCAGTCTGTTTCCGTTGAGAACCCGGTGGCGTCAACTGCTGATGGTGCAGTAGTGTTAAACTCAACGATAGAGGCTGGTTTGTATTATGTGCATCCTCAAACTGGAATCTTGTATCCACGTGAAGAAATGGAGGATGCTGATCAATTTCCTCTTCGTGATGATGGTGTTGAGTACTTCTGCCGAAGTGCACCTTTGGTTAGTTTTTAGTTTGAAATTTGTTTCATCAGCCACATTTCATTATTGCTTGCTATCCGACTGTTTAAATGTAAATTTTGCACAAATATTTCTCTGTTACTCGCTTACATTTTTTGTATTAACTTTTTCAGATTATGGATAATTTGTGCAGTGTGATGCTTTACAAGCACGGCTATTGCTGTGCATTATTTTTGATCGGTCACATTTCAGTATCGAGCCAAAGCTGCTATACCTATAGGACAGTTTTTTTACTTGACTTTTTGTCGGACACTAGCACTTAATGAAGTGTGTATCAAAATACCTAAGTATGAGTTGGGTTGGTGAAATTTATGATCTGACATATTATATTATAAATTGTCTCAGATATTGTATTGTTTTTGCTGATAACCAAGAGAAAGTTGCTTGTAGTATCATTTTTCATCATACTTGATTTGTACTTCTGTATAAGACTCTGGCAGCCACTAGAATGCTTAGATGTGTTTTGATTGCTATTTACACTTGTATTTCAGAAAGCTGACAGATGGTTCAAAAGAAGTGTTTATAATACTGCTATATAATGATGATTTTATGACTTTGTGTAGATTGATCCGAGCGTGTCTATAAGTGTGGATTTTTCTTCTGATTCCAACTCTGATGACAATGACGTTGATTATATACCAGATTCTTTTGGCTCAGGCTCAGATAGTGATTTTTCAGTCAACTGTGATTTGTTGTCAAAGGTATGTCCATAGCAACAAGAAACTAAAGTACTATTTGTTGTCTTATTTAGTGTTTGTAGATTATGTTAACCTTTGGAAATTTACTTACAAATTGAGTGAGTGACTTGAGTGGGTGGGTAAGTCATAGTGTAAGAAAAATTTTGGCAAGCATACTGGTCACCTGTAATTACTGAATATTTTGGCACAGAAAAACTGGATGGTTTTTCTCATGTTAACGTATAAATATCATGTTGTTTGTTTTATAACGCTCATGTGATTGTGATGGCAGTGTAGGTTGCATATTTTTTGAGCTTTCAAATTAGCGCATTAATTAATGCATTAATGAATTAACGCGCATTAGGAAAATTAATGTGCATTAAAAAAATTAACGCAAATACGTCAATTTTTGTATTTTGCATAATTCTGTGAAGCACAAGTTCCAATATACTGTTAAAACTGCAGTTATTTGACGACTGATTCAATCAAAACAATGACTGATGTCATCGCCAGCATAAAAAAATCTAATCTCTGCTTGATGTGCCTGTCATCTTAGTGATGGTCCTGCGACACAGCCACGAGTTTGTGGGTCGTCATTCCATTCACCCCCTCGATGTATATAGGCTATCCACATAGGCTACAATATCAGCAGTGTGATGAATAATAATGATGCATTATCAACGCGTTAACGCATGCGTTGCAAAAATTAACGCAATTCTTTAACGCATTAAAAAAATTAATGGTATGAAAGCTCTATTATTTTAAAAATGTTTGTATGTAGCATATTTTCTTACATGTAATGGCATTTCTGGTCACTCATGCGGAAACGTGAAGATTTGCGTATCTTCACATATGTCTGCCATGTTAGTTTACGTGTTGACAAATTACACATTTTTATGCATTTTTAATATCCAGATGAAGCACATATTTCTGTAAAAAAATCACTATGCTTGTCAAAATGTAATAGGCAACATGCAATTTTTACGCGCGACAGCGTGTATTGCCGTAGCGCATCTTAGCCACCGCAATTCTGTCTGTCCGTCTGTCTGTCTGTCACATGGGTGGTTCAGTCAAAAAAGGTGCAAGCTAGGATAACCAAATCTCCACTGTCGGATGCCTGGAAGACTCTAGTTTCAGGATCCATAAAGCTTTTCCATAAATTCGAAAGGGGTCACCCCAAGCAGGGCCCTAAATGACAGGGGGTAGGGAAAATTTGCAATTTTGAGCCAATTGCTCGCTGTGTCTCAGAAACGGTGAGAGATAGGGCCAAGGTTACTATTATTCACATATAGGAAGTCGTACACGCCCTTTCGATTGGCACCCAAAGCAATGACCTTGGATGACTTTGAACACCAAAATAAGGGGTTTTATTGCATTTTTTTGTGATTTTGGGCTGCGACATCCATTTTGACAGCAAATAGCGCTGAAACCACTAGAGATAGACCACGATAACCTGCATAATGTTCAGCATTAAACGTAGATTTCAATGGTCCAAGTCTCAACCCCTTAGGTTTAAGCAGGCCTGCGCACGTGGGCATCAAAGACGGGTACCCCATAAAAGTCGTTGTTTCACGGTTTTACCGCTATCGGCTCATCAGACTAATTACGCCATTTAACGAATATCAGTGAAGCGATAGCCTTTGTGTCGAATGTCGATTGCTAAAATCGGCGAGCTTAGATTTGTTTGCAGTGGGCCTTCATATATGCACCGCTGTCGCGCGTTCCCTTTGCGTTAGCTAGGCTTTCTTGTATTTATTGGCTGTCTTATTATAATATTTTCAGATTACATATTTGCAGTTACACAGTAGGAGACTATTATGTCATCTATGTGTGTTCAGAGTCCACTTGTAGTTACAACTGTTGATGGCGAGGAACCAAAGCGATGACTACAATATACATTTACATTGGTAGTCTGCACTACAGTGGTTTAATATTATTGTTGCTGATATTTTTAGCATGACTGTGAATTTTTTTTTTTTGGCTGAAGCCATGTGAGGTTGTGCAGATGTTGCCCAGTGTCAGTTAGTAAGTTTAATTGTTGTTTGTTGAATATATAGAGGTTTTGCCCAGCTAGTTTAACTACTGGACAGAAGCTGCCTGATCAAAACACTGAGTCATCTGTTACTACTGCAAATGGCAGTGAACATGATTTACCAGATGTCATTCCTGTCAAAGAAGTTGGAATTGGCAAGTAGCATTACTTACTTACTTGTTGTAGTGCTTGCTAACTCATTTTTGGGGTCATCTTTATGGGTTTGGTACAACATAGGTATTGATATTCCATTTACAGCACTGCATAAATGGAATAAACACCATATTATAGCCATCATCATGCTAGATGAATGATGATGGCTATGATATTTTTAATGCCTCAGATATAACCCAATATTAGAATAAATTGAGTCTCTGTCTCTGCGGATATATCAAATTTTGAATAATGCGACGTCGATCACTGACAGTTTTGCAGTCTGCCTATCCAGTCGTATCGATCTTCTTTAGCACACGTTTCACAGAAGCAAGAGACCATTTTATATAGCTTGGTGTACTACTTTTCATGGGACAGTGTACTGGTTATGACATGCTCAGAGTCCACGTGCTATTACACATAGGAGTCCACCAAATTATAAACACATTTTCCATCTACCGAATGTATTAAATATTTGAAAAATTATGGTAAGAGTCCAGTTTGATTTACACAGTGGGAGTCCTATATGTCATACACACTGGCGATAGGTCGTAGCCCATAATTTATGGACTATAGGCTATCGCCTGTGTGTACGACATATCGGACTCCCACTGTGTAAGTCCAACTGGACTCTCACTATAATGTAATATACTTTTGGATACGATGCCAAAATTGTCAATGTTTCTGTTATGAAGGATTGCTGCTGCTGCTGCTGCCTGATGAGCAATAACTAGACCCGTTAGCCGCTGTTTTGAGTCTTGTTTTATCTAAAGCTTTTATGCGCAATTATTTATTTTTGTATATTTGACTCAGTCTTTGTGAATTATTGGGTATTGCTTATTTCTTGTGCTTGCCTTGACCTTAAGACAAATAATATAATACACTGAGTCCCATAAAATGTAATACACAAAGCAATATCAATAACTTTTTTGTCATTTGTCAACGAATTTTCGCAAATTTTTCACTGGTGCATTCTGCAGACAAATTGCGACAAAAATGTCATTAAATATCCCACCACACGAAAACCGTGTTGCTATACAACCTTGCAAAATTATATGTTTCAAAATAGCACCAACATCTTTTACGGCCGTACAAGCCTCGACATTACTAGTTTATGCTGATTTCTGCTATACAGGCACCACTTTATTGTGAAGCTAACTGAAGTCTTTTGAAGCCATAGATCTCAAAAAATGTTGCTGATTGATGTTATTGTCAGCAGACCAAGCACTATTTAAAACCGGATTGCACCAGTGTGATATTCGTCGATCACAGAGCTATAATCGATGAAACTTGCCTTAATCATCTTATCACAGTTGCTGCCTGCCAAACACAAATCTATGGTAGCCAGTCACATAGCAAAACATGCTAGTTTAGAGCATCCGCATTTCACAAGGTAATGTAGCAACGCATTTTGGGTAAGTCTTTAATGACAGTTTTGTTGCAGAATGTGACAGCAGAAATGAATTATAAACATTTGTTAAAAATTGACAAAGTTATTGATATACATGTAGCTTGGTGTACTACATTTTATGGGACACAATGTACTGTTTACGACATGCTCACAGTCCGCGTGCTATTACACATAGGAGTCCACTAAATTATAAACACATTTTCCATCTACAGAATGTATTAAATATTTGAAAAATTATGGTAAGAGTCCAGTTTTATTTACACAGTGGGAGTACTATATGTCATACACTGGTGATAGGTTGTAACCCATAATTTATGGGCTATGGGCGATCGTTAGTGTGTACGACATATCGGACTCCCACTGTGTAAATCAAACTGGACTCACCATAATATAATGTACACTGTGTTTCAAAAAGTAGTACACACAGCACATCAATAACTTTGTCAACTTTCAACGAATTTTCAAATTTTTTTCACTGACGCGTTCTGCAGACAATTTGATTGCTTCGTTTAATACGATTGGCAGTAGATGCTGGATATATAAACAATAGTAGGCATCATAAAAGTTCACGATAAAACAGTTTGTGACAAAAATATCATTAAATTTCACACCACACCCAAAACGTGTCAGTAAAACCTTGTAAAACAGGTATGCTGAAAAAAGCATGTTTTGCATGTATTTAATGAGTTATTGAGTAACGGACTACCAGAAATATTGTGTATGACAGGCAGCAACTGTGGTAAGATAATTAACGTAGGTTTCATCGATAACTCCATGGTCGATGAATATCACATTGGTGTAGTCCAATTTCACCGCTCTGTCTGTCACCAGTAACAACTGACTAAACGTCACTTTTACGTGAAATGAAAACGTTTTTGCTCTGGACAGTGTTCTATGTTTTGCTGTTCCGGATGCCATTCTCTAATTTTTTTAGCGTAGTTAGTGTGAAAAACATATTATCACTTAACCGAATCAAAATAACATCCATAAAAAACCATTTTGAGCAACTGTGGCTCGAATAGCAGTTTCTTTCAGTCAGCTCTGTAGCAGACATCACTTTGAACACTTAAAACCATTCTGATATTAATCGTTTAGCACTGTATCCTTTTTCAATTCTAGGATTTTTTATTCCAAACATCGATCTTCTTTTGACTACATTTTTTGTTTATCAACAACAAATGACGTTACACATGACGTCAGCCAATAAAAGAAGTAAGTCGTGTTGGAGAAGCAGATCTGTGAAATCACTGAAAAAAAAATGAAAATATCTAGAACAAAATGACAGATTCATTAAAAAGTTTGAGATGGTGACTCAAATACATGTCACATTGTATGTGTAAAAAATTTTTTAATCGGTACAGGTTTTTGCTTGCTATTGCAAAATGTTTAGAGCTCTCACTTTTTTGTGGACACAGCTGTATTTACACATTTGGAGTTCATTATGTTGTAATATATACATGTAGTAATTATATGCAGAGTCTACTTGCTATTGCACAGTAATTTTAATTGGAGTCTATAACTTCTTACACGCTAATAATAGGTGTACCATCTTTGTATTCAACCAAGCCACCCAGGCCAACTCAGCCTGGCCATTTCTAGGTAGATAGGCAGAATGAGTACTGACGGTCTGCCCAGCACTGCTCAAGTAGCAAAATGGCTTAGTAGTGTAACAGTAAGATTTGGATTTGTGATCATGACGTTGTTGGTTGACTCCTGTTTGGGATGCTATCAAGTGGTTAGTGGATGGGTGGCTGTCTGCAGACAGGTAAACTATAAAAGTATGTAAGCAAAACCAAGGTCAACTCAGCCTTCCATCCCTCTGCAGTAGGTAAGTCAAGTACTGGCCTGTCTGGTGTGGGGTTCAGGTGAGACACATTCAACGGTGTTAGGTGTCAGGTAAGGTTATTAGCGTGTAAGATATAATGTCATACTTTACAATTGGTGAAGTGGCAGCTGATCGGCATGAGCTAATAATATGCCACAGCGCACTATGTGGCTATCCATTGCTTACATCAGCGAACAATCGGACCCACGGTTTGCAGCTAGCAGACATACTACACCCCAGTCAGCCACACTAGGCCTTCACCCTGTAGCCTGTAAGCTGCAACTCATATTCTGTGCCGCCGAGGGTAGGATACTGAGTTAACATGAGTACACAGTAGGCTAGCAATTTGCTTGCAATTGCTTGCAAATGGCACATAGTAAAAATTGAACCAAAACCTGAAAGTTACAAGTCAAGACCAAGCACTAGACCATGTACAGCTGCACAGGAATGCAGGCATCAACAACTTGTTCATAGTTGTTTCCTGGTAGTGGAGTTGAACCAACAACCTCTTGGTCATGAATTCAATGCCCTGAGCCACCAAGCCACCTTAAATGAAACGTAAATTGTATTATGTGTGTGCAGAGTTCAGCACTGCAAGCAGGAATTTAGCATCTGGGGCGGTCGTGCATGATAAACGTCATGCATGCTACTACTGTGACATGCTTGTCACAAATATTGGCAGACACTATCAAGAGATACATTCTGATGAAAAAGAAGTTACGCAGTTGTGCCAAGCTGCTAACAAGAAGGAAAAGCAGATTCAGTTGTCAAAACTACGTCTGTTAGGAGACTACCATCATAATCTCAAAGTTATTCAAATGAAAAAAGGCCTAATGATTTTGGTCCGTCGTCCTTCCCATGGCCATACCCCTGATGTGGGGGATTATTTGCCATGCACACATTGTTTAGGCTTCCTGCATCGAAAGGATCTCTGGCGGCATGTCAAGCACTGCCCGTGTCGTGTTGAAGCTCTCGAAGCACATTCATTTCGCAGATATCAAGTGGAAGCCCGTCTTCTTGTTGCACCGATTGTAAATGGCTGTTCTTCTGCCAGTCCAGCTCTACAGAGTGTTTTGACCATCATGAAGACAGATGAAATAGGATTAGTCGCAAGGAATGACCGTCTCATTTTGTCTTACGGGAATGTGTGTGCTGAGAAGATGGCGAGACATGAAGCCACATATGTTTCTCAAAAAATGCGGCAGCTTGCTAGATTGGTCATGAAACTGAGGGAACTGAAAGGTCGTGCAGATGCACAGCTGTCAGATTTCCTGTCTCCCGATTCATTTGATGATGTTGTGTCAGCAGTGAAATCAGTATGTGAGTTTGTCCCTTCAGATGAGCAGCAGTTGGCACGTTTAAGCACACCATCATTGGCACTGAAACTTGGCCATGCACTACAGAAGTGTGCAGCCATGCTGCGAAATGCAGCACTAAAAGCAAAAGACAGTGACCTGACATCATCCGCAGCAAACTACCTCCTGATACATGCATCTGAATGGCCACAAAGAGTGTCTACATTTGCATTGCGAACCATTAGTTTGGATCGACAGAATAACCCGGAAGTCCTGCCATTAACGGGTGACATCATCAAGTTGAGTAAATATCTTGATGTTGAATTGCCGAAGAGAACGGCAGCTTATGAAGAAGAATGCACTGCAGTGAATTACGAAGAACTGGTTCATGTCACTCTGTCTAAGCTCATCGCGTTCAATAAACGACGGTCAGGTGAGACAGAGCGGATAGAGGTTCAACAGTATGCTCGTTTGCCACATGTTGTTGGATTAGCCAATGAGGAATTTTCTGCCACTCTTAAGCCTTCCGAGAGAAAACTTTGTGAGAGGCTACACGTGTTAAGCATAACTGGCAAGCGAGGCAGAACAGTACCACTTCTGTTAACAGCCGACCTGAAGAAGGCTATGGATGTAATTGCAAACGCTGAAATGAGAGCAGCTGTAGGAGTGTCTCCATCGAATGTATACGTGTTCGCTCGTGCATGTATATCTTCACTCCATCCATTCCGAGGAAGTGACTGTTTGAAGAAATGTGCTGTTGCAGCAGAGTGTGAGCAACCACAAACTGTCACAAGCAAATATATGCGAAAGTACATCAGTACAGTTTCGCAAGTTATGGCTCTGACTCCGAATGAGCTTGAGTGGCTTACTGGTCATCTGGGCCACAGCACAGATGTGCACAAACTGTTCTACCGTATGCACATCTCCACGATAGAATTGGCAAAAGTGAGCAAGTTGCTGATTGCAGTGGATGAAGGTAAAGCGCACGAATTTGCGGGCAAGTCGATGGAGGACATAGACATAGATGATAATCTGCCTATGCAGAAATCCGATGATTTGAAGCCTTCTTCTGAAGTCGATACACGCACAGATGTTGAGCCATCTGACAGCAGCTCTGATGAAGAGGACCAGACAGTCGATCAAGTAAGAGGAAGGAAACGCATGATCAGTGACAGTGACAGTGATGATGAGGGAATACCACACAAAAAGTCTCGTAAAAGTGTGAAAAAGATCCCGTGGTCGGCTGATGAAAAACAAGCAGTACTGAAGGCATTGAGTATTCACCTGAAAAAAGGTACCGTACCTGGCAAAAAAGAATGCGAACAAGTAAAAGCTAATAGTGGAGATCTGTTGGCAAATCGAACGTGGTTCCAGATAAAATACTGCGTGAAGAATGCAATAACTGCCAGCAAAAGAATGGCCAATAGGCCAAAATAACTGTCTAAGCAAGTCATTGCTGCTGTCAAACTGTGCGGTAATGAGTGTTTTTACATTAGTTTGAGTACTGACATTACGTTATGCATAGTGTTCGTGTGATTTAGATTTTTTTGGTTATATTTGGTTAAATGGTTTGAACATGAGTAAGCCAAAGCTTACAGTAGAGCTGTTTTTGTCAAACAGAACGTGAAACCAAATCAGATACTGCCGTGTTGGCCAGTCTCTTGCTTGCTGAATATTGCAGTCTCGGAAAGTTAATGCTGTTGAACTGTCCATCTTTTTGCATTAATGTTGAGTAAATGATCTTGATGTTCAAAGAATGTGCCGCAGCGAATTATAAAGAACTGGTTCATGTCACTTGTTAATTGATTTTTGACAAATGCTTTGAGCAATGACATTTCAACAGTTCAACAGCATTAACTTTCCGAGACTGCAACGTAGATGTGCTTTTTGTGATTTTAATTAAGTGATTTTGAATGCGAGCAAGTCAACCCTAATACACCGTGTCCCCCAAAAACATCCCGAACATTTTCAATTGTAGCTTGAAGCAGGATTATCAGATTGTAATAATTTTTGGTACAAACATTCCTGAGACAGTTGGCCATCAAACAGCCATTCAATGTCCCACCTCACCCAACGTTTGTTCCTGCACTACCCGGGGAAAACAGAACCAACGAAATATTGCATTTTTATTCAATGCAGTATTATTACTTAATCAAAATAACGCACAAAAGCAGATTTTGAACACATCTATGACACTTTGACTGACATGTCATCCAGCTGTCCATTTTTCAACTACTTACAGCAAAACTGATCGAAATGTTGGCCCATTATGTGAATGCAGGTACGGAGATACTTTCTCCTTTCATTGACAGCAGGGTCAATAATGTTCTGCTCCAGACCAATCGAAAATTCAACCGTATTTTCTTGAAATCAGCAATATTCCTGAACGTCATCTAGTAAACATACTGCTGCATAACAGTCAAAACTTGTAATCGAACGGCGGTTGTGGCCACAGATCTGGATTGATTGGATTTATTGACGTTTTTTTCCATTTTCTTCAACACGTATTTTACTTGGTCTGCTTTCCTCAGGTAGTGCAGAAGCATATGTTAAATGAGGTGAGAACTTAGTCATTCAGTAGCCAGCTGTATCACAAATAATTGTTCTAAAATTATAAAAATTTGTGTTGGGGATGTTTTGGATTGTGTAGAACTCTTTTGTGTCACTTTTTGATTGATTTTTGACAATCAGCTTGTGTAATGCCATTACTTTACGTTTATAACCTTCATGTGTTCTTGTTATTTCAGTTAAATGGTTTTGAATTTGACAAAGAATTTTGTGAATTTGATCAACACTTTTGAGTGACTATTTTGTGTTGACTTGACTAACGGTCGATTGTTCCATGCACACTGCACACGTTAGAGTTAACCGGGTAATTCCCCGAGTTAACCTCATGGTTAACTCATGGCACGTTGTTTCATGCTAAAATTCGCGAGTTAACTGCTAATTTGTCCCCAAAAATGTGTGCGAGGTTAACCCAAGGGTTAATGTTAACCTTTGGTTAGCAAACCAACAGTTAACCTAGGCATGGAACAATCGACCCTAAGGGAGTGACAGCCTTTTAGGAGAATGCACTGAAGTGAATTATGAAGAACTGTTTCATGTCACTTGTTAATTAGTCTTTTTTTTATAAAACAGTTTGAGTAGTGACATTACATTGCATAATTTACTTCAGTCCATTCTCCTAAAAGGCTGTCATTCCCTTAGGGTCGATTGTTCCATGCGTAGGTTAACTCACAGGTTTGCTCACCAAGGGTTAACATTAACCCTTGGGTTAACCTAGCACACACTTTTGAGGACAAATTAGCAGTTATCTCGCAAATTTTAGTGACACAATGTAGTTGAGTAAATGCACTACAGTGAGTTGCGTAGAACTGTTTTATGTTGCTTCTTAATTGGTTTTTCGACAATCTGCTTTTGTAATGTACTGTCTTAATGTGACAAAGATGCTTTCTTGTTATTTCTGTTAAGCAGTTTTGATTGTGACCAAGTCACATAGTCGAGTTGTTTTGTCATACAGAACGTGGCATCAAATCAAACACTGTCTAAAGAATGTTATCTAGACCTATTGGCCTGTGTTCTGGTTGCAGTTATTGCAGTCTGCGAAAGTTGATAGAACTGAACTGTCCATCTGTTTGCATTAATGTTTAGAGTAAATGTTTTGATGTTGATTTGACTAAGGGCATGGCAGCCTTGAAGTGTTTTGTGTCATTTCTTATTTGGTTTTTGACAAACAGTTACATTACATATCGAGGGTGGAATGGCAAAACATCATATCTACATTTGTCTATGGCAAAACGTTTTACCTACAAACTACAAAGTTCAGTATTCTAATCAAATATCTACTTCATTGCACAACGAAATACAGCAAACAAATCTGGGTGTTATTTATTAACAAACTTTACAAGAACATTAAAAACAAAGGTCTGAAAAATGCTTTGCGTGGAAGTTTTTTTTTCAAGTTTCTTGAAATGTCATCGACAGCAGATAGGATGTTTTGCCATTCTACCCTCGATATATTGTGTTCATGTGACATAGTTTTAGTTAAGTCGTTTTGAATGTGAGCAAGTCAAAATAGCGGAGCTGTTTTGTCAAACAGAACTTGGTGCCGTATTAAATACATTAAAACTGTGTGTATAATGCATTGTAAGTAGGAGACTCGCCCATCGACCTACATGGTATGTAAGAGTTGATGCTGCTGCTGAACTGTGCATGTGTTTGCATTAATGTTTTTGTTGGTAATATCATCTATACTTGAGTGAATTGAATATCTTGATGTTGAATTGCCTTCGAGAATAGCAATTCACATCTAGATATTCACTGAACTTTATGATTATACTAGTAAAACATTAATGCAAACAGATGAACAGTAGAATGCACTGCAGTGGATTATGTAGAACTGTTTTGTGTCACTTGCTAATTTGTTTTCTGACAATTGGATAGAGTAGTGACATGTTAAGTACGTTGTTCATGTAACATAGATTTTTTTATGTTATTCAGTTCAGTGGTTTAATGTCGTTCAGTATTCCTTACTTGCAGTATTCTTAGTTTACTTGAGTTTTATAGCTCAATTTGAATAAAGACTTGTACGTCGTATATAGGTGTAATGTTATATTGCTTTGTACTGACAAAAACACCTGTCACTGGAGTATAGCAACTTAATCAGCTAAGCACACACATTAGTACAAGTAACCGCACTAAAAAGCTTTTGATAAGATAGGATTCAAACTGCCAGGTAACGGGTCTGGTTGTCACTTATTATTGGAGCAAAATCAAATGTCTTAGACGATCCTTCCTGGCTGGAACATTGACAGAGCATAAAAAATATATCAAATTATGGTGAGAGTCCAGTTGGAATTATACAGTGGGAGTCCGATATGCCACACACACTGGTGATAGCCTACAGCCTGTAATACTATTTACGACATCTTCAGAGTCCACTTGTGATTACACGTTGGAGTCCACTAAGTCGTAAACACATTTTGCAGCCACACAATGTATTATACTGTATATTCAAGAAATATGGTGAGAGTCCGGTTGGTGATACACAGTTGGAGTCGCCTATGACATACACAGTGGCTTCTATCCCTATACCTAGTGGGCGCAGCTTGCGCCCAGTGAAAAATAGGGGGGGATTTTTTTGAGGGTGTAAATCAAAAATAGGGGGTGGGGAAGTTTTGATAAGGTTGCAGATCAAAACTCCTTTATTTTCACTGGGCAAACTACACCCTTAACATAACTCCCCCTATTTTTTAGTTCCCCCCTATTTTCACTGTCAAACTACACCGTTAACAAAACTTCCCCCCATATTTTTACTTCCCGCCCTATTTTTCAGTCTGCACCCTGAACAAACCCCCCCCTATTCTCAATGGGCAAACTAGACCCTTAACAGAACTTCCCCTAATTAAGTTTTGTTTTGCTTTTTGCGCCAGTATATGACAGTGCAGAGACGTAGTCGTTGAGTCGCCGCACTGCAGTGCTGCCCATGCTCATACCACGCTACAATTTGGCAAATTGTTTCACAGAGAACATGCACCCTGCACGGCAGTCAGTGGCTTCTATCCCCCCAAATTTGAAGTCGAAATCGGGCACAAGTTCCCCCCCCCACTTTTGGGCTCATGTTCCCCCACTTTCGGGCTCAACCCCCCTCCCCCTCGCCTTTGGGCTCCGTTCCTTTCCTGCCTATCATCCATGGCCCTATCCGCCCCTTTTCCTTCCCCTATCTCTCTACTCCGCTTCCCTATGCTTTATCCCCCTTTCCCTCTACGTTCCCTCCTCCCATTTTCGTTCCTTCCTCTTCCCTTTCCCGAGGGGCCCCACACCCAGCTAGAGGGTCTAGCCAGCCAAGTTCTGTAAGCTCCCCCAGCAAATTCGGGCAGAGCCTGGCCGACAAATGGTTTGTGAACTGCATTTTGAGGTCAAAACAGCTATTCTGCAAATTTTCGTCAGAAGAGATTATCGGTGCTCAAATTTTCAATTTTGCTCCCCCAAATTTTCCCAAATGGAAAATTCTAGCACCATTTTTTTTATTTTGGGAAGAAAATTTCCTGACAAAGAATTGGGGCACTTGCGCTCTGCATCCACCTGTCACAACATCGATTCACTGTCTGTCATGTTTTCACACTGCACAAGCTCTGGTAGTAATTCCTTTTACTTGAAAATGGTCAAATATTATACAAGCAAACGACAGTAATACAATACAAAATACAAAACCACACAAAAAGGATAACATTGAAAATAACACAATAATAATTACTTCCATTTAATTAACACTGAGTGTCCAGAATTCTTGCCATTTTACTAGAAGAAAAAGTAAGCCAGTAGGCTACAAAACATGGTTATATGCATCCTCAAACAGATTGAAATGGCGTAATTTTGCTTCATAGTAAATAAGACAGAATAAGTAAACGAAAGAGCTGAAAGGCGCTGTGTGAACGAATATCCACGAACCAGGACTAAGATATAATGTCATACTGGTTAGTATCAGTCTAACTTCGCTATGAACGGCACGCGCCTGTGCAAAACGTATCGACGAGACGAAATGGTCCGATTCCCGAAACGAGACGTAGGCTATTGCGCCGAGACAGAGACGTTGAGGATTTTGTCCGAGACGAGACGTCAATAGGTACGTCTCGAGACCGTCTGGAGACCGAGACCACATCTCTGACATCCTATGCATAAAATAATCTGTATCTGTATAGGCCTAAGCCAGGGCCACCGGGAATTTGGACTCTTCCAAATTCCCCCGGGAATTCCCGGGAATTTTGCGGAAATACTATTTTTTGCATTTTCCATGCATTTTTAATTCAGAAGACAGTCTAAATTATCGTTTTCAGTTGCATCAAACGAATCATCAGATTGAAATGTACTAATTACGAGCATTATGGACAAATACCGTACCCGATACATTGATTGATACATCTATAGCTGATCTATTACTACGGTGCACTGCAGGGCGCGTTGAATACTCGAGTACTCGATTACTCGAATCCGAAATTCGACTCGAGTAATTTTAGGAAAATCTGGAAAATTCGTTCGAAAAAATCTAAACATATGCGATCAATCGAGTGTGCTTGCGTTTGACTCTTTTCAAGAACTGTTTTTGCTACTATAATAGGTGCAATAATTAATTGTTTTAGAAAAAGGGAATTTTTGGGAATTTTAAATCTGAAAACGGGGGGATTTTCCACTTCCAAAGCGGGAATTCCCGGTGGCCTCGGCCTAAGCCTAGTCCCGAAATGGGATGCCAGGATCCCGGGATTACAAATTTCTCAATTCCGGATTCCGGGATTGAATCTCAATCTTGGTAGGGCCTATTGCAATCACTACTTTGGAGCCTATAACGTTGTGTGTAGAATCCACGTGGCTACCTCGCGGAGTCCATGAAGAACGTGTCAGTAGAGTCCACAGAGCAGGAGTATGGAGTTCAGAATGACAATACCCTTGGAGCGCATAACGTCGTGTGTAAAATAGGGAGTCCACGTGGCTATACCTCGCGGAGTCCATGAAGAATGTGTCAGGAGAGTCCACAGAGCAGGAGTATGGAGTTCAGAATGACAATACCCTTGGAGCGCATAACGTCGTGTGTAGGGAGTCCACGTGGCTATTTGAGAGTCCACTTTGCACCTTCTTAAAACGGCCATAGCAGCGGCAGCTTTCGCCCCACAGTTACCAGCCTATGCTCAATCGACTCGTATTTTCATTAGCTATTCAATGATACTAATTTTACGTTGCTAGCTGCCTTCCTTACTGAGAGTCCACAGTGACGGCATCGGGCACAAGAGTCTACTTCGGGGCACGTGCATGACTGTGTGTG
>Ga0209052_1000183_pt1 | contig 20831 bp, 16 predicted proteins | sample WorMetHEROISLAND_2_FD_187409 | JGI IMG/M metagenome (GOLD analysis project Ga0209052, IMG submission 187409) | Marine gutless worms symbiont microbial communities from Max Planck institute for Marine Microbiology, Germany - Olavius sp. 4 HERON... | ecosystem: Host-associated > Annelida >...
TTTAGGAGTTTTAATAACAAATATTACAAATAATATCAATATGATAATCGTTTTTTAGCAACTATTTTGATAGAAAACGACCTATAGTTCGTTGCCATGAGCAACGCTGATGGACGGGGTTATTGGACAGCCTGTTTATCCCCGCCTGTTAATATGCTATGTTGGGCCAAATTTCTCGCCGGTCCGGATTATTTATAGCATGAACGGTGTTCTTGCTTATTCTATTAAATATATTTTTTTCATACCGCTAACGGCAGCATCTTTGTGACTACCCTCTAAAACCGGGCGCTTTGGCCAATTCGCGGGAGACTGAAAGTGAAAAAAATCTCACGGCGCCAATTCCTATACGGCAGCGCCGCCGGCATTGCGGTCGGTGTCGCGACCCAGGTGAGCGGTCCCCTGGGAACCTGCCGGGCCGCGATCAACCAAGACATCGGCGGGCGCGTGTTCAAAGGAGATGCCCCGCGAGAGCTCTGGCAGTGGTCCCGCGAGGGTTTTGCCTACAAACGATTGGGCGATGAAAAGGTCATCTGCCTGATCTGTCCCAATCTCTGCCTGCTGGCCGCCGGCGACCGCAGTGTCTGCCGCTCCAAGGTCAACCTGGATGGCCGACTTTACAGCCTGACCTACGGCAATCCCTGCTCGGTCAACACCGATCCCATCGAAAAAAAACCGCTCTTTCATTTCAAACCCCGTATCAAGGCATTTTCACTGGCGACCACCGGCTGCAACTTCCGCTGCCTGAACTGCCAGAATTGGGAGATCTCCCAGGCCAAGCCCCACGAGGTCCCCTATACTTACACGCTTTTTCCGCCTGATGTGATCGAGGCGGCCAAGAAGTCCCGGGCCGAATCGATTGCCTACACCTACTCGGAGCCGATTACCTTTTTCGAGTACATGCTCGACACCGCCCGACTGGCCCGCAAAGCGGGCATATACAACCTGTGGGTGTCCAACGGTTACATCAATCCGGAGCCCCTGAAAGTGCTCTGCCAGGTGCTCGATGGCGCCACCATAAACCTCAAGGCCTATGACGATGACGTCTACCGGGCGCTCAACGGCGGTCGTCTGCAGCCGGTGCTGGACACTTTCAAAATCCTTCATGAGCGGCGCGTTCATTTTGAGATGATCAACCTGGTGGTGCCCGGCTACAGTGATGACGATGACGTGGTCAAACGCATGTGCGCCTGGATCCTGGATAACATCGGTCCGGACTATCCCCTGCATTTTCTGCGGTTTTTCCCGCGCTACAAGCTGGACCGCCTGCCGCCCACCCCGGTGTCTACCCTGACCCGTTTCCGGAAACTGGCCATGGAGCTGGGGATTCACTATGTCTATGTCGGCAACGTCGCCCGCCACCCCGGCAACAACACCTACTGCCACCATTGCAATAAACTGCTGATCGAACGCCGCGGATATTTCATCCCCGCATACAACCTGCAGGGCAGCCGCTGCCGGTTCTGCGATACGGAAATACCGGGGGTCTGGCATTCCGGGAATTCGGAAGGCCGAATTGGCAAAGCGCAGGGAGCATAGGGCCTGGCGTAAAATAGCAAAGCGCACAGCGCATAGGGCATAGGGCATAGGGTAGGAAAGGCGAACAGACGACAGAAGACAGAATAACAAATGACAGATGTCCGCCTCGCGCGCCGAACACCGAATGCCATACCCGTCATCCCCAAAGCGCTATACCCTCTGCGCCATGCCCCATGCGCTATGCTCCATGCCCTGAGCCGTGCGCCGATAGCCGGCCCCACCCCTTCTCAACTTATCACCTACCCACTTTATCAACTTCTCAATTTCTGCTATTCCGCACCGGCACGCGAGTCAGCCAGGATGGGCTCGATTTTGAGTTCGGTGATGCGTGCGAAATGGCGGATATTTCCGCTGACCAATTTCAGGTCGTGATAAACGGCAGTGGCGGCAATTTGTATGTCGGCATCGGGCAGGATGATGCCCGCCGTTTCAAGCCTGGCCCGAATTTGTCCGAAAACTCTGGCGGTGGCCACATCATAGGGCAAGGCTGTAACAGCCGGTAAAATGCGCTGTTCGATGTTGTTGAGATGTTTCCGCCTGGCGGGAGACCGGTACGCCCCCTTGTAGAGTTCCCCGATCACGACCGCACTCGTAAATTGCTCCTCCCGGGACAGATTGCCCAGCCAAGCTAAATAGGCTTTCAGGGGGCGTGGCCGCAGCAGCTCGGAGATCGCATCAGTATCGAATAGGTAAGCCATATATATCTGGGATTTTAGAATTTCGATTTTAGGTCCGCTGCCTCTCCATCCGAGCCGCAGACGCTAAGAATTAAGAGCCGGCGGATCCATTTGGTAAAGAATCCAAGACCAGAGGAGCAGGTTTTTTATTGTTGGAGCGGAAAATTATAAAGCAAAGCAATATTGCAAATCCGCAATCCAAAATCCGCAATCTAAAATTGCTCCTCATCTCTGTGCCCATAGCGTACGCTGGCATCCAGAATCTGCACCAGTTCTTCCGAGCCGTCCCAGCCGCCTGCGAGACTGGCCAATCCTCCCTCAGGCCCGGCTTTTTTCAGCCGGTCGAGATTATCAAGATCCTTGGGATGAACCAGCGCGGCCACCGGTTTTCCGTGTCTTTTAATCAGCACCGACAGGCCCTTTTCCACGTCCCGGATGCATGCAGACAGAGTGGCTTTGGCTTCGGCAAGGGAAATTTCTTTGTTCATAGTTCACCTCAAAAATTGATCAATTAGACTATATTGACCAATTTAAAAGAAGTCAAGGATATTTCTAACGCATTTTATATGAAACTTCATTAAGTTAGAAAGCAAACCGCAGAACCGCAGAATATCGAATAACGAATTTCGAAGGATGGAATTGCTCCGCTCAAGCTTTTTTTAAATAGACAGAATACATTATTCGACGTTCGATGTTCATTAGTTTCTTCCCTTGGTCAGACTGGCGGTTTTTTTGGCCAGCGGCCGCCGCTCGTGTGAAACTTCATTAAGCCATGAAATAAAGTAGTGCGGGGTTTCCAGCATAGCTGGATGACCCATTGATCCCAATTGTCAAAGGTGGACTTTATCCCCGCCATCCAGCGACGCTCACATATGCCGGACAAATTTATGAGACTTTTACGGGCAGGGATAAACCGCCGCCCCTACTTTTCGGACCGAGCCTCGTTAGTAGTGGCGGGGTTTATCCCCGCCAATTTTTACGATGGTATATTTTCAAGAATAGGATTGCCTCCAGGAAAAGCGATATAATTTTTTCACTTTCCGTTCATCAGTTTCCCCATGGGCCCCCGCTGGCGCGGGATGACACATCATCACCAGATGACCCTGCTTCGCCTTTCAGGCTTCTCAGGGCAGGCAGAGAACAGAAAACAGACGACAGAATAACAAATGACAGATGTCCGCCTCGCGCGCCGAACACCGTCTCCTACCTTCTCAACTTCTCACCTTCTTGGTCTGCCATGCGCTATGCGCCATGCCCTCTGCCACAGGCCCTATACCCTAAACCCTACACCCTATACCTTGCAGTTTCCCCGTGCGCCGAAAGCCGAACACCGAATGCCATGCCCGTCATCCCCCAAGCGCTATACCCACTGCGCCATGCCCCATGCCCTCTGCGCCATGCGCTATGCTCCATGCCCTGAGCCGTGCGCCAAATGCCGGACATCGTCATTTCCAGGCACAAATTTTGCAGCATATCTTTCGATATTCTGTTCATGAACAGTGTGTCCAACCCGGGACAGCTTGGCACCAGAAAGGCAGCCCTGATGACAAAACAGAAAGATGCATATGTTGCGCCGCCGGGCATTTTTCTTCTGATTCTAACCTGTTTTTTCCTTTCGGGACTTTCGGGCTTGATCTACGAGATCCTGTGGACCCGGATGATCGTGAAAATTATCGGCAGCGCACCTTTTGCCGTCAGCACTATTCTATCCATCTTCATGGGAGGCCTGGGTGTCGGTGCTTATCTGGCCGGCCGCATCATCGATCGCATCGAACAGGATCTGGCCCTGGTAAAGCTATACGGGCTGCTGGAATTGCTGATCGGGGCCTATTGTCTACTGATACCGCCGCTGCTCACGGCGCTCCTTGCGCTTCAAACCATGCTCTACAATGGTCTTTACGAGCAGTTGGTTGTCTACCACCTGATAACCTTCGTGCTCTGTGCCGCCATTTTCGGACTTCCGGTTGTCTCAATGGGCGCCACGCTGCCGATTTTGTGCCGCTTTTATGTCCGAAACCTCGGGCACTTAGGGGGCCATATCGGGCGGCTCTGCGGCCTGAATACCATCGGGGCCGCCCTGGGGTCACTGGTCTGCGGTTTCTGGTTGATCGATTTATGGGGAGTTACCGGCAGCCTGGCAGCTGCCGTGGCCGTCAACCTTGTGATCGGTCTGGCCTGTCTGATTGCCGGCCACAAGGCCCGGCTGATTGTGTCTAACAAGGTCCCGGGGATGTCGGCCGTCGATATAAAAACAGAAGAAGTACAAAAGTTTAAACCGGTGTCGGCCGGATCTTTCGAAAGAAAAGCCTCCCTGGTTATTTTTGGAATATCGGGCTTTTGTGCCATGGCCGCCCAAGTGATCTGGACGCGCCTGCTGGGCCTGATGGTTGGCCCCACCACTTATTCGTTCACCATCGTGCTGGTCACATTCATTACCGGGCTGGCCCTGGGCAGCATGATATTCGGCTATCTGGCCGACAAAGTAAAAAACAGTTTTCATTGGCTGCTTGCGACCCAGATCGCCGCCGCCCTGCTGGTGCTGGGTGTCAGTCAGTTAATGGGCGGAAGTCAGCTGTTTTTTGCCAAGCTGATTTTCAGCTTCAAAGATCAGTTCGCTGTGCAGCACATCCTCAAGGCCGCTTTTATATTCGGTTTCATGATTTGGCCCACCCTGTGTTTTGGCGCCTGTTTTCCGCTGGTCGGCAAGATCTGCACGCGGTCTGTGACTGATTTGGGCCGCTCCATCGGCCTGGCTTATATGATCAATGCCTTCGGCGCCCTATTGGGGCCCGTTATGGCCGGATTTGTGCTCATTCCGCTGGTTGGCAAAGCAACTGCGCTCAGCCTGGTGGTCGGCCTGCAGCTGATTGCCTGCCTTTGGACGGCGGCCGTTCTGCCGGCGAAAAAAAAGCAGTTAACGTCGCGTTTCTGGCTGCCGGCGACTGCGGCCCTGATGGGTCTGGTTGTTTGCTTTTATTATCCTACCCTCCCCCACCATCAGCTATCCGTGGGAAAATATCATCGTTTCAACAAAATCCAAACCGAACTGACCAGGAGGGGATGGCTGGAATCCCTTATGCGAGGAAAGCGGATTCTGACGCGCTTTGAAAATGACGAACTGGTTTATTGCGGCGAGGGTATCGGCGGATTTACCACGGTGACCCGATCTGCCGACGCCCTGGGCAAGTTGGAATACTGTCTGACCAACAGCGGAAAACCGGAAGCCTCAACCCAGGGTGACATGGGCACCCAAACCATCGCGGCCCATTTCCCGATGCTGTTTCAAAAAGATCCCAGGTCGGTGATGGTTATCGGCCTGGCAAGCGGCGTGACTGCCGGCGAAGTGCTGTACTATCCGGTTGAGAAGCTGGATGTCCTGGAAATTAACGCAGAGGTGGCGGCCGCCTCGGATTATTTTCGCTTGTGGAACAACAACGTGCTTTCAGATCCGCGAACTCAGCTGATCATCCAGGACGCACGCGCCCATCTGCAGCTGACCGACCGCCGCTATGATGTGATTATCTCCGAGCCCTCCAATCCCTGGATGGCGGGTCTGGCAGCGCTCTTTACCCGTGATTTTTTTGCCCTGGCCAAAGAACGCCTGACGGATGAGGGTGTTTTTGTTCAATGGATGCATGCCTATCAGATGGACTGGGAATCCTTCGCCCTGGCGGGCCGGACATTTGCCGAGGTATTCCCCAACAGCCTTTTGCTGGTCACCGGACCTTCCGGACGGGGCAGCGACTACCTCCTGGTGGGAATTAAAGGTCAAAAACGGTTGAACCTGAAATATGCCACCCCCAAACAGGTGTACGCCCGCAAATCCAACAATGTGGATATCCGTGACCCGCGGCTGTTTTTCCGCATGATACTGTCCCAAAACCTGCCGCACCTATTCGGTCAGGGCGAGATTCATACGGACAATCGCCCCCGCCTTGAATTCAGCGCTCCCAGGCTGATGTTTAACGATGAACCGCAGATCCGTATCAGTCGACAAATCCACTCCCAAAGATGGTCAAACCTTGCGCCGGAAACCCTCCAGGTCATCCGGCAGGTGGTTGGGGATACGGATTCGCAAATCGATTACGCCGCCCTGGCGCTGTCGCTTTACAGCCCTTTTGATGGGATGATCGACACAGCCCGGGCCAGCGCATCACAAGTGAATCGCTTCTATGGTTTGGTGGAAAAATTTTGTACGGAAAATGAGGTCGATTTTTCAATTTTCTCCGACAACATCCTCCAACAGCGCTGTCTTGCCATCCAGATAGACGTCATCGCTCCAAAAGTGGATCGCCTGCCGGATCGTCTGCTCTCCTATTCCTATCTTGGTACGCTGTACAGCCTGACCGGGCAGCATACCCTCGCCCGCAACTATTACACAAAGGCACTGAAATTAGGCCCTCTGGCCGCACCCATGCATAACAACCTGGGGATCGCCCTGATAGTTGAAGGCCGGATGGATGAGGCCATCCACCACTTCTCAGAGGCGATACGCACAGATGCCGGCTACGAGGAGGCCTATGTCAACCTGGGGCATACCCATTTCAGACTGGGTCGATTCGATGAGGCTATCAGCCATTACAACGATGCGCTGCGCTTAAATCCCAGGCGGGCCAAGACCCACTACCGGCTGGGGCTGGCCCTGGCTGAACGCAACCGTCCGGATGACGCCGCCCGGCATTTCGATCAGGCCCTGCGTCTAGACCCCAACCTCCCAGGTGCCCGTTACCATAAGAAAATTGCCCGGAGGCGTGCTCGCAACTAAAGTAAAAAGTCACGGCCGATCAATCAAAGCAAGCGCTGCGACGCGCTCACTGTTTTGAGAGCCGACAGCCATTTCGAGATGTTTCTTGCCCTCACATAAATCAAAATCATAAATCCGAAAAAATTTAATGGGCTATTAAAACATTTAATAGTCGTGCTGAAATCAGGATCGCAACCCGCCGCCAGGCCGAATCGATTTGCGAACAAATAATTAGCTAATATGCTGATAAAATTATAAATTTTATGACAATACACCTGTAGTGAAAAGCAAGGCGGAGGGTCAACTGTCATTGGCATGATATTTGAAAGAAGCTGTTTAAAACCATTTCTCACCATTAAAGGGAAATTAAATATGATGCGCAAAGATTCAGGATTCAGCTTATTGGAAATGATGACCGCAATCGCCATAATTGGGGTGCTGTGTGCCATCACCACACCCAATCTAATCAAATGGCTGCCCAAGTACCGGGTCGGCAGTGCCGCCCGGACGGTAATGTCGACCATGGAGTACGCCCGCGTCAATGCCATCAAGACCAACACGTCGGTTACCACAAATTTTAATTGGGATCCCGCAACGGTGACGGTGGTCGATTCCAACGGCAAGACCCTGCGAATCCGCCGCCTGCCGCAGGATGTCGTCTTTTATAACCTGAATTTGGGGCTCTCGGTGACCTTCAACGGACACGGTTTTTCAAGTCAAAGCGGCAGCTTGGGGGTAGAAAATTCAGACGGCACCTACTATCGCATTATCGATCTGACGTTAGGGGGAAATGTCAGTATTCAATAACGGCCGGAGTCTGCATTCGGCACATTATTCATCGCCATTGGGCGATCTGGAAAATAACAAATGATTTCTACGATGAGATGCGCAAAGGGTTTTTCACTTCTGGAACTGCTGGTGTCCATCGCTGCTGCCTCGGTGATAATGGCGGCGATTTCCAGCTTTTACCACAGTCAACTCAAAACCCATGTCACCCAGGAGGAACTGGTAGACATGCAGCAGGATGCCAGGGCGGCGATGTACATGATGGTCCGCGAGATCCGCATGGCCGGCTTCGATCCGCTCAACACGGGCGCGTCAATCCGATTGGCCGATGAAACTCAAATCGCCTTTGACAGCGATAGCGACGGCACCGCCGACGGCAGTATCGTCGATGCCGAGCGCATTTATTACGGTCTGGACAACGGCAACTTGGTCCGGGGTGGTTGGGACAATCCCGGCTCGCCCAGTCCCAAAAATATGAGCCCGGTGGCCTTGAACATCGATGCGCTCGATTTCGTCTACCTGGACAGCGCCGGGGATACCACAACGGATCTGGACGCCATCCGTTCGGTTCAGATCACCGTGGTGGCCCGCTCGGGCGAACATGCTCGGGCGCTGATGTACAAACGCCCGGACTTATCGAGCTATAGAAATCAGCAGGGAACGGTCATTCTACCTGCTCAAAACGATAATTTTCGCCGCATGCGGCTGACCGCAGAGGTCAGGGCCCGCAACCTGGGGCTGTAGGGAGTCGCCGGTATGCAATGCGAGCAGACAGTTGATAAGGTTGCGGCCATTAGAGGCCGGCAGGGTTTCACCCTGATCGAGGTGTTGATCGCCATGGCCATTTTTGCCGTCGGTATTCTGGCCGTCGGGGCCATGCAGATTTCTTCGAGCAACAACAACACCGGCGCCCGCATCCAGACCGAGGAGTACACCTGGGTCATAGACCAGATCGAGCGCCTGACGGGCCTGGGCTACGATGAGGAAGACCTGGATGCCGGGCCCCACAGCATTTCCCGGTGGCCCTACACGGTCTCCTGGACGGTGACCGAGAACGACCCGGTGGACGGCGCCAAGCGCATTGCGGTCACCGCAGACGGTGAGCACAAACAGGCCCGGCCGCTGACCATCGAATTTATCAAGGCCCGCTGACTGTTACAACACCACGGCAGTTAAACCTCGGTATGAAAAGAATACAGCCCATGCGGCGGATGACGACCATCATAACCAATCAGCAGGGATCGATTATCACCATGACACTGATCATGCTGGCATTGCTGACATTTATCGGCATCGCATCCACCAACACCAGCACCACCGAGCGGAAGGTGTCGACCAATGCCGTACTGCACAATGTGGCCTTTTACACGGCTGATTCCGGCATTGCCGCCGGGCGCGCGGCCCTCAATGAGATCAAACGCGCCAATGCCGGCAACTGGGACATCCTGCTGCGCAACCTGACCGTCAATCCCGTGGACGGCCAGGAGGTGATCAAATGGAATGACACGGATTGCACCACCCTGGATGAAATCATCAGCGCCGACGGGGGCCGCACGGTCGGTCCGGCGGCTTACACTCTGACCTTGGAGGATAATGACGACCTTGACGACAAACCGCAGGTGGATTCGGATAACACCGTGATTCTGACCGCCACCCTGGTATCCCCGTATCGCAATTCCACCGCTACGATCCGCGCCACGGTGCGCGGCACCGGCGATGCCTTTTCCCAGGAGCATTACGATGCGGCCAGCTCCGGCAATGCCTCGACGGAAAACGCGGCGGCCGAAAGGGTTCAGCGTTTTTAGGATTATCGTCGGCAGGTGGGGCCGGTGCGCTTCAGAGATGGATTGAAGCGCTGACCGAATTAAAAAGGAGAATGAACCATGAAAGCCAAAACCCATATAGTCTTAGTCCTGATTATGCTCGCCTGCCTGACCGTTGAGGTTCAGGCTGTCGAGCACAACTTCCCGGCCGGATCGTTCATCATCCCCATGGATAAATATTATCAGGCGGACGGCAGCGGCGCACTGGAAGCCTACGGCCTGGTCTATTCCCTTCTGGCTCACCAGGACCAGACCGAGCTGGCCGACTGTGCCAGGAATTACTCAGGAGGAAGCACTGAACTGGCCAATTGTCAGGCGCTGGCCACCCATGACATTACGGTGTACTGGGTGATCGACCAGGACAAAACGACCATCGACGGTCCCGACCTGATCATCGAAGACAGCGACCTGGAAGACTCCGAAGTGGTCAAGCTGTTCAACCGCACTGCCGGAGGCAGCCCCACCAAGATTCAGTTTGATCATTCTACGCCTAATAAGGACAGTGACACCAAGGTCACCTACCGCGGCGGGGTCTGGGTCGTCGATATCAACGACCTGACCCGCAGCCCGGATCCCGACCTGGACGACCTTAAAGTCGTCGAGGACATCATCAGAAGTTCGGATTGGTCGGCAGTCAACGTGCACGTGGCCCAGGTGCCGTTTAAAGCGGAGATTTTTCGCCGCATGAAAGGCAAACCGCCGCGGATCGCCCTGATGAACAGCGAAGAAGACACCGAAAAAGGCAACGCCGACATCCTGGAATCCTACCTGCGTCTGGCGGGCATCTGCCCGGATGTCTACGATGTGCTCACGCCCAACCAGATCGGCGGCGTGGGTGACGAGACCACCAAGCACGTCACCTCGGCCCTGTTCAACGACGACGACACCCTCAAATATGATTTTGTGTGGGCGCCGCACTGGACCGGTGAGGACAAGTGGGACGGCGACGTCAACGATGACGGCGAGCGCGACGTGGATGAGATCATCCTCAAGGTCCAGCAATATTTGAAAGCCGGCGGGGCCCTGCTGGCCGAGTGCGCCTCCATTGAAACCTTCGAATACAACAAAAACGGGTATTTTCTGACCACCCACGGCTTTGCCCACAATGGCGGCACCAACGATGAAGACAAGGTCGTGTACAACAATGTAACGATGCCCTATGCCCAGATCGGCGATTTCGGCGGGTTCGAACCCGAAGGCGGCCATTTGCACAACTGGCGCCCCTTTCAACTCGGCGATGAAGGCGATTTTAATTTCGACACGCCCCCGACCGAAAACTCCAGCTACCGCAACACGGTCACCCGCTTTACGGTGGACGACGGTGATGAAGACGGGGTCGACGACCAGGACTGGGACTACTACGTGGGGGGGTATGCCTACGGCAACCGCAACAACGGCTATGTGGTCTATCTGGGCGGCCACAAATACGCCAAATGCGGAGACGACAAGGGGGAGATCGAAACGGAATCCAATGTCCATCCCGTCAAATTCGAGTTCAAAAAGGACATCAGCGACGAGGTTTTTGAATTAAAGATTAAATACGATGGCGGTGAGCTGATCATCGAGGATCTCGATCCTGATGTGGATTTCGGCACCCGCAAAGATGGTGTGGCCCTGGAGGTCGACTTCACCGAGGCCGAGGTCGATGGAAAGAAGTTCGAAGAGATAAAATTCAGAAACCTGACAGCTTCCGACCTGGAAATCGAAAAAATCGAGCTAAAATGGGCCAACGGTCACGATGATCAAAAGATCAAAAAAATCATCGATGAGGAAACCGATACCAAGCATCTGGATGACGACACCGAACAAACATTAAAATTGGACATCAAAGAGGATTTTACCATCGCACCCAGCGCCGGATCTTCGGCCGGCACAGGCTGCACCCAGAACGACAGCTGCGAGTATACCAACCTGGCCGGTGTGCGCTATATTCTCAACACCCTGTTCGACATCAAATACCAGCGGGGGCACTCCATGTTCACGCGCGCGGCCCCGGTCGTGTCCCATCCCTACCTCTACCAGGGCTACTTCGCCTACGAATCCCATCCCCAGCCATGGGTGACCGAGGACCTGGTGGGGCATTTCCGCCGCTTTGACATGACCCAGGCGGTTCCGGCCAGCGGCGTCCCGGTGTGGGATTGGGATACCGCTTCAAAAGATGCCAACGGCACCCCTCTAATTCCCCTGGCAGCAACCGATAACAGCGATGGTCGTCGGGTATACACTGCCGAGAAGGATGCCAACGCCAACTTCACCAAGCTCGAATTTGACACCGGCAGCATCGACGATCTCAGGGTCCCCCTCGACCTGACCCCCGACGAAACCGGCACGGACAAGGATGATGACGAGAAACAGCTTATCAACAAGGTGCGCGGCAAACGCTGGAATTATACCATAACGCCCGGGGAATACGTGGATGACCCCAACCGGCTCGGTCCCATCATGCATTCGGCCCCGGTGATTGTCAGAAGCAGCGCCAAGGACAACCGCTACAGCTCCCGTCCCGAAGTGGCCTATGTGGGCGACCTCGACGGCATGCTGCACGCCATCGAAACTGAAACCGGCAAGGAGATCTGGGCCTACATCCCCAGCAACCTGCTGGACAAGCTCAAAAACGATCGCAGTGATTCGCTCGAATATGAGGACTTCCCGGCCGTGGACGGCTCTCCCACGGCCAGGAACATTTATTACGACCTCGACTATAATCCCGTGGCGGTCCCCCCCGAGGTGTCCGATCCATCCTGGCGCACCGTTTTGGTATGTCCCCAGGGCTTCGGCGGTAAAACCATTTTTGCCCTGGATATAACCGATCCCGATCCCGACGAGTGGAAAGTGCTCTGGGAGAAAACCGTCGCAGATCCGACCCCCAATACACCCGGCGGCGGTATGGGGCACGCCTTCCGGGCCAGCCTCGACAAGATCAAAGTCCGGGTGCAGGTTCGGGACCTCAATGGCGACCCGATACCCGGGGAGTACATCGACACGGTGGAGTGGCGGGTTTTCATCGCCACCAGTTTCGATGCCGGGGTCGGGGAGACCGGCGGTATCAATGTGTTCTCCCTCGACCTCAGAACGGGTGACGTAAAGTGGACCTTTTCAGCGCCGTACACAGGCTCGATCAACGACATCCCCGGGGCGGTCACAACCTACGACCTCGATGACGACACTTTTGCCGACCGTATCTATGTCGGCGACATGAGCGGCCGCTTGTGGGCCCTGGATGCCAACGATCCCGACCCTGGTGTCAGCGGTGATCCGAGCCGCTGCATCTATAAAACCTCGGGCGGTGTCAACCTGCCGCTGTTCAGTGCCGGTTCGGACAACCCCATTTCGGTCTCGCCGGCCATCACCCGGCACAATGGTCACGTCATCCTGGTTTTCGGCACCGGCGGTGCGCATTTTGCCGACCTGGATGGCTATTACAACGTCTATTACGTGGATGCCACCGCGGCCGGCCGCCTGTCGCAGACGACCATCGATGAAAACTACTCGAACTTTGGTGCGGCGATCGCTCCCCTGTACACCCACGCACTGCCCCAGGGGCAGAAGGTGTGGTCGTCGCCGACCATTGCGGCGGGACAGATCTGGATCGCCACCGCTTCCGGCACGATGGAGAGCAAAGACCCGGCCAATGACATGGCCGGTGAAGGCCAGCTGCAGGTTCTTGACATGAATTTTAATTCCTTGCTGAAAAACGGCGCCCCCATCAGCATCAAGAAAGTCCGCGGGTCTCTGTACGTCAGCCGGGAGCACGTTTATGCCGCCGCCATCGACGGCAGCATCATCCAGTTCGGCGACGGGGACTTTCCGGACTTTGACGGCAACCGCGTGCTGCTGAAAACCTGGGAGGATCGTTAGGATGGAGGAGATCAAAGCTATGGGCACGGACTTCACGACTCATAGAATTAAGCAGGCAGCGGTCATTTTACCTGCTCAAAACGATAATTATCAACTAATGGGGCTGACCGCGGAGGTCAGGGCCCGCAACCTGGGGCTGTAGGGAGTCGCCGGTATGCAATGCGAGCAGACAGTTGATAAGGTTGCGGCCATTAGAGGCCGGCAGGGTTTCACCCTGATCGAGGTGTTGATCGCCATGGCCATTTTTGCCGTCGGTATTCTGGCCGTCGGGGCCATGCAGATTTCTTCGAGCAACAACAACACCGGCGCCCGCATCCAGACCGAGGAGTACACCTGGGTCATAGACCAGATCGAGCGCCTGACGGGCCTGGGCTACGATGAGGAAGACCTGGATGCCGGGCCCCACAGCATTTCCCGGTGGCCCTACACGGTCTCCTGGACGGTGACCGAGAACGACCCGGTGGACGGCGCCAAGCGCATTGCGGTCACCGCAGACGGTGAGCACAAACAGGCCCGGCCGCTGACCATCGAATTTATCAAGGCTCGCTGAGGACGACAATACCACGGTGGACAACCCGCCGTGTGGAAAGGATATAAACCCATGCTTAGGACCATATCAATTATCGACAACCAGCAGGGTTCGATTATCACCATGGCGCTGATCCTGCTGGCCCTGCTGACCATCCTTGGGATTACCGCCACCGACACCAGCACTACTGAGGTGCAGGTCACCCAGAATGCCGTGCTGCACAACGTGGCCTTTTACACGGCCGATTCCGGCATTGCCGCCGGCCGCGCGGCCCTGAACAATATCAAGATCGTCGATAAAGGTGCCTGGGACATCCTGCTGCGCAATGTGGTCGAGAATCCCCCCGACGCCCAGGAGATAATTACCTGGAATGGCAAGGATTGCACCACTCTGGATGACATCATCAGCGCCAACGGGGGGCGCGCTGTCGGCCCGGCCGAGTTCACCCTGTTTCTGGAAGACAACGACGACCTGGACGACGACTGGGCTACGGATTCGGATGACACCGTGATTCTGACCGCCACCCTGGCCTCCCCTTACCGCAACGCCAACGCCACCATCCGCACCACAATGCGCGGCGGCGGAGAGGACGATGCCCAGGAGCACTACAGCGCCGGCAGCTCCGGCAATGCCATTGCCGAGTCGGTGGAAGCCGCCACCAAGAAACGCTGGGACTGAAGAAGCCTCTGATAAAAAAGGAGATCTAATCATGAAAACCAGGCTATATATTTTAGCGATAACAATGATGCTCGTATGCCTGCCCATCGGAGTTCAGGCCGTCGAGCACAACTTCGCGGCGGGATCGCTCATCATTCCCATGGACCAGTTTTACCAGCCCGACGATGCGCCGGGCGGGGACGATATGGACGGCGGCATCCTGGAAGCCTACGGCCTGGTCTACTACCTGCTGGCCCACCAGGACCAGGATGATCTGAAAGACTGCGACAAATTACTCGATGCGGATGAACGCGCCGAGTGCATCCACGATGCCGAACACGACATCACCGTCTACTGGCTGATCGACGAGGACAAAACCGACATCACGGACCCCGACCTGATCATCGATGACGACACCGATCCCAACGTCGAGGTGGTCAAGCTTTTCAACCGTGCCGGCGGGGCCCCCACCGCCCTGACCTTTGACACTGCCAGGGGCGACGGCCCTTACAAGATCACCTACCGCGGCGGCATCTGGGCTATCGACCTCACCGACCTCAAACGCGACAACAATCCGAACAAGGACGACCTGGCGGCTGTGGAGCAAATCATCAGAGAGGATCGCTGGCAAAATGTTCAGGTCCACGTGTCCCAGGTGCCCTTTTGGGCCAAGGTTCATCGCAAGATGCGCGGTAAGCCGCCCCGCATCGCCCTGCTGAACAGCCAGGAAGACCCCGAAAGTGGCAACGCCAAGATCCTGGAATCCTACCTGCGTCTGGCCGGCATCTGCCAGGCTGTCTACGACGTACTCTCACCCAACCAGGTCGGCGGGGTGCTGGACGTGGACGGCGACAGTAGCGCCCCCAAGCACGCCACCTCCGGTCTGTTCAACGACGACGGCACCCTCGCCTATCAGTTCCTGTGGGCGCCGCACTGGACCGGCCAGGACAAGTATGACGAGGATATCAACGAGGACGGGGTGACCGACGTGGATGAAATCGTGGCGCAGGTGCGGCAGTTTCTGAAAAGCGGCGGCTCCATGCTGGCCGAGTGCGCCTCCATCGAAACCTTCGAATACAACGTCAACGGCAAGTTTCTGACCGACCACGGCTTGGCCCACAACGGCGGGACCAACGATGAGAATCTGGTCGCCTACAATGACGTCACGGCGCCCTATTCCCAGATCGGCGACTTCGGCGGGTTCGAACCCGAAGGCGGCCACCTGCACAACTGGCGGCCGTTTAAATTCAGCCAGAACGACGAGGACAATTTTAATTTCGACACCCCGCCGACCCAGGACTCCAACTACAACGACACCGTCACGCGCTACACCGTCGACGACGAAAACCAGGACGGGGTGGACGCCCTGGACTGGGATTACTACGTGGGCGGCTACGCCTACGGCAAGCAGTACAACGGCTACGTGGTCTATCTGGGCGGCCACAAGTACGCCGAGTGCAAGGACGACGGCAAGCTCAGCGAGGTGGAAACGGAGGTGGATGTCCATCCCCTGTTTTTGGAGTTTAAAAGCAATATTGATGATGAAAAATTCACCTCACGATCAATTACCACTGTCCCCATAAGTCCCAATCCCTGACCACCACCTTTATCCCATCCAGCGATTTCGGGACCAAGGTCGCCAAAGACGACAAACTGCAGGTCGACTTTACCAACGCCTTCGTAAAGAAGAAGAAGATTGAGGGCATCGAGCTCAGGAACCTGAAGTCCAACGAGGAGCTCTACGTCGACTCAATCAACCTTTCCTGGGCCGACTGTGCCATCGCTCCAATCTGCACACCCAGAGCATGTACGACCGAGCCGGCTTCGGGCGCCGCCGAAATATGCGATGGCGGGGTGGTCAAGTATTGCTCCGGCAACTATAATTCTAACCAGGATACGTGCAACAAGGCGTGGCTGGTCCGAGAGGACTGCACCGACGGCGAGGTCTGCACGCCAGATGCCGATCTGAAGATCAAAAAGCTGGTCGACGAGGCTACCGACAACAAGCACTACAACAATAAAGACGGCGCGAGCCCGCTTGCTTTGACGATTACCCAGGATTTCATGCTCGACAAGAGCCCCAGCGACGCCACCGGTCCGGCCTGCAGCTACAACCAGAAGTGCGAGTGGACCAACGTGGCCGGGGTGCGCTATGTGCTCAACACCCTGTTCAACATCCAGTACATGAAAGGAGATACCGAGTTCGCGCGGGCGGCCCCGGTTGTGGCCCATCCCTATCTCTACCAGGGATTCTTCGGTTGGGAGCCCCGCTCGGAGCTCTGGATCGATGACTACATGGTGGGCCATTTCCGCCGTTATGACGTCACCCAGAAGGTGGGCAAGAATGACGACCCGGTCGCCGATTGGGATACGGCCGACAATACCGTCAGCCCTTTGCCGATTCTCCTGGCGGCAACCGACAACAGCGACGGCCGCAAGGTCTACACGGCCAAGGATGACGGCAGCGGAGGTCTCACCAAAACCAACTTTGACTTCACCAATATAGATGATCTGCGGGTGCCGCTGGACCTGACCCCGAACCAGACCGGCACCGACAAGGACGATGACGAGGAACTTCTCATCAATCGCGTGCGGGGCAAGCGCTGGAATCCTACCGTGACACCCGGTGAGTGGGTGGATGACCCCAACCGGCTGGGCGGCATCATGCACTCGGCTGCGGCGATCGTCCGGGACGGCACCAAGGACAGCCGCTTTTTAGGCCGCGAGGAAATGGCCTATGTGGGCGACATGAACGGCATGCTGCACGCCGTCAAAACCGCCACCGGGGAGGAGAAGTGGGCCTATATTCCCAGCAACCTGCTGCCCAAGCTCAAAAACGTTCGCGGGGATCCCGCCGCAGTTCAGGATTTTGCCGCGGTGGATGCCTCGCCGACGGTCAAAAACATCTATTATGATTTTAGCTACGATCCGGAGGCCGAAACCCAGCAGAGTTACAATCCTTCCTGGTACAGCATTCTGGTCTGCCCCCAGGGCTTCGGCGGCAACAGCATTTTCGCCCTGGACGTGACCGACCCCGACAACTGGGAGGTGCTCTGGGAAACCGACGGCGCAAGTCAGAGCTGCACGGATCGGGCATGTACGACCGAGCCGCCTTCCGGCGTCCCCGAACCCTGCCACAACGGAGTGGTGATGTATTGCCCCGGCAACTATAACCAAAATCAGGACACCTGCAACAAACCCTGGGAGCCAATTCAGGACTGCGCCGGCGGCAGTGCTATGGGCCATGCCTTCCGTGCCAGCATCGACCGGGTCAAAATCAAGGTGCCGGTCTATGACGAATACAACCAGTTGATTCCCGGGGAGTACGAAGACCGGGTGGAATGGCGCGTTTATGTGGCCACCAGCTACAACGTCGGCGTCGATGAAAAAGGCGGCATCAATGTTTACGCCTTCGATCTGAGAACGGGCGCCAAAAAATGGGCCTTTTCGTCTGAATATGAAAATTCGGTCAACGACATCCCCGGTGCGATCACCACCTTCGACATCGACGACGACACCTTCGCCGACCGCGTCTACGTGGGTGATATGAACGGCCGCTTCTGGGCCCTGGATGCCACCGATCCCGACCCGAATGTCAGCGGCGACCCGGACCGCTGCATCTTCAAGAACTCCAACGGCGACCCGGTGCCCATGTTCAGCGCAGGCGTGAACTATCCCATCTCGGTGTCCCCGGCCATCACCCGGCACAACGGCCATGTCGTGCTGGTGTTCGGCACCGGCGGGGCGGACTGGGCTGCCAATGATATCGCCAACCGCGTCTATGTCCTGGATGCCACCCGCGCCGAGCAGCTGTCCCAGTCGGAAATCGACGCCAATTTCTCGACTTTCGGTGCGGCGGAAATCAGGTCCCATTACCTTGAGCTGCCGGTGGGCCAAAAGGTCTGGTCGGCGCCGACCATCGCCGCCGGGCAGATATGGGTTGCCTCGGCCGCCGGCACCATGGAGAGTGCCGATCCGAACAACGACACCCAGGGAGAGGGCCACCTGCAGGTCCTCGACATGGAAGCCGCATCGCTGCTCAAAAATGGAGATCCCAAAAAAATCAAAAAGGTGCGCGGCTCCCTGTACGTGAGCAATCAGCACGTCTACGCCACCGCCATCGACGGCACCATCATCCAGTTCGGCAAAGAGGACTTTGCGGCCGGCACCGCCAACCGCGTGCGTCTCAAGACCTGGCAGGACCGCTAGATCCTGTCATCACAACCCAAACCGCAACCAGCCCCGGACGGACGCCGCAAGGTGGCCGCCCGGGGTTTTTCATTGAAATCAACGATTTCAGGATCAGGTCGGAGACCCTTGGTCTTGCGGTGCCCTTGCCTGGTGGATTGATGGAATAATGGAGTGTTGGAACAATGGGATTGGCGAAAGGCAGCCTATCTTCGTAGCGGCGTCGCTTCCAGCATAGCTGGTAGACCCATCGTTCCCTATAGTGAATGTGGGTCTTATCCCTGTCTCGAAATACCACCACGTGACGCCAATCCCCTATTTTTCAACCATTTTATTGTATTGATGTTTCGGCGTGCTTGCGGAGGCGGGGTTTATCCCCGCCTATTTCCGCAACGCTTTATGTCTGATCCCCGGCAAAAAAGGTAGTGGCGGGATTCCAAGCTTAGCTGGATGATCCATTGATCCCGATTGTCAAGAGCACGCCTTTTCCACTCCGGAGCAGCAATCGTGCTGCTTTGCCGGCGGGGGTAAATCCCGCACTACTTTGATATGGTGAGATTGCGTATTGAAAAATATTCACCGTTTCCTTGACAGTTCTTTCGGGGACTCAACACACGGGCCTGCGGGACGAGGATATCGAAGGGCGCTTTGTCTGTGCTCAAACTAAATTATTGACATATTGTATATACTGATGATATACAAAACAAATGGTCAAACCAGGGAAAACACTAGCTAAAGTCACCGGTTTCGAATGGGACGAAGGTAATATTGTCAAGAACTGGAAAAAGCATGATGTTACTGCAATAGAATGTGAGCAGATTTTTTTTAATAAGCCGTTAATTGTCAAACGCGACAGCAAGCATTCCCAATTTGAGAATAGATATTACGTCCTCGGTAGAACCGATGGGAACCGACTGCTATTCGCCGTATTTACGGTTCGAAACGAAAAAATAAGGATTATTTCCGCCCGGGATATGACTGCTGCGGAGATGGAGAGATATTTAAAATGAAAAAGAAAATTCCAAATTTCAAATCTGAAGCTGAAGAACGCAGATTTTGGCAGAAACATGATTCTTCCGATTATATCGAGTGGGCAGATGCTGAAGAGGTCGTTTTACCCCGGCTAAAGCCGTCGACCCGAAAGATATCAATCCGTCTGCCGGAATCGATGATAGAAGAATTAAAAGTTCTTGCAAATAAACGCGATGTTCCCTATCAGTCGTTGTTAAAAATATTCCTTTCTGAACGAATTGATGCTGAATTACATCAATAGTGGAGTGTTGAAATAATATGGGACTGGCGGAAGGGTACCATCGTTGTAGTGGCGGGGTTCATCCCCGCCCGCAAACGCCGCTAATCTAACAAAATTAGTCCTTATGAAATCCTTGTGAAACGTCCACCGAATCGAAAGAAAATTCGTCTGCCCCTAGCAGAATATGATCGCGGCCATGCCTTTTCCATAACCATCGCATCACATGGTAAATATCCATGGTTTCGTTTGTACCCTAAGCTGTGCGATGCGGGAGTATCGATATTGCGAGATTCGGCCTCAGCCATGAAGATAAATGTCTTTGCATGGTGCTTCATGCCGCATCATGTGCATTTTCTGTTGCAAGGTAAGGGCATAGTCGATCTTATGCGAAACTTTAAAGGAAAAATGACACCGCCGGCGCGTGCCGTCGAACCCGGCCGGAGGTTATGGCAAAGAAGTTTTTTCGACCATGCTTTGAGAAAAGAAGAATCTTTGACCGATGTGGCCCGTTACATTTGGGAAAATCCTGTTCGTGCCGGGATTGTAAAAGAGCCGAAGGACTACGCGTGGTCCGGATCCGAGGTCTGGCCCCATTGGCGGGACTTTTACGGGCGGGGATGAACAGTTTGTCCCGCAGCCACCAGGGTTTTATATTTTAGATTTACGATCCAAATGAGTCGATTTGATCGCCAGTTCTTTGAAAAATTATCTAAACCGGCACAGTCTGATGTATTTGTCAGCGTTGTGGCCTAAATTAACTGCGCTTTGGGCCAACGCTATG
>Ga0209052_1000184_pt1 | contig 20786 bp, 15 predicted proteins | sample WorMetHEROISLAND_2_FD_187409 | JGI IMG/M metagenome (GOLD analysis project Ga0209052, IMG submission 187409) | Marine gutless worms symbiont microbial communities from Max Planck institute for Marine Microbiology, Germany - Olavius sp. 4 HERON... | ecosystem: Host-associated > Annelida >...
CATTATGAAAGTAAAGAACCGGCCAGCTTTTCGTTTTAAATATGCGTTACAATGGGTTTTTCCTGTACACAATTTTCGATATGAAACAAAAACAAGTAGTTCTCATCAATTTCGTGCAACATCCGGGTTAAGGATTCTCCAGGTCTCCTTGCAAGCGGCCGGTCACCGCCAAGACCGACCGCCCGCAGCCGGTTCGGATCTATGTTATAGGTTACCACAAGATATTGCTGGACAGCCTCGGCCCGATCCCGGGAGAGGATTCTGTTCAATTCGGGATCCCCCCGATTCCCGGTATGGCCTTCAATCACCACCCGCAATGCCGGGTAGTGTTTTAGCTTGTCGACAGCCGAGTCCACGATTTCTTTGGCCTTGATATTCAGGCTGGAAGAGCCGCGCAAAAAGGGAATCTTGCCAACCTTGAGCCCGCCTACCACTTTAAGCTGGGCCCAGCCGCCTTCATCCAGAGCCTGGAATCTGGCCTCAATCCCGGCGAACGAACCATCTGTCGGATCGGCTTTTAAAAAACCCGACCCAATCCCCTGGCGGTTGAGTTGTTCAAGAAATTCCCGATAAGTCAGCCGGTAAGGGTCTTCATCCGGTAATGGGTTGGATTTAAAATCACCGGCATTTTGGAGAACCGTCATCGTTGATTCGATAGTATCCACCAACCCTTCGTTGTAGGTGCCGATGCCGAACCAGTCTTCACAGTTCTCCATGAAATTGATCCATCGGATACTCTGCATGACCGATTCAATTTTCTTCTCCGAAAGACCGGTATCCTTTCTCAGGTCCTTCATGAGCAGCGCTTTGTCTTGTTTATATTTCTTCAGGGTCTTAAAATAATTTGTCATGAAAAGCGTGACCACTTCAGGTTTTTCCGACGCAAAGCGTCGATTGACCAGGAGAACGTCGACGATTAGCTTTTCGGTGACCTCTGTTCCCAATAGCTTGACGACTTTGCGGTCCTGCAGGCCTTTGGTAACATCAGGCTCCCAGGCCACCGCGACGTCGGCCGTGCCTTTTAAAAGAGCCTTGACCGCTGCCGGTGATCCATCTGTCTCGATGCGGAGGTCGCTCCGGCGGGGTAGGAGTTCGGGTACGTTAAAATGATCGGAAGTTGCCTTTAATAGATGATGACTCGGGCTGTCGGGCGTATAGGCAACTTTGATATGGTCGTTTCCTTTAAGGTCATCCAGGTTTGCAACCTTATCCCTGAGAGCGAGGATCGCGTCGGCGCCCTTGCTTTCATCGATGACCATAATAATGGTTCCGGGATAGTTGTAGGGCTTGCCGTTTAGAACGTAGGCGTCAACCGTGCCGACCGCAAAATCGATCTCTTCATCGGCGAGTTTTTGCATGCGCTGGCGGTAGTTGGCGGCATCATCTTCGAGGTCCAGCCGCCAACCCGCCCTTCGCATGGCCTTTTTCATCTCAGGGCTTCTGATAAAAAAGTAGCCCATAAAGTTGTCGTTGGCAATCCGAATTGTGCCCTGGGTCTGTTTTGCATCACTGGTCGCCTTTTGGGTACGGTCCTGCCATTTCGGCAAGTATTCTTTGACCAAAAAGGCGCCGGCCACAATTACAACCAAAATAAAAAGTGCGATGATTAGATTTTTCATATGCCGAACCCGCTGGTGGGCGAAATGGTTAGAAGTGGTTTTAAAACCCCGTCTAATCCGCCTGCGGCGGATCTTTGGGCGCGATCTGAGGTTTTGAAACCACTTCTAGTGTGCTGTCCTAATAAATAAGTTATAAAATTAGGGTCATTCCCGCGCAGAGCCCGCCCCTGACGTCGCTGGGGCAGGCTCTGCGCGGGGATGACGAGCGGATATCATGCTGAATTCGTCAAAATAATTTTTTATGGTATTTCTGGGACACAATACTAGATTGTGTTTGTCCTAATCCTACTTAAATTCGGTTTCGTTGAAGGTTTCGGCCTCGGCCAAAACCTCCTTCAAACCTTTTTGCAGCTCCGCAAGGTTTTCAGCCGGTCTATACTGTGTCAGCCCCGGTTGGTTGAGTGTATGGTCGGTCCCGATGCCAAACCCGATGGTGTAAATCTGGATGGGTGTGTTATCTAAAAGAAAGCGAACCCAGTTGCCTAATTGGGTGCGGTTGCTTGCTTCACCGTCAGTTATGACAACTATGGTGTATTCACCGTAGCCCAGCTGCCGCAGGCCTTGTTTGGTGAGCATGAAAAAAGACTTTTCAAAAGCAGCGGAAAGGGGGGTATTTCCTCCCTGGGTGATTTGAAGCACGGTTGAGATCAGCCCCTCTTTGCTTTCAGCTGTGAGCGGTTGCAGGTCCCAGACCCCATTGTGAAAACTTACAAGACCGACATTGGTGCCATGCGGAACTGACTTGCTCCATTCCACAACAGCATTTTTGGCGGTGTCGATCTTCCGGTTCCGATCCGCGTCGTGTTCTCCCATACTTCCGCTGTCGTCAAAAACGATCACAAAATTCCTTGTAATCATTTTGTCTGCAACCGTTTCCGGCTGCACCTCGCCGGCTATCCTGTTTTCATAGCCGAAGGGCCAGGCGGCTCTTGCGGCCGGTTTGCTTTGAATCTCCCCGGTGTCTTTCTTCTGCTGCCCCTGCTTGGCGGTTTGGGTAGCCTTCTGGGTCTGTTTGGGCTTCTGCTGCGGCTCCGGGCTGCACGCTGTAATGATAACCAAAGAAACTAGAAAAATAAAGGCGACAGACACGTTAAGCCAACGAGCCAATGTTGTTGTTATCATCTTTTCACCCCCTTTCTAGTCCAGTGGTTCGAAAGCTTCTTCTTCCGCCTCGATTTGTATGATGCGAAAAACCACCCGCATGTTGCTTAGCCATTGTTCCTTTGTTTTCGGATTTGGATATAAGGGTTGGGAGACACCATGGCCAATGACCGTAAATTGGCTCCGATCCAGAGGCACACCGTTGGCTTCAGCGAACTTGATGACGGTATCGCGCACACTCAGGGCCCGGCCAACGCTGAGATTCTTGGCAGCCTGTCTGGTTCTTTTGACAACAAAATCAGCAGCCCCTTTTTTCTTCAGCTTGTTAATCTTGTGCGGATCACTATGACCTTCGACACTGATGACCGCCCCGCCATAGGTGGCCGACATTTCAGCAACCTTGCTGAACTCATCACTATACATTTCAGTGCTGAAGACTTTTTGATTCGGCTTGAAGTTGATCTCAAAATTGAAAAGCTCTCCCTCTTCCAAGGTACCCAAGGCTGCTTTTCTCTCGATTACTTTGGCGACAACGTCGCTCTTGAATCTGGGGGCCTCGACGTCATCGATACCAACGAGACCGGCTCTCATTTGGTCATAGCCCAGCTTGGCGTGAGCAAGGGTGAGTTTGTTGCTCAAAAGACCCATGGCAACAAAGGATGTCTGAATCTCGTCGGCCATTTTGACAAAACTCCGCGGCCATTTTGCATCACCGAAGTATTTGACATTGCCGCGATACCCTACGAACTGACAATCATAGTACAAAGCCTCCGCATCAGCAACAGCCTGCTCATTGGCATCCGGGCTTTCAAGGAGTATCTTTGCCGTAGATTTTTTCACGTCCTGCCATTGTTGCGAATTTGCCTTGACCGCTTCTTTGAGCTCCTGCTCTGCAAGCATGAGGCCGTGCACCAGCTTTTGAATCTTCTCCCTGTTGGCCTGCAGGTAATCCTTGCGTACGGCATACACATCACTTATTACCCGATTGGCTGTTTTGGTAGACATCAGAATTTTTGCACCGGGTATTGCATCATCGCCTTCTGTCAAGGCAAGCCCATCAGGGATGATGCAGAAAGCTGCATCGACATCGTTACTGTACAGGGCCTCGGCCGGGCTGTTGGGCGTGCCGGTAAGATCCTTGACATATTTGACATTGATATCATTTATGGAAAGTCCTGCGTCAGCCAAAAGCTTGACCAAATAATCCACATGGGGCCCGTAGGCCTGAAGGACAACGGTTTTTCCTTTCAGGTCCTTGACCGTATTGATTCCTTTTTTGACCACCAGGCAGTCGCCCCCGTTTGACCAGGTCAGCTGGTATACAACCTTTAGTTCTGTTCGGGAGTCTTTGGCACAAACGGCACTGGCCATATTGATCATTCCCATGGTACCCCGCAAAAGCCACATTTCACCTTGAAGAAACATCTCGACCTGCTTTTTGAAGTCATCCATCCAGACAAGTTCAAAATTCAAGCCTTTCTGGGCTAACAGGCTTCCCGGCTTTGTCTTGATCGAATTGCCGTTTGCCAAAATGGTTGCTTCATCACCTCCCCATGTTATCAACGGCAGCTTGTCTATATTACCGGGCTTTACGGATTCCGCCCGGATATTGATAATCTGCTCAAGGGGCTTCATTTGGACATACTGCACGGCATGACCCAAGCCGGACAAGGCTAAAAAAACGACAGTTACGGAAATTGCGGACAAAGCAAGTGCTTTTTTATTCATCGCTCCTCCCTTTATTTGGAAATTAATACGAACGATCCGTACTTCAGATATTTTAGTTATAACATTAGGAAGTCAAAAGGAAATTAGATGAACGCGTTCTGGTATTTGCGCCTAGCGCCGGTAAAATTACCCGTCTGTTGGTCGAATCAATTTGGTGCGTGCTTAAAAAAAACCAAAATGATGGAGTAATCAAAAAAAGTCTGCCGGGAAGATTTGGCTGTTTCGACTTATTATACTAGAAAATCCTGCAATGATCTATCATACTTGTTCGGATCGGTCCTTAAACAGATCGGCCGGAGTCCCGTGAATATATATTAAGCCTGCTAAAATTCCAACAAGAATTGATTTCGACATGAAAACAGGCAGGACAAAAGAAACCGAACGATTCAGGATGCCTCATGCTGTTTTTGATGGGCACTCAACCAGCTCGGGAATGCAGCAGACTGTCTCGAGGTGTCGGTCTTTGGCCGATACCCGGCAGTGCCGCTGGCGTCGATATCATCCGGTTAACTGCAGCCGGATTCGCATGAAATACAGGATTTTTTGAGTTGACAAAGACGGATTGTTGGTATACAGATGGTATATCATATAATAAACCAATGGTATACCAATGGATAAAAAAGATTTATATAACGAATTGAAGTTGAAAATCTTTCGCGAAGAAATATCACCGGGAACCTGGCTGGTAGAGAGGGAACTTTGCGAAAAATATAATCTCAGCAGAACGCCGGTTAGAGAGATTTTGCGGGTCCTGGGTGCGGACGGGTTGATTACCCTGGAACCCACCAAGGGATATTCTGTTAGAAAACTCAATTTTGAAGAAATTGTCGAGATTTTTCAAGCGCGTGAGAGTGTGGAAGGCATGGCCGCCAAGCTTTCCTGCCTAAGGGGAGATCCTGAATTCCTGCACAAGATCGAGAAGATAAAAGTTGAATTAGAGCAAATTGACATTGTCAAGGACACCTATTTGGGGATCGAAACCGGGAAAAAGCTTCACAACACCATCATTGAAGCTGCCCGCAATGACCTCTTGGCTGAATTTTATAAAAAATTAAGCAACCTGGCTGCCCTCACCAGAAATCTAACCAAAAGGTCCGTTGAAATAGAACAAAACTCTAGAAATGATCACATCGCGATTGCAACGGCGATTTTGGAAAAAAATGGAGAGAAATCCGAAAATTCCATGCGCAAACACATCAAGGGAACATGCCTGTTGCTGACCCGGTCCTATCTAATGGAACAAACCGGGTTGGTCAGTACTTGAATATCGAAGGAAGATGAATAGATGCTTTTATAGAATTTATCTGGGGGACCGGCAATAGTCTGGAGGTCGAGCATCATGGCGAATGAAATAGAGGGCATTATAGCCGCAATCGTTACCCCTTTCGATAGTGACGATAGCGTCGATATCCGCGGTTTCAGAAAACTCGTTAATCACCTGATCGAAAATAATATACACGGCATTCTGCCTGCCGGAAGTCAAGGGGAATTTTATGCCCTATCCCGGAAAGAGAGATTTCAATTGATGGAGGCGGCGGTTGCGGAGGCCAACGGCAGAATCTTCGTTATGCCGAATACCGGGGCCATCTCGACCAAAGAGACCCTGGAGCTGACGAGATTGGCCGAAAAAGCAGGCGCTGATTGTGTATCCGTCATAACCCCGTTTTATATAAGCCCCAGCCAGGAAGAGCTTATTTATCATTACAGCGCGGTTTGCGACTCGACCGATTTGCCGGTTTTTGCTTACAACAACCCTGACAGAACCGGAGGCAATTTTCTGAAACCGGAGACGATTGCCAAGCTGGCCCGCAAATATTCCAACTTCAACGGTCTAAAAGACAGCTCGGGCGACATCACCCAGATTGCTGAAATTATCCGAATGACACCGCCGGATTTCAAAGTTTTTGTCGGCAAGGACACCGTCATCTTCGGTGCACTCATGTATGGGGCCGCCGGCTCAATCGCCGCCAGCGCCAACGTTGCGCCCGGACTTACGGTTGATATTTATAATTCCTACAAGAATGGAGAGTACGACAAGGCCAAAAAATATCAGCAGGAACTGGCCCCGCTTAGAATGGCTTTTTCATTGGGTACTTTTCCCGTCGTTGTCAAAGAAGCCTTGAATATGATGGGGCTGCCCGTCGGTGGCTGCCGGCTGCCCGTGACGCCGTTGTCGCAAATGAGTCGGGAAATACTGCGGGAAATTTTAGTCGATATGAATCTCATATAACCAAAGTATCAAAGAGAGGGCATTTCTATGAGTGTTACGATTACCTGGTACGGTCAGGCGGCAACTGCCATAACCTGCAACGAAAAGGTCCTGCTGATAGATCCCTGGTTCACGGGCAATCCGGTTGCACCGATTAAACCGGAGCAGCTCGAGCGGGTTGATGTTGTTGCTGTTACCCATGGTCATTTTGATCATTTTGGGGATTGTCTGGAGATATGCAGAAGGTTCGATGCCAAATTGATCAGCACACCGGAGATCGCCTGGTATGCGGACGGCAAAGGAATTGCGCGCGGATCGCAGGCTTTGCCATTGGGTTTCGGCGGCCAGGTGACTGTCGCTGGCTTTACCATCGCGATGGTACGGGCGATTCACCCCAGCGCGTTGTATGGCGAGGAATGGACCACCGAGAAAAAGTATATTCCTGACGGCGGCCCCGCCGGCTACACCATAACTATTGGAGACAAGGTCATCTACCATGCGGGTGATACGGCCCTTTTTTCGGATATGAAATTAATTGCCGATCGCTACCGACCCGACATAGGATTGCTGCCGATCGGGGGGCGCTTTACCATGGATACCACCGATGCCGCCGCTGCCGTGCAGCTATTGGATTTAAAGGCCGTGATCCCCATCCATTACAATACCAATCCTGATCTTGCAGCCGAACCGAATGAATTGATTAGCGAGCTGAAGTCGAAAAACATTGCAACGGAGGTTGTCGTCTTAAATCCCGGGGATAGTCATGTTTTAGCATAACGCTGCAGCGTTGTATTCCTGCACACAACCGTTTAAAGGAGGGAAAAATGAAACAGAAAACTTTGCGTCATTCTTTTTTTGCAGCCACCGTTCTGGCGATTTTCATTATGGGCCCGATATGCGCTGATGCCGCAACCACACTGCGTTTGGGTCATATTTTCCCGATAACACATCCGGTCCAGAAAGCGACCACAGCCATGGCGGAGTATGTGGCCAAGCAGACCAATGGAGAAGTGGAGATAAAAGTGTATTCCGGCGGTGCATTGGGCAAAGGGAAAAATTTGGCCGAGTCCATCCACCTGGGTACCGTTGCCATGGGTACTGCCGGGCCGGGGCTGCTGAGCAGGCTTGAGCCGGCCTGGGGTCTTGTTGCCGGAGAATATGTGTTCAAAGATATGGAGAGCATGTTCAAGGTTCTCAATGGTCCGGTCGGCGATGATATCAAAAACCGGTTGATCCAAAAGCGAGGCATTCGGGCGCTGGGGATCGGTTATTTGGGCCAGAGAAATATCACCGCCAACAAGCCTATTCTTAAACCGGAAGATATGAAAGGTCTGAAAATTCGAATTCCGGGCATTCCCTTGAGAAAAGCCTCCTTTCTTGCCCTGGGGGCCGCACCCACGCCGATGGCATTTTCAGAGGTTTACCTGGCCTTGAAGCAAGGGGTCGTGGATTGTCAGGAAAACCCGCTGGCACAAATCGTCACAGCGAAGTTCTACGAGGTTCAGAAATATCTCATCCTGTCAGGCCATGCACTCAATCCTGAAATTTTGCTCATCAATGAGAAAAAATTTAAAGGCCTTTCAGCAAGTTCCCAAGAGGCCTTGATGAAAGGGGCCAAAGTTTATGAGGAAACCCTGTTGACGGAATTTAAAACCATGAAGCTGGCACTGCTCGAAACGATCCTGGATGCCGGCGTGATCGTGATGAAGCCGGATGTCGAAGCCTTCAGCCAGGCGGTTAAAGACGTGCCCTATCAGTTCGAAGAAAAGTGGGGCAAGGGTTTGTACGACCAGGTTTTAAAAGCGCAGCAGTAGCAATTCGATGATACCGTTGATATCGCTGAGGAGAATATTCTCCTCAGCGTTTTATTTAACCCATAGAGCGTTTTTCTAAGTAAAATCCCGATAGCAGTAGTTTTTTAAGTCTCGATCGGGTTGTCGATAACATCCAATATGGCCTGATCCAAACGCTCTAATAATTTTTTCAGGAAAAAATAACATAACGGTTGTTACCAATTAATTGAGGGATCGGGGAGTTTTTCAAACCCTGCTATGTCCGTCCGGGGTATGCGCTCGCCCCAGCCGTAACCATATGATCGCGCAACCTGGGTACGGCAGCTATCCCGCGTCGATTGGATCCGTGCCAGCCCCAAAAGACATTCTCCTCCGGCGGCGACTACCGTCTCTGCCTTTGTGGATCCAGCGCAGGGGATAGGGGGCGTGTACGGAGTCCGGTACGAATTGGTTACGGCTGGGGCGAGCGCATACCCCGGACGGACAAGGCATCAGATGGCGCAGGGCGATTAAATGATAGTCTAAAAACTGCGGAGAAACTCCCCAATCCCTCAATGAATTAACTTTTGCCTGTTAGACATTCTATTTCCTTTTGCTAGCAGATTTGGCCAACGAGCAACCCGGGAGTGGTCGCATGAAGAAAATAATTGAGCTGTTTCAACTTGCCATGCAGAAAAGCGATTCCTGGCTGAATACGCTTGGGCGCATGATCGGTGTTCTGTGTACGATAGCGATTATCCTGACCCTGGCAGCCGGAGTGATCTCGAGATACGTGTTTAACCAGCCGTTTTTCTGGACAGACGAAGTCGCCAGGATACTGCTTATTTGGAGCATCTTCATCGGGGCCGCCATGGGTTTTCGCAAAGGCACGCCCACGGCCCACATCGGATGGATTTTTTCGTCTCCCGGCTTCCACCAAAAGCGAAAAAGGTGGCCGTCCGGTTCGGATGGCTGGCGAATGTGTTTTTTTGTGGTTTGATTCTATTTGTCGGGGTCAGTTTTTTTGTCCAGACGATTTCATTCCGAACCGCCGCCTTGGATATTTCCAAGGGCTTTGTCCATGTATGCCTGCCCATATTCGGTCTCATGGCGCTGGTTTTTTTGATCAATCAATCGATAGACCGTTAGTTGCTGCAGGGAAAACGATATGCTTGCCGTCGTATTTGTGGTTATTGTATTTCTGGTGTGTCTGAATGTGCCGATTGCGGTTTCGGTGGCATCCGCCTCTCTTCTGTATATTTTGGCTGAGGATATACCCCTTTCGGTTATACCGCAGCAAATGTTTCAGATCGTCGATTCCTTTCCCTTCCTGGCTTTTCCCATGTTTATGCTGGTCGGGTCTCTGATGAACAACGGTGGGATGAGCCGCAGAATATTCGATTTCGCAGAATCGGTTGTCGGGCATCTCCGGGGCGGGTTGGCCCATGTCAATGTCGTTGCCAGCCTAATTTTCTCCGGGATGTCCGGCAGCGCGATTTCGGATGCGGGTGGATTGGGATCGATTGAAATTGAAGCGATGACCGAGCGCGGTTATGATGCCGGCTTTTCGGTCGCGATTACCTCAGCGTCGTCGACCATCGGCCCCATCGTGCCGCCGAGTGTGCAGGTGATTATCTACGCCATGGCATTTGACGCATCGATCGGCCGCCTGTTTCTGGGCGGGTTTTTGCCGGGGTTGCTGATGACCGTTGCGTTGATGGTCATGATCCATTTTTATGCCATAAAAAAAGACTTTCCCAGGGGAGCCAAGCCGTCCCTGAAAAATATTTTATTTACCCTTAGAAAATCCGCCCTGGCGATGCTGACCCCTGTGGTTCTGCTGGGCGGCATGTTTTCGGGAATATTTACGCCGACAGAGGCTGCCGTGGTTGCCGTTGTTTGGGCCATGATTTTGGGTCTCGTCGTCCACCGGGAGTTGAAGCTGAATCACCTGCCCAAAATGTTTATCGATGTGTTCGTCAGAATGGGTGTGGTCCTTTTCCTGCTGGCGACCGTTGGTATTTTTACCTGGATTTTGACCAGAGAAAATGTCCCGGAGCTCCTGCTTAGTTTTATCGCCGACGCCGAAATTTCGGCGCCTGTTTTTCTGATGATCGCCAACATCATCTTGTTGTTTATGGGGATGGTTACCACGGTTACGCCGTCAATTATTTTGCTGGCGCCCATTTTTTACCCGATTATCTTGCGCCTTGGGATAGATCCGGTTCACTTCGGCATCGTCGTCATCCTGAACTTGATGATCGGCAATCTAACGCCTCCGGTGGGGCCCGTTCTGTTTGTCGTATCAACCATCGGAAACGTTCCCTTTTTTAAGGCCTTCAGGCACACCGTTCCATTTATATTGCCCTTGATAATTGTTTTGCTGCTGATAACTTATATTCCCCAAATAGTTTTGTTCATTCCCAATTTGTTTATGAGTAATTAAAGGAGAAAAATGATGCGATTCAAGGATCGGGTTGCAATCGTGACCGGCGGTTCCAAAGGCCTCGGGAAAATTATGGCCAAACAGCTCGCCCAGGAAGGCGCCACCGTCGTCATCAACGGAAGGGACATGGATGCCCTGGAGAGCGCCGTTCGGGAGATAAAGCAGGCCGGCGGGCGCATAAGCGCCATTCAAACCGACGTATCCGACAGCAAAGATGTCAAGGCCATGACCGACAAGGTCATGGCGGACAATGGCCGGATTGACATTTTGATCAACAACGCCGCCGTATTTGCAGAGTCGGTCAAAATTATGGACCTCGAGGAAGAAGAGTGGGACCGTGTCATGACCACCAACCTGAAAGGGGTTTTTCTGTGCGCCCAGGCAGTGATCAAGCCGATGATCGCGCAAAAATACGGCAAGATCGTCAACCAGACCTCATTTACCGGCAAGACCGGCAGGGTGGTTTACAGCACCTTCGGGAACCCGACCAAGGCCCATTATTGTGCTTCCAAAGCCGGGATCATCAGCTTGACCCAGTCCCTGGCCTACGAACTGGCGCCCTATAATATAAACGTCAACGGTGTTGCCGCCGGCTCGGTTGCGCCGGAAGGCACGCCGGAAGAAAAAAAAGCCATGATTATCCCATTGGTTCCCCTGGGAAGAATGGGCACATCCGAGGATGTTTCCGCCGCAACCCTGTTTCTGGCATCCGACGACGCCTCCTTTATCACCGGCGAAATCCTCGATGTGAATGGGGGGACTTTGATGGATTGACTGAGAAAGGATTTAATATGGACCGTTCAAGGGCTACACAGGCCTATTCCCCACCGGGCAGGTTGGATTGGCCCACCGACGTGGAGCGGCTGCCCAACGGCAACACCCTCATCACCGATGCGGGCTACTGGAGCGGTCAGGGCAGCGAGATTATCGAAGTCGACCTGCTGGGAAATATAGTCTGGAGATATGACGCAGGGCTGCGCTTTGCCCATTCCGCCAAGCTGATGCCCAATGGGAATATTCTGATCACCGACACCACCAACAACCGCATTATCGAGGTCAGCCGGGACGGGCGCCTGGTGTTCAGTTCGGATGAATGGTCGGGCGGATCCGGGGCATTGAGTGACGGAAGCAGGCTGTCTTACCCCAATGACGCCCACTATATGCCCTCCGGCAGCTTCGTCATAACGGATCGCAACAACAACCGCGTGGTCGAAGCAGACCGCCGGGGCCGAATCATCAAGCAGTTCAAAAATCTGAAACATCCCCACAATGGTGAGTTTCTGCCCAACGGGAACCTTCTCGTCGCCAATTCCGATGCAAACCTGGTACTGGAGGTAGATCTTCGCGGCGACATTGTCTGGTCTTACGGCGATTCCAGTTCGGAAAGCCTCAACTGGCCCAGAGATGCGGACCGTCTTGCCGACGGTAATACGCTGATCACCGACTCGAAAAACCATCGCGTGATCGAGGTAACGCCCGACAACGAAATTGTCTGGTCCTATCAGATGGACAGACACGGCCATCTCTATGAAGCGGACCGTTTAACCAACGGCAACACCCTCATATCCGTGCAGCAGCGCTTTAAGGTCATCGAAGTGGATCCGGCCGGCAATATCGTCTGGTCTTTTCAGAATTTCTATCGGCCGGAACCTCTGTACAGCTCATTGAACAATCCGGATTTCGAGCAGGAAGCCTTTGCAGGGGCCGGCTTTCCCGCCGGCTGGTATCCGTGCGATCTGGTTGCCGAAGGCGGCGCCGATTTTATCTGGGATAACCAGATCTGCCATTCGGGAAATCGCAGTATCGGTGTCGAATACACCAATCCCGGGGCGGTCTGGTGGCAGCAGATCGTGCAGGTTAAACCGGACCAAAACTATCGGATTTCCGGCTATGTCAGGACAGAGGCCTTGGATGGCTTCAGCCAGATCCAGCTTTCATTTCTGGACAAGGAAGGGTGTTCACTGCATGCCATTCGGCAATTGCCCGGCGGAGAGCAATTCCAGGGCACCAACGAGTGGACCAAAGATGTGTTCGAGTGCCGTTCGCATGTGGAGGCAACCGCCGTTGAAATAAGGCTGATGGTCGTTGGAAAGGGCAAGGTATGGTTTGACGATCTCGCCCTGGAAGCAATTGCCGGCCAGGAAATCGTCAAAGTCCCGGACTTAAAAGGCCGGGAAGAAGATAAAAAAGAAAGTGCGGATGATAAAATCCAGAAGCGTCTGGAGCAGCTGGGGTATTTGGGCTAATTATTTTCGGTTCTATGAGCAAAAATAAGACTAGCCTTCCATGAGCTTGTGATTTTGTATTATTTTCAGAGTACTGGGGTATCCATCTTCGCTGCGCTTCGACGCGACAAGTTGGAGTGCTGGAGTAATGGAATGGGGACCGCAGCGCCGGCCACCTGATTACAACACCCAATACTCCATCACTCCAGTACCCCAAAATCGATAGTTTCTCGGACTGTAAAGTATCCTCGACATTCCTTGATATTGTTTATAGTTCCGAATATTTCCAATTCCTGCAGGGTGTCTATTTGGGAGGATTTTATGCGGGCTGTTGTTTTATTGACGATCGATGCTTTGAGAGCAGATGTTCTGGGTTGCTACGGGGCTGATGCCGACCTGAGCCCTTTTATAGATTCGATTCAGAAGAATTGCATCCGCTTTACCCGGGCGCATTCCACGGGACCTTATACCGAGGCGGCCATGCCCGGCATTCTGGCATCGTCATACTACCTCGAATACGGCCGCCAGAAAAAGCTGCCCCGCCAGCGCACGTTGATATCACAGCCCTTGAAAAAGGGCGGAGTTAGTACGGCGGGATTACATTCCAATCCCCACCTCAGTGGCTATTTCGGGTGGAACCGGGACTGGGATTTTTTCTACGACTCCATGGAAGACGCGGTCGATGACCACTCCCCCTATGTTAAAGCCGTCCAGTTGAATCAGAAAGCCGACGCCTGGTTGTCGTCGATGGTTGCTGAATCTACTTCAGATTCGATATTTCTCTGGCTGCATTATATGGATGTGCATGAACCTTACGTGCCCGAACAAAAGTTTATCGAACAGGTGGACCCGGCTCTGCGCCTGTCCGCCGATGAAATGTTTGCCCTTTTTCAGGATGTCCTGCTCAATCGCGACGTTTCAGATAGCAATAATGTACAGCTGCTAAAAAAACTCTATCAGGCCCATGTATACGAAACGGACGCCGCCGTCGCAGACCTTTTTTCAGTTTTGGATAAGCATGATTTGTTAAAAGATGCCGTGGTCATCATTACCGCCGACCACGGCGATGAGTTCAACGAGCACGGCGGCCTGTCCCATGACGGGAAGATGTATGCGGAACTTGTCCGGGTTCCGCTGCTCGTCTATGAATCTGATAGAAAGGAAAACCTGGTCTGTGACAAGCTGGTATCCTCTTTAGATTTGGCCCCCACCATTCTTGACCTTTTCGACCTGCCGCCGGAGCCGAAATTTGAAGGCGCGTCGCTGCTGCCCGTAGACGCCTATTTGGGAAAATGTGTTTTGGGGGAGTCGGTCGACAAACGCGGCAGCCGTGAAAAAGGCGACGAGAAGGAAATGCACTACTGCCGGGAAGGCGGTCTGAAAATAATCTACCGCCAAACCGATAACAGCTGGGAGCTTTATGACTGCGAGTCGGACCCGCAGGAAAAAAAGAATATCATCGCGCAACATCCCGAGGCGGAGAGGCTTAAAAACATAATAACCTCGAGGGTCAACCGCTACGAGGAGAACCGAATCATTGTCGAGATATTTGAACCTGAGACTGACCCGGTCGAAGAAAATAAAAGCTATTTCACATTAGAAAAAGCCATCAGTGAAAAAAGAAAAAGGCAATGTGCCAGACTGATCGAGGTGTCAAAGAATGTCATCCGGCAGGCCTTTGATCGCTTCGCTATGGATGAAATTGCCGTTACCTGGACCGGCGGCAAGGACAGTGGACTGGGCCTGTGGATCATCAAGCAGGTGTGTGAAGAAAGAAACATAGCGGTTCCCAAAACACTGCTCATTGGTGAAGGCGATGAATTCGAGGAAATCGAGAACTTTACCGCCAAAATCGGATCCGACTGGAACGTCCCTCTGGCAAAATGCCGCAATGAGGATGTGCTCGATGCCGCCGATCACACCCTGGGCGCCGTCGTCAAAGTGTCCGATTTAAATCGGCGCAATCGGGAGGAGATAGAAAAAATCGAGTTTGATAAAAAAGAGTTTCCTTTCGAAGCGGAATCCTTTGTGGGCAATCACCTGATGAAAACGGTCGTTTTCAACCAGTATCTGGAAGACAATAAGATCACAGCGATTTTCCAGGGACTTCGCTGGGATGAACATCCCGTGCGCTTCGAAGATGAGTATTTTGAGGAAATCGCGGCCGATCACCTGATTCCGCAACACACCCGAATACGACCGATATTGCATTTTACGGAAAAAGATCTTTGGGACACCTATGCAGCGTTTAAAATTCCCTACTGCCCCCTTTATGAGCGCGGCTACCGGTCTTTGGGCGCCAAATCCTCGACCGAAAAAAATCGAACCTTCCCGCCTGGAAGCAGGACCTGGAAAACACGGAGGAAAGATCCGGACGCCAGCAGGATAAGGAAAAGGCAATGGAACGGCTACGGCAGCTGGGATATATGTAAAGATCGGTTTTAACTTGACTGTGATTGAATCAGCTTTGCCAGCACGTCTTCCAAAGCCGGTGTGGCGGGCGCATCTTTGAAGCCAGCCAAACGCTGGTAGATCATCTGGGCGGCGTCGTGAAACTCGCCGGGCAGCCCCGCTTCACGAAAGGTGGCTGCGATTTCGGCCATCTCCCCGGCAAAGCGCCAGGCTTTGGCGGTGACCTTGCGCACCCGTTGAGAGGCTTCGTCGCCGAAATCGGTCCGGTCTCGCGACCACTGGGTTTCCAACTCACCGCGCACGCCTAATACTTCCGCTGTTGCCAGAATCCCGCCCAACAGGGCGGTGGTGCCCTTGGAATAGGCGGCATAGCACATTTTCAGGGCCGACGCCTTGCCGATCTCATCGCCAACCACACTTGCCTCCAGGGGCCCTCCAGAAAAATAGGCCGATGCATCCCGGGCGTTTGCACCGGAAAGATACAGCCAGGTCTGACCGCGCTCCCATGCCGGGGCGCCGATGATGCCGCCGTCGACAAAATCGACGCCGGCCCGGTCCATGGCCTGCCCGATGCGGATGGCCCGCTGCGGTGCAATGGCGTTGACATCTAAATACACTCCCTGAAAGGAATTCGCCAGCACCTGCTCGGCCACCACTTCGGCCGCATGGGGCGGGCAGACACTGACGATAACGGCGCAGGTCTCACACATGGCCGCCAGGGTGCCGGCATCGGTCAAATTGAATTTTTCGGCGCGCCGTCGGCTCTGCGGGCTGCGCCCTTCAGCGCTCCAGTAAACCTCATGGCCGCTGTTTTGGATGGTTGAGGCAACACAGATTCCCATCATGCCGGGATGGATAATCCCTATTTTTTGTTTTATCATCTCGCCGCTCTCATCTTAAGGATCAATCGAACGGGCAGCACAGCCACCCGAACAGCAACTAAAAAGGATGAAAATTAGGGTGATTGTTCAATCAGCAAATATCAAATTAATTCTTTGCCGGTCAATCCCCTTTAGAATTCCATCGATGAGAAAAATTTAGTTGACATGGAAACCAACCTGGCGTATTGGTTGAAATGGAAACTATATGCCCCTCTTAAATTGTGCTTGAAAATGAAGAAAGCATCTCCAAACTCAGTTCCTAGAAACGGAAAAAATCCATTGCCTTCCGAAAATGTGACCCAAATCGTTCAGGGATTATTAAAATGCGGTCAGTTTCTGCAACGAGAAATGAACCAGGTTTGTCAGAGATTTGGCCTGAAGCAGCAGCAATTTAACGTTTTGAATGAAATTGTCTGGTATGGCCCGATCAGTCAGAAAGAGCTTGGCGAGACGCTGCTGTTCGAAAAATCAAACGTCTCGAAAATAGTCAGGATCTTATTGGAGAAAAACATGATCAGCGTTGCGGTTGCGCCCCATGATCGTCGACTGACGCTGCTGACCGAAACACCGGAAGGTTATGCCGTTTGGAAAGAATGCATGCAGGCCTTTAATCGATCAAGCATGATACTCCTGGAAATCTTATCAGAATCCGAGCAGGTCAACGCGATCAGATTGTTAAACAAGCTGGAGAAAGCCTTCAGAAGCAAATTGACCAAAAAAACCTAAAGGAAGAAAGCATGATACGAGAAGAAATAACCTATTTGGGCTGCGGGTACAACAAGGCCAAGTATGCCGGCAAAATGAAATACTGTATTGAGCACGGACTCGACTTTGGCATCTACAAATTGGGATCCAGACGCATCAAGAAGATGATCCAACGTAAATTCGGCCTTGAATTGGAAATCGAAGGCAAGGACCTGCATACAATCACCAGGGAAGCCCAAGAAATCGTGTATAACTTATGAAATGGCCGGATTTCGCTCTGCCCCGGAGGCGGCGGGAGTCGAACCCAAAATTTAGGTGATGATAGCCGATGATAGATGATCATAACAAATGAACTATAATTATGAAATAATTAGCTTTTTCGCAATCATATTTTTCGGCTAAGATGTCACAGGTTATCATCTAAGATCACCGGATATCATAAAAAATAGACACAATTATGGACACAATAAGCACGCCAATGATATCACTTCGTTCTGTAAGGCTGATAAATAGGGTTAAGCTAAAGTCCTGATTCCCGAGGCTTGAATAATCAGCACTTTTCGGGTGCCAAAGACGTGAAAAAAAGCCATAGTCTAATTGACATTAGGTGAACCTACCCTAATGACCACGATCTGATCTGGCAACTATCCTTTCTGAAGATCTGTCAGATTAAGCTGCAAGTGTCATATTGTCTTTCTTCATATCCAAGATTTTTTCTGTTGCCAAGGGAACGTTCTCTAAAAACGTTTCGGGGGTTGTTTAGATATGGGGAAAAATCCATCAATCTTTAAAACGCTTCTATTCCAAAAAAGGTACATAATGTTTCACCGGAACAACAAAAGTTGGCCATTTTGGTAGCTTCGTGGTCACCGGGCCGAATAGGTTGGCGCCAAAACTGGGTCGCGTCAAGGGACTTTCCGGGTGGTTATGAAACGTTCATGAGGATGGATTAAAAATTGTCACGGTTTCTGTTTAGCATTGTTTTTTTCTGAGTTGCTATCGGAAGGCCAACCAAAGAACATTGGAATAGACTGCAGCAGTCTTACAGGCTGAGGATTGTTAAGTGATTGATGATATCAGATTGACAGACCCCATCTAATCATTTGAAACTTTGTAGTCTGATAGATACGATAAAAAAGAAAATGATGTGGGTCTGTCCTTAAATATTAAGGCTGCCTATAATAATTAAAGTGTGACCCTAACTTTTAATTTTTCTGCCTTCGCTTCCTCACCGATACTTCGAACGTGCAAATGCTGTCAAAATGTGTCAACTGCTGTCAATTGCTGTAAAATACTGTAAAAATTAATCATTTTTGCTTGTATTTTCCTACAGAACTGATATCAATAGAAAATTCTGATCCCATCCGAACTTCATCTGAACGTGAAAGTGCCATGAGAGATTCGAACTGGACTAAAGATGAGATGGATGAAACACCGTTTTAAGACAATGCCCGGCACCGGCTGTGACGACCTGTTCAGCCTCGCCTGCCGGTCATTTGAAACGATTTGCCCGCCACTACCCTTGGGAAACAGTCTATTTAGTGCCCGCCGCATACATCACTCAAATGTCGTCATTTTAAGATACGCCGATCCGCCGGGGATCGGAGCAACCATCTCCGGGACTTCTGTGTTCAGCAGATGGAACGGCCCAGAGGTAGCCCTCTGGAGCCAGGGTGGTTGTGTCCGCCGGGTCGCTATCCATAACAACGGATTCCGGGAAATAATCGACCGGCAAAATAAAAAAGGGGCGGACAGATGACATGACCATGCAGATAGCCCGGAAATCCCGGGGAAGCCCCCTAAGATTTTGTGATGACTTCCGGTTCAAGGGGGAAGGACCGGAAGCCGGGATGCAGCAATCGGATCCATTCTGCCCTTGGTCATCTGCATACCGTGGGGGAGCCTTCAGGCGAAGACGGGCCATCTGTCATCTGCCTTCCGTCGTCTGTCATCTGTCGTCTGTCATCTGTCATCTGTTTTCTGTCGTCTGTTTTCTGACGTCGGAGGGGAAAATGGGGAAAGGGTATGTTTCGAAAGACCGGATATGGGTGTATTTGATTCTGGTGGCCGTACTGGTGTTGGTCCACCCGGCCATTTCATTGGCCGATGATCCACCCAACGAAATAACCGTCGACGTTACCACAAGCGCTGCGAACGCGCCGGAGGGTGTTAAGGTTTACGCCTTCACCCTGGGCGGGTCCTACACCGGCCAAAATGCCGTCACGGATGCCAACGGCAGGGCCGCCTTTGCCGCCATTGAATTTGCCGACGGCAGCTACCGGTTTCGGGTGGATTACCTGGGTCAGCAGTTCTGGTCGAGTGCGCTCGAATTGCCCGGCACCTACCAAATAGATGTGATTATCGCCGTGGAGGCCGTTGAGGTGACCGTCAGCACCGCCGGCGGTCCGGCTGCGGGCAGCAAGGTCTATCTTTTCAGCGCCAGTGGCAGTTATCTCGGTATTTATGAGATAGCCGATGATAGCGGGAAGGTTTCTTTTGTGCTGCCGGTCGGCAGGACGTTTAAATTCAGGGCCGATCTTTTAGGCAACCGCTACTGGAGCGACCCGGCGACTGTATCCGCCGGAGGTGTCAACCTGATCGGTCTGGATGCCGGCGGGGGACGTTTGCAGGTGACGATCGGCAAGGATCCGACAAGTCCTATGGCGGGGATAAAATCCTACCTTTTCAGTGCGGCCGGGCGGTATCTCGGCCAGTACCGGGTATCCGATTCGCTCGGCCGGGCAGGCTTCGATGTGCCCGCAGGCGACTACAAGGTTCGGGCAGATTACCTGGGAAATCGATTCTGGACCCCGGACACCGTGGTCACCGATGATACCGACATCGACCTGATCATACTCCACCAGGATGTGACCGTCACGGTGTCCGGCGAGTACCAGGGCAGCCAGGCCTTGGCGAACGTGCCGGTGTACCTGTTTACGGCCGCCGGGGCCTACCATGGCCAAAAGCTAACGACCGGCACCAACGGCCAGGTCGTGTTCAACCTGCCCGAGCAGGCTTACAAGTTCCGGGCCGACTATCTTTCCCAGAAATACTGGTCGGACGAGTCGACCTGGCAGGATACGGGCGTCACCGTGCCCATGGCCGAGGCCGCGGTGGCGGTGACCGGCGCGGGGGCACCCCTGGCAGGTGTGAAGGTTTATGCATTTAATGCGGCCGGTAAATATCTGGGAATTGTAGAAACCACCAATGCCGACGGCATGGCCACCTATCGCCTGCCTGCGGGTGACTACAAGTTCCGGGCCGACCACCAGGGCAGTCAACACTGGAGCGATGAGCAGACCCTTGCCGCCGGGCAAGCCACCACAGTTGGGCTCTCCACCGGCGGCGGTGTTTTTGCCTTCACGGTGAAAAAAGATACCGCCACGCCCCTGACCGATGTGAAGTGCTATTTGTTCAGCGACAGCGGCCGCTACCTGGGTCTGAACGACATCACCGATTCCGGCGGACAAGTCTCGTTCGGTCTAGCGGACGGCAGCTACAAGGTGCGGGTGGACTATCTGGGCTATCAGTTCTGGAGCTCGGTGTACGCGATTCCGGGCACGTTGAGCGGAGAGCTTACCATCGCCCACCAGGATGTCACTGTAACGGTGGCCGGCGAGTACCAGGGCGGGCAGGCCCTGGTAAACGTGCCGGTGTACCTGTTTACGGCCGCAGGCGCATATCAGGG
>Ga0209052_1000185_pt1 | contig 20574 bp, 21 predicted proteins | sample WorMetHEROISLAND_2_FD_187409 | JGI IMG/M metagenome (GOLD analysis project Ga0209052, IMG submission 187409) | Marine gutless worms symbiont microbial communities from Max Planck institute for Marine Microbiology, Germany - Olavius sp. 4 HERON... | ecosystem: Host-associated > Annelida >...
GTGTTCCGATGTCGAGGGCAGGCTTGTGGGAGATGGCTTCCTAATGAGAACGTAATGAACCGTTCATAAGGATATTTTTTGCTCCCTTATGTGTCGTCATGGTTCAAACCACTCCACGGCCGGCAACCTGAGTGTATTGCCCGACCGATACATCGACGCCGCGGTGGGAGGGGGATTTCCATCCTTCCCAACCTTGGGTCCAGCGTCGAATCCGTACGACAGGGTTGCAGGACGTGGTTCCTGACGCCGCTGGCCGCGAGCTTGTCCGCCAGGGGCCGGATGTCCGGCTCGTCGCGCCAGCCCGGCAGGAGCGTGGTCCTGACCTGCAGCGCGATTCCGGCGTCGAGCAGCAGTGCCAGGCTTGCCCAGGCCCGCTCGCCGGAATCTGGGACCCCGGTGAGCGCTGGGTAATCCACGGGGAGCGCCTTGATGTCTAACCCCACCCAGTCAATGAAGGGTAATAAGGGACGCAGGCGGTCCGGGTAAGGGCCGGCGGTGTGCAGACCAACCTTGAAGCCCAGCGACCTGGCCTCTTGTATGGCCGCCGGCAGGGCGACCTGCAGCGTCGGTTCACCGCCGCTGAAGACCAGGGCGTCCAGGAGTCCGGCGCGGCTTTCCAGGAAGGCGCACACATCGGACCAGGGGATTCGATTCTCGCTTCCGGGCGGCAGCAGGTGGCCGTTGTGGCAGTAACGACAACGCCAGGGGCAGCCTTGACAGAAGACAACGGCCGCCAGCTCCCCTGGGTAATCGATGGTGGTCAGAGGGGTGAGACCACCGATGCGCAGTGTCTGGGCCGAGGGTGTCATAAGAGAAGCTTCGGGTCCGATCGCAGGGTCTTCACGGGAGATTTAGCCGCAAATGAACGCCAATGAACGCGGACAGATCAAAAGCGCCGATGATGGCGAGCCAATTGCGGCTGATTTGCATTGATTCGCGTTCATTAGCGGTAAAAAACGGAGCTGCCGAGGCCTGTGGAATGGGCAAAGCGGAGCCTACTATCAAAGCTGGGGGTGCCGTCCTGCTAAGGCCCTGCCGCACTCACCGCATCCTACGCGGCACGCTCGATCATCCGATTCCCTGTTACCGTCGGGCACTCGCTGAAGTATTGCCGTTCCCGGTGCTCTGCGCGCTTGCCGGCGTTGAAGGCGGATACGGGGCGGTGGTAGCCCATGACGCGGGTCCAGACTTCGCAGCGCGTGCGCTCACAATCCTCCAGCCGGATATCGAACTCCCCCCCCGAGGCATTTGTCCGGTCCGACCGCGCCGCCGGTCGCTCGTCCGACCGTGCCTGGCCACCGGATATGGGATCCCCGCCCCCCCGCGTCTCGCAACGGCGGTGTTCTTCGTCGTTCAGATCAATTACTTGGGAGTCGATCATTGCTTCATCTCTCTTGTTTCGATTTTTCATCAGGATCCGGTCTGCCGGGATGAGCGAAACGAAGCGGCGGAATCGGCCACAGGCGCAGGCATCCGTTCCGACATCTCCGCCCGTTTCCGCGCGATCAATTCCTGGTCGCAGCTCGGGCAGAACTCGTGCTCGCCGGGGAGATAGCCGTGCTTCGGGCAGATGGAAAAGATGGGCGTCACCGTAATGTAGGGCAAGCGGGAGTTGGTCAGTGACCTTTTTATTAGGCGCTTGCAGACCTCCACGCTGGAGATATGCTCGTTCATGTAGAGGTGCAGCACGGTGCCGCCGGTGTATCTGTACTGGAGGTCTTCCTGCAGCGCCAGGGCCTGAAAGGGATCGTCCGTGTACCCCACCGGGAGCTGAGAGCTGTTGGTATAGTAGGGGGCATCCGGGGTCCCGGACTGGATGATATTCGGGTAACGCCTGAGGTCTTCCTTGGCGAAGCGGTAAGTGGTGCCCTCCGCTGGGGTGGCCTCCAGGTTGTACATATGCCCGGTCTGCTCCTGAAATTCAACCATGCGCTCGCGTATCCGGTCCAGGAAGCGGGCGGCCATGACCTGCCCCCGCGCGCTGGTGATGTCATCGGCATCGCCGGTGAAGTTGCGGATCATTTCGTTGATGCCGTTGACGCCGATGGTGGAGAAGTGGTTGCGCAGGGTCCCCAGAAACCGCTTGGTGTAAGGAAAGAGCCCCTGGTCCACGTGGCGTTGGATGACCTTGCGCTTGATCTCCAGGCTGTTGCGCGCAAGCCCCAACAGGGTATCGAGCCGGGCGTAGAGCCCCTCCTCATCGCCAGGGTGGCAATGTCCCAGGCGCGCGCAATTGACCGTCACCACGCCGATGGAGCCGGTCTGCTCCGCGGAGCCGAAAAGCCCGTTGCCGCGCTTGAGGAGCTCGCGCAGGTCAAGCTGGAGCCGGCAACACATGGAGCGCACCATGTTCGGCTTGAACTCGGAGTTGATGAAGTTCTGGAAGTAAGGGAGTCCGTACCGCGCGGTCATGGCGAACAGCCGGTCCGCGTTCTCGCTCTCCCAGGGAAAGTCCTCGGTGATATTGTAGGTAGGGATGGGAAAGGTGAAGATGCGTCCCTTGGCGTCCCCCGAAGTCATCACCTCGATATAGGCCCGATTGATCAGATCCATCTCCGGCTGGAGCTCACCGTAAGTGAAGGGCTGCTCTTCGCCGCCGATGGCCGGGGTCTGCGCGCGCAGGTCCTCCGGGCACACCCAGTCGAAGGTGAGATTGGTAAAGGGGGTCTGGCACCCCCACCGGGACGGCACGTTGAGGTTGTAGATGAGCTCCTGAACGGCCTGTTTGACCTGCCCATAGTCCAGGCGATCCTTGCGGACATAGGGGGCCATGTAGGTATCGAAGCTGGAGAAGGCCTGGGCGCCGGCCCATTCGTTCTGCAGCGTGCCGAGGAAATTGACGATCTGGCCCACAGCAGAGGACATGTGCCTGGGGGGACCGGCCTCCACCTTACCGGGAACGCCGTTCAACCCCTCGTGCAGGAGGGTACGCAGGGACCAGCCCGCGCAGTAGCCGGCCAGCATGTCCAGGTCGTGGATATGGAGGTCCCCTTCCCGGTGGGCGGCGCCGATCTCCGGCGGGTAAACGTGGGAGAGCCAGTAGTTGGCGATCATCTTGCCGGCGCTGTTGAGGATCAGTCCGCCTAGGGAGTAGCCCTGGTTGGCGTTGGCGGCGACGCGCCAATCGGAGCGGTCCAGGTACTCGTTGACGGAGGCCGCCACGTCCACCAGGGTGCGGCGGTCTTTCCGCAACCGTGAGTGCTGCTCGCGGTAGACGATATAGGCGCGGGCGGTCTCGAAGTGATTGGCAGCGATCAGGGTCTGCTCCACCACGTCCTGGATGCCCTCGATGTCCGGGATGCGCCCCAAATCCAGGCGATGGCTGATAACCTTGACTACCTGCGTAGTGAGCCTGGTGGCCTCGAGGATTCCGAGCTCCCCGCTCGCCTGACCGGCGCGCAGGATGGCGGACTCGATCTTGCGGGCATCGAAGGAGACCTCCCGGCCGTCGCGTTTGCGCACGCGGGTGGGAAGGGCCGCGAGACGGGTAGAGCCAGCCTGCATGAGCACGATCCACGGTCAAGTAAACAGGGCCATATACGCAATATATTGCGTTTGGGTCTAAGTAACTTTAGCAACGAAGGCTTGCACAATTCAATGGTGTTCCACGAAAAATCTTTCATCTACACATTGAAAGAATGTGAATTTAGATTCAATCATCGAGAGGGAAACATTAAGTTATGATAGAATGCTTAACTCTGCTGAGAGAAAATCCTTAACTTAAGGTTAGAGAGACCCTGTGTTTTAAGATTCCCGGATTATCAGAATAGTTTCTTGACCGAGGTCAATATGGAATGGATTCGAGCTAGAGCAGCCACCTTAGGTGTTATCGATAGTCGGATATCGGGCTAGGGCGCGATCCGACCAGGCAGCATACCGCAACCGCGGGGACATGCCTAACCTGACCTACACCCAGACGCGAGGTCCGTGCGTATAGGCTGCGCGGAGAGACGTCTCGGGGGGGTAGGGTGTCAAACGCAGCGTATTGATGGATCCGTCCTCCGCTTCCTCCGAGAGCCCCTAAGATGCGGTGTAGGGGCATGGCGCGCCGTGCCCGTACAACGTTGACCTTTCTCAGGATGGCTGCGACGGGAGGCGCGAACCGCATCCTACGCCCTTCGCCCAACCCACACCACCGGCGACCGGGAGCCGGAAGGGCACCGAGGTCAGGGCAAATGGCTGCGGGCCAGGTAGTCGTGAGTGCGCATCTCTTCCAAACGGCTCGCGGTGCGCATGAAGTCGAACGCAAGCGGAGAAGGGGAGGCATAAAGTTCGGCGGGAGCAGCGGCGGCGGAGACGACCAGGTTCACATTGTGATCGTAGAAGACATCCACCAGGCGGATGAAGCGTGCAGCCTGGTTTTTCTCCTCATCGCCCATTTGGGGGATGCCGGCGATGAAGACCGTATGAAAGCAGCGGGCGATCTCGAGGTAATCAATGGTCCCCTTGGGCCCGTCGCACAGGGCCTTGAAGTCGAACCATGCGATCCCGTCCGCATAGCGGGCGGTGGGTATAGGCCGGCCTTCGATCTCGATCTCCCCCCCTTCCACCACGCCTTCCGGTCGCAGCCCATGAAAGCTCTTCAGCAAGCTGTCGTTGGCCTGAGCGTCCAGCGGGAAATGATAAATCTCCGCATGCTCGAGCGAACGGAGCCGATAGTCCTCATCCCCGTCCAGACAGATGACCCGGGTGTGCTCTTTAATAAGCTCAATGGCCGGTACGAAACGCTCCCGCTGCAAGCCATCGCGGTAAAGATCATCCGGGTGGATGTTGGAAGTAGTGACCAGGGTGACGCCGCGCTCGAACAAGGCCGTCAACAACCGGCCCAGTAACATGGCGTCGGTGATGTCGGTGACATGGAACTCATCGAGGCACAGGACCTTGACCTGCATGGACAGGCTCTCCGCCACCTGGGGAAGGGGATCGGGAGTGGCCGGCAGCTTCTTCAGCTCCCCATGCAGGTCCTGCATGAACAGATGGAAATGGACCCGTAGCTTGCGGGGAAAAGGCAATGCCTTATAGAACTCATTCACCAGATGGGTCTTGCCGCGTCCTACCCCTCCCCACAGATAGAAACCGCGTACCGCAGGATGAGGACAGGAACGCGCGGTAAAGCGCAGATGCTTGAAGAGACCACCGCGGTCACCCTCCTCTCTGGTGACCAGCTCCTCGTAGACCTGTTGCAAGGCCCGCACCACCGCTGCCTGCGTCGGGTCGTGCTCGAAACCTTCTCGGGCCAGATCGGCTTGGTATCTTTCAAGGGGGGTCATGGTGCTGACAAACCGTGCATGACTGGTGAAAAGCCGACGCTGTCAATTACCTGCCGCTATGGAGCGCCAGCGCAATAGCGGTCAGGTGGAGCGATTCGTGCGATGAGTTTTTTCCTGGCAGCCCATGCTTAAAACCGCTAGGTATTCTATCATATAAGTTCTCCTCTCGAGGATTGAATCTGAATTCACATTCTTTGCAAGAGTAGATGAAAGGTTTTTCGTGGAACACCATTGAATTGTGCAAGCCTTCATTTGGCATATGACCAGAATGATCCAATGCCATCGATAGGGCAATTACCACGGGCAAATCCATGCTGACCATGATTTACAACGGAAATGCTTTCTGTACCCCCTATCCACACAGTCCATCGTAGCCCCTCCAGCCGTCCGAGTGAGATGATGCTATCGATGGCCACGCGGCCCCGGATTGCGGCTGGTGGCACCTTCTTAGCGGCGTTCGGAACGATTTCCGTGTAAACTTTCCCGTGGCGTTCCAGAATCCCGAAGACAACCGCTTCACCCCCGGCCCCGCGCCCTTTCTTCCTCCGAACACGGCGCCCGCCGAAACTAAGATTCATCGACTTCAACCTCGCCGGAGAAGGGCGATGAGGCGTCATAAAGCCGAGCGATTCGGGTCCGTAGTTTGAATAACAACTGCTTGAGCCTCGGACGCCTTACATCACTCAGCTCGGCGATTCTCGAAGCCGGTAAATCGTGCGCAAAATAGGGTACAATCCGCCTGAATTTAGCTTCCGAAAAGGTGGGAACGCCTAAAATACCTGTTTTTCTTTTGTATAACATATACCTTAGCATGCAGTCGCATTGCTAAATTTATCTAGCCCAACCGTATGATCGTAAATCATGAAAAACGCTGAACACAACCCCCCCCCGAAAAACTGGAAGTCCGGGAGGAGTAAACGCCAATAAGATATTCGGCGAAAGTCGAAATGAAGTGATTGACTATACGATGTTTCTACGGATCTTTATACGGCTATACAAAGTCGAGTGTGTGCGGAAAATTGTAAAACTGGCGGACGCAATCAGAGGCATCCTCGAAAAGGAGTTCGGGAAAAATAAGTAGATGATGGCGAAGGATCAATCCAGATATTCTGCATAGGTTGGAAGGCCAGACACCATCCGGACGAAAAGGCCGGACGGGGTCGCCACAACTGATTTGTTCGTATCAGCCTATGTGGAAAATAACGCGGACATCTTTCCCAAATGTGTTGCGACTCCATGTCCCGGAAGGGTCTAAGATTGCTGATGTTACCTAACGGAAAAGGCGTCTTCTGGCGAAATACCGACACCAAATAAGTACGACTTTCATCCATCGGACATTGCTGACGGATCTGCCTTATGAGAATGAGTCGTTTGATTGCATTATATTCGATCTCCCTTATATGGTAGGGATTCTTCCGGAATGGCAATTCCGATCAAACCAGGCGTTGGTACGCACAATGTGTTCTGTGACCATTACTCAAACGGATACGAGGCTCCAAGAAATGGTAGCAGGAAATGGCGCACAGTGGTGCTAGAGCTCTATGAAGAAGGTGGAGGAGAAGCCCACCGCGTACTGCGTGATCATGGTATGTTCATTGTAAAATGCCAAGACGAAGTATAATGTTAACAGGCGAAATTCTACCCACGTAGAAACCATCAATTCGTATGCGGAAATAGGTTACTTTTGTAAGGACCCGCTCATTGTCATTCGGACTAATAAGTCCTGGGATGAGTAGAGTGTTGAAACTGGTTCATTCCAGAATGGACCATTCCTACTTCCTTAGTATTCGTAAAAATTCCAAAGGACAAAAAGGTATTTCAGACGCGGTTCTGAATAATCTCATTCATCAATGTAAACGGTTCTTCGAAAAACGGAGGCTTCAGGGGCTAGCAAACATCGACCCATGTAGCCAGTAAATGCCGGTACTGATAATCCGGGTATTTCCTGTATCTCGATATAGGCAGATCCGGGTTCTTCGCAAAGACGAAGCGCCAAGTATCCTCAAAGGCGAAAACATCAATAGCGAGAATATCAAACCCTCCTTTCAGCAAACATGTGGTTGTCACAGTGCTACCGTCCGGCAAGACAACTTCTCAGCGGTCACTGGCATCAACCTGTACTTTTCCGATCCAACTAGCATCCGTCTTTCTGATTGTAGCCGAGTGCAAGAACTTGGACTCAAAAATGAACTCATGCCCTTTATAGCGGATTACTCAGTCTCCCTTTCTTTTGTGATCGTGATCATCATGCTTGGTCACGCCCGCAATCTCTTTACCTGACAACCACAGTTTTTTGAGCTTCAATTCCGCTAGATATCCTAAAGATCTCAATGCCCCGAAGACTAGGGTTTCGGTCAATGACCTCGGTAAATTTTTCGAGCGTGATCTCCAACTGCTCAAATATTGTCTCCGTCATCAGGTCTCCTGAACCCTTGTCTCAGAACAGCGGCTAAATACTCGAAGCTAGATTCTCACGCACCTGGGTTACAATCCTTGCCAGCTGCTCGTCCGGCGGAGCACCCCCATTGATGAGCCAAGCCATGAGGTCCTCGTTGCGGCAGTCCAGCAAGCGTTCGAAACCAGCCTGGTCAGCCGGCGAGAGGCCCTGGTATCTGTCCACCAGAAACTCTTCCAGAAGTAGGTCCAATTCACGCATGCCTCTGCGGCAATGCCATTTCAACTTGGCGTGATGAATCATGGAGATATTACCCGACATCTCTCATCGTCCACGAAGCACCACTTGCCACCCACCCTGCGGCCGCACCGCGATCGTGCCGAGGATGTAGGATGTGGCGAGTGAGCCGCTGGGTCCGCCCCGGCGGGCCATCGGCGAACCGTATCGGTAGTGCTTTTTTAATCCGCAGATTGTCCGCAGATTTCCACAGATGAGAAACGAAACAATCTGTGGAAATTTGCGGATAAAGAACACCGGCCCCCACCCCACGGGGATAGGGGAACCGATGGGAGTGCGAAGGCCCGCGCGGCTTAAAGCGCGCGCATGGCGATCATGCGCTTGATCTCGCCGATCGCCTTGCCCGGATTGAGGCCCTTCGGGCAGGTGTTGGTGCAATTCATGATGGTGTGACAGCGGAAAAGCCGGAAGGGGTCTTCCAACTCGTCGAGCCGTTCGCCCGTGGATTCGTCGCGGCTGTCGGCGATCCACCGATAGGCCTGGAGCAAGGCTGCCGGCCCGAGATAGCGATCGCCGTTCCACCAGTAGCTAGGGCAGCTGGTGGAACAGGAGGCGCACAGGATGCACTCGTAGAGCCCGTCCAGCTTGGCCCGGTCCTTCTTCGATTGCAGACGCTCGCGATCCGGCGGTGGGGTGGATTGGGTCCACATCCAGGGCTTGATGGCGGCATACTGGGCATAGAAGTTGGTCAGATCAGGCACCAGGTCTTTCACCACCGGCATATGCGGCAAGGGGTAGATCTTGACATCGCCTTTGATGTCGGCAATCGCCTTGGTGCAGGCCAGGGTATTGGTCCCGTCGATGTTCATCGCGCAGGAGCCGCACACGCCCTCGCGACAGGAGCGGCGGAACGAGAGCGTCGAATCCACTTCGTTCTTGATCTTGAGGACCGCATCCAGAACCATGGGACCGCAGCCGTCGAGATCGATCTCGTAGGTATCGGTACGCGGGTTCTCGCCGGAATTCGGGTCCCAACGGTAGATCACGAAACGCTTGGTATTCTTCGCGCCGTTGGCGGCCTTAAAGGTTTTACCCTGTTGCACGACCGAATTTTTCGGAAGCCGAAACTCAGCCATTCGCTCATTCCTCAGTGTTTCTCTGTCATCGTCACTTACTACCCCGTTTCCCGCGTCGGCCGTCAATAGACGCGCGCCTTGGGCGGAACTACCTCGACTTCATCGGTGAGGGTGTAGTAGTGGACCGGCCGGTAGTCGATGGTCGGCTCGCCTGTCTCCCCGAGCCAGGCCAGGGTGTGCTTTTGCCAGTTTTCGTCATCGCGCTCGGGATAGTCTTCCCGGGCGTGGGCCCCCCGGCTCTCGGTCCGATTGCGGGCGCTGTGCATGGTCACCACCGACAGCGCCAGCAGATTGTCCAGCTCCAGGGTCTCCACCAGATCGGAGTTCCAGATCAGGTTGCGGTCGGTAACGCCGACATCGCGGAAAGACTCGCGTACTCCGCCGATCAGCTTAGCACCTTCGTCCAGGGTTTCTCCAGTACGGAAAACCGCCGCGTAGTTCTGCATGGTCTTCTGCATTTTCAGGCGGATCTCCGCCGTGGGCCGGGGGCCCTTGGCGTGGCGTAGCCCATCGAAGCGTTGCACGATCTTCTCGTCCGTATCCTTGGGCAGCGATTTGTGCTTGGTGTCGGGCTTGACGAGCTCGGCGCAACGCTCAGCGGCGGCGCGCCCGAAGACGACGATATCCAACAGGGAATTGGAGCCCAGGCGATTGGCCCCATGGACCGAAACGCAGGCGCACTCGCCGATGGCCATCAATCCCGGAACCACGGCATCCGGGTCCCCGTCCCGCAGGGTCACCACCTCTCCGTGCAGATTGGTCGGGATGCCGCCCATGTTGTAGTGCACCGTGGCCAATACGGGGATGGGCTCCTTGGTCACGTCTACGCCGGCGAAGATGCGCGCCGATTCCGAGATACCGGGCAGCCGTTCGTTGAGGACCTCCGGACCCAGATGCTCCAGGTGCAGGTGGATATGGTCGGCCTCGGGACCAACCCCCCGCCCTTCGCGGATCTCAATGGTCATGGACCGGCTCACCACATCGCGGGAGGCCAGATCCTTGGCGTTCGGCGCATAGCGTTCCATGAAGCGCTCGCCCTTGGAATTGGTCAGGTAGCCCCCCTCGCCCCGCGAGCCTTCGGTGATTAGACAGCCGGAACCATAGATGCCGGTGGGGTGGAACTGGACGAACTCGTGGTCCTGGACCGGCAGGCCGGCGCGCAGGACCATGGCGTTCCCATCGCCGGTACAGGTGTGGGCCGAGGTGGCGGAGAAATAGGCCCGGCCATAGCCCCCGGAGGCCAGAATCAACTGATGGGCGCGGAACCGATGCAGGGTTCCGGAATCCAGGTCCCAGGCCATGACGCCACGACAGACGCCATCGTCGTCCATGATCAGATCCAGTGCGAAGTACTCGATGAAGTATTCCGCTTTGAACTGCAGGCTCTGCTGATAGAGCGTATGCAGGATGGCGTGCCCGGTGCGGTCAGCGGCGGCGCAGGTACGGTGGGCGGTGCCCTGTCCGTAGTCGGTGGTCATGCCCCCGAACGGGCGTTGGTAGATCTTCCCTTCATCCGTCCGCGAGAAGGGCACGCCATAGTGCTCCAGCTCGATGACGGCGGGGATGGCCGCCCGACACATATACTCGATGGCATCCTGGTCCCCGAGCCAATCCGAGCCCTTGACCGTATCGTACATGTGCCAGCGCCAGTCATCCTCCCCCATGTTGCCGAGGGCGGCACTCATGCCCCCCTGGGCGGCCACCGTGTGGCTGCGGGTGGGAAACACCTTGGTGATGCAGGCCGTGGTAAGCCCCTTGGCGGCGGCACCGAAGGTTGCCCGCAGGCCCGCCCCTCCCGCGCCAACCACCACCACGTCATAGGCGTGATCGACGATCTGATAAGCTTCCGACATGATGGTTCACCCCCCCCAGGCAATGCGCAGAACCGCAACGATCGCAATAACGGCCAACAGCATGGCCAGGAATCTAACCAGGATAATGCTCGCCACTTGCAACCAGGGGGTGGAGATGTAGTCCTCAAAGACCACCTGCATCCCTAGCTGGGCATGGTAGAACAGCGCCCCAAGCAGCAGAATCAGCAGCGAGCTGTTGTAGGGTGAACGCACCCATTCCACGGCCGTTGCATAGTCAGCCGTTGCGATGACGGTCAAGGATGCGACGAACCACAGCAGAAGCGGGACCAAGGCGATGGCCGACAGCCGTTGCGTCCACCAGTGGTGGGCGCCCAACTTCGCCGAGCCATGCCCACGCACCCGTGCCAATGGTGCACGCATGTTCATAGCGCACCTCCCCGGATTACATAGGCCATGGCGAAGGTAATCAAGGTCAGGGTGATCGCGACCACGACCACGAACCTCCCGGAAGCGTAGACCGTGTTCATATCGAAACCCAATCCCATATCCCAAAACAGATGACGCATGCCGTTGCACAGGTGATAGAAGAGCGCGAATACCCAAGCCAACAGGAGCGTGCGTCCGATTCCGGAACCGAGCAACCCCTGCACATTCGCATAGCTCTCGGGCCCCTTCGCCAGCGCTGCCAGCCAACACACCACTAACGGGGAGCCTACACCCAGAAAAACACCACTGGCGCGGTGGAAAACGGAAAGAACCGCGGTAAGCTGCGGTTCGTAAACTTGCAGATGCGGAGAAAGCGGTCGGTCGGTGTTACCCATACGCCTTACCTCGTGCCTATCACATTAGACGAATTCTGAAAAGAAATCAGCAGGAACATCAAGAGGGATCCCGTCAAAAATCAATGCAGCAGCCCACCTTCTCCCCATCCCTGCAGCGGGTGGGTTCCGGCCTCGGAGGACCACCGATCTCGCGGCGGTGATAAGGCTGCATAGCTTCCTTCTCATCGACCCGCGTCCCGGCTCCGGGCACCGGCCCATCCCTCGGTGTCTCCCCGCGGCTCCCGGATGGGTTCGAGCGCTTCATTTCTGGATATCCTCTGCTTCGGTGGCCCACTCGCGACCTCTTCGGATCGAGACACACGCCGGGACCGCCCGGAGCCCGCCGGTTACGATCGCGCACCGGTAAAGAAACCGCGGCCCCCTTTGTGCAGTGCAGCATAATATAGGGAATTCTAGTGGCCGGTCAACGTGCTTTATGACGGTTCCATGTCGTCCCGGATTGTGGACCCTCGGAGATAAGGGTCCGCATGGTCAAGACAAGAGGGAAAGCAACTCTAGAATGATTCGGCGCTGCTTGGGGGGGGACCGAACTTTTGCTGAGGTTCGTTCCTCACCTCGACCTACAGGCTTGGTTGTCGGGCTAGGGCGCGATCCGTGGAGGCGGCACACCGCAACCGCGGGGACGCGCCTAACCCGACCTACACTTAGCCCGCATAATCTGATATGCCTTGCCCTGGCTTCGATCCCCGAAAACGGATTTCATGATAAAATATCAGCTCGCCCGTCCTTAACCTACTTCTCCGCGTTGCTATTGCTGCCCGTACTCTCCGGCTGCGCCCAGCTCACCAAGCCCTGGACCTCGCCCGAAGTGAGCATGGCCGGGTTCCGTCCCGGGGAGTTCACCCCAAACCAGCAAACTTCCATCGTCAGTCTCAAGGTCAAGAACCCCAACGATCGAACCTTACCCGTCAAAGGCGCGACCTATACGCTGGCGGTGGAGGGCCACGCGATCGCCAACGGCGGCGGTGCTCTCGATCGGCAGATCCCGGCGTTCGGCGAAGAGGTAGTCGATGTCGAGGTCAATACCCGGTTGTCGGACCTCATCCGGAAGGTGCCGGAGCTGACCCTTACCGGCGGCAGATGGGACTACCGGATCTCGGGTAACCTCAGGCTCGCCGGCGGTTACCTGCTCATGCCGTTCAGCTATGGCGGCGAAGTCGAGGTGGCTAACCTGATGCGGCTGATGACGAGCCGCTACAGATAATATACCGCTGTGAATCCGAGGCAAATTCTTTGCGTGAGAGTAATGATGCGGCCAGCAACCCGACTAACCCTAATGAGTTCCTGGAGGCCCTTCCCCAGGGAGTAACCGGGGAGATTCTGAACGGACAGCTTTACACTCAATCGCGTCCGTCAGACCCCCATGGTCAGGTTGCACTTAATCTGGCGATCGGAGTTGGCGCTCTTAATGGTAATTAGGGTCGGTGGTCCTGGCGGCTAGTGGATCCGCATCGAGCCGGAGGTGCGCTTTGTGCGGGATACGGAGGTGACGGTACCGGATCTAACCGGCTGGCGACGTGAGCGGATGCCCTACCTGCCGGAAGATCAACGCTTCGGGGTCATCCCCGATTGGGGCTGCGAGGTCCTAATCCCCCTCTACTAAGCGAAAGGACCGTAAGGACAAGATATCACTGTATGCGCACATACAGGGTGCGGTATGCGTGGCTGATTAACCTGGTCGAGCATGCCTTGGAGGTTTACCGGTCTTGAGGCCGGCGCTTGGGTCGGGGTTGGTCGCTTTACCGGTGCCGATCAGCAGGTGCCCATTCTCCAAGTGGGGCTACACCCTTCCGTATTCCATCCGTCCCCTGAGCCAACGTTCGTAGAGCAACACACAATGGCTCCGGACCGACCCGCGCCCTACCCATCCCCGGAGCTGATGGAGCTGCGCGAGACCGAGACGCTCGGGATTCTCGGTAATCATCAAGTTGGCGTTCGGGACGTCCACCCGACCTCGATTACGGTCGTCGCCACCAGCAAGTCCAGCTCCCCGGCGGCAAAGTCCGCCATCACAGGCTCACGTTCGGCGGCCTTCAAGCGACCGTGAACCAGGCCCACGCGCAGCCCGGGCAGGGATGCGGCGGTACCCTCCGGCGGCCCGGTACTGCAGGGCCTCGGACTCATCGATGAGGGTACAGACCCAGTAGGCCTGACGCCCCTCTGACGCCCCTGGGCACAGGCGCTCCGCACCCGACCGATCACTTCCCCACGGCGGCTGTCGGGAACGGCAACCGTCGTCACCGTCGTGCGGCCCAGCGGCAGCTCGTCGATCACCGAGAGGCCGAGATCGGCGTATTAGGGTCATGGCCAGGGAGCGGGAGATGGGGGTGGCGGTCATGATGAGCTGGTGGGGTGCCTGTGCCATCCGGGGCCCTTTACTCCTCCAGTAGTGGTGGTATTTAACTGGCAGAAGACAGGTTAGGTCGCTACGCAGTCCGGTAGACCTGGACTATCAACCATGCTATTCAGTTAAAAAACTTACCCTACCTCTCCTTCAGCTTCATGCACTAGCGTACGCCAAACCGATGCTGCTCGTCGACGATGACCAGTCCCAGGTCCCAGAAGCGGACATCGTCCTGAAACAAGGCGTGGGTCCCCTCCCCTGCGATGCGCGCCCCCAATTCCGCCCGCTCCCACCCCTTGTGGCGACCGGTCAACCACAGAGGAGCCAGCCCCAGGGGTTCCAGCCAACCGCGCAGGCTGCGCAGGTGCTGTTCGGACAAGAGCTCGGTGGGCGCCATCAGGGCGACCTGGCGGCCGGACTCCACGGCCTGCAGGGACGCCAAGGCCGCGACTACCGTATTGCCCGAGCCCACATCCCCCTCAACAGACGCAGCATAGGGTACGGCCGCTGCAGATCCCTTGCAATCTCCTCCGCCACCCGGCGCTGGGCGGCGGTCAGCTCGAAGGGCAATCCTGCCAGCAGCTTTGCACGCAGGCACCGGTCTCCGTCGAGTACCAGAGCCCGGATGCGCCGCGGCCAGTGTCTGAGGCAACGCAGACCGAGCTGGTGGGCCACTAGCTCGTCGAACACCAGTCGGCGCAGGGCGGGATGACGACGATCGCGCAGGTCCGCCAACGAGACCGAGGCCGGTGGTCGGTGGAGAAGACGCAGAGTCGCGGCCAGGGCCGGAAACTGGATATTGCTCCAGAATCTCCCGCGGTAGCCATTCCTCCGGCATGGCCTCGTCCTGATCCAGCAGCGCCAGGGCCTGATCCATGAGCAAACGCCAGGAGGATTGCTGCAACCCCTCGGTAGTGGGGTAGACAGGGGTAAGGACATCTTCCAAGGGCGGTGGCTTAGCGCGGCCAGAGTGCCGGTATTCCGGGTGCGCCATCTCCAGGGACTGGGGACAACAGCGGACCTCCCTGAAGCTCGGCGCCGGGCCCCAGATCGGCGATCGGCACCACCCGGGTACGGTCCTGATAGCGTAGCGGCAAATGGAACAGCAAGTCCTGGGCCGAGGTGACACCAACCCTGGCGAGCTGCTGCGCGACCTTCGGTCCCCAACGCCGCGGAGCTTCCCCACGGGCATCCGACTCAATGCTTAGGTCTTGCTGGTTTCCAAGTGTTGCGAAAAAGACTAAAGATTCCAGAATAACTTTACAAGCACTGCAACTGCGTGCATAACGTTATGTTATGCAAGGAAAAACAAGTATTTCAGGCGTTCATACCTTTCGGAAGCTAAACTCAGACGGATTGTACACTAGAGTCTAGATAACTTTGAGAGAGGATTCTCTTTTAAGGGTAAGTATTCTATCAATAAGTTTTCCTCTCGATGATTGAATCTAAATTCCTTATCAGGTGTAGATGAAAATTTTTTCGTGGAATACCATTGATTTGCAAGCCTTCGTTTAGTATACGACCAGAATGATCCAATGCCATTGATAATGGCAATTACCATGGGCAAATTCATGCTGACCATGGTTCACACGGAAATGCTTTTTGTACCCCCTATCCACCAGCCTATCGTAGCCCCTCCAACCGTCCGAGTGGATGATGCGGTCAAGGGCCACCTGGCCCCGGATCGTGGCCTGTAGTGGCTTCCTAGCGGCATGCAGGACGATTTCCGTGTGGACTTTCCCGTAGCGTTCCAGAACCCCGAAGACAATCGTTTTACCCCCGGCCCCGCGCCCTTTCTTTCCACAAACACGGCGCGCGCCGAAATAGGATTCATCGACTTCAACCTCGCCGGAGAAGGGCGATGAGGCGTCACAAAGCTGAGCGACTCGGATCCGTAGTTTGAATAACAACTACCTTAGATCGTCGGACGGCTTATGAAATACTTGTTTTTCCTTGCATAACATGACTTTAGCATACGGTTGCAGTGCTAAAGTTATCTAGACCCAAATCAAGTTAAAACGACGAAACATCCTGTACCATGGGAGGAGGGCATGGACCCCGAAGAATTGCTCAACCCTGCAGCATGTCCGATAGGTCTCGTATTGGTGGACACAACCTGCCCCCTACGCCCTGCCGGGGAAGCTTGCAGACTCGGGTGCCAGATGCCCCCTGGCGACGGCAAAACCGATTGACTCCGAGGGCGGATTTCGTGGGGACACTTCAGAGCCGATAGGGTTACTATCGGGGTCGCTTCTCGGGGACGACCCGGAGCCTGATGGTGGCATCCACATCCGCATGGAGATGCAGCACCACCTCGTACTCGCCGGTGGCACGGAAGGGTCCTTCAGGCAGGCGAACCTCCTGACGCTCCAGGGTTACCCCCATCTCCTGCACTGCGGCGGCAATGTCCTGGGTGCCCACGGAGCCGAATAGTTTACCCTCGTCACCGGCTTTACGGGCCACCGTTACGGTGAGGCTTTCGAGCTTCTCGCGGCGGGACTCGGCCGCGACCAGGCTCTCCACGGCTGCCCGCTCCAGTTCATACCGCTGCGCTTCGAATGCCTCCAGGCTGGCCGCGGTCGCCGGCACCGCAAAGCCGGAGGGGATCAGATAGTTGCGTCCGTAACCGGCACGCACCGAGACCTTCTCTCCCAGATCGCCCAGATGCCCGACTTTTTTCAACAGGATAACTTCCACTTGAGTACCCCCAGCGATTTCAGCAATACGGAACATCCCGGCCAACCCGGAATCCCGACAGGTCATCAGTTCTAATACAGCGACGCCGAAGTGCCGATCACATCGGTTCGGTTCTTCCATTCGGAAGTTCTTTTACGCCGCAAATGAACGCAAATCGGTCGCAATCGGCTCACCATGATCGACGCGGTGGACACGGGCTCGCCCGTGCTTGCGATCTGGCCCGATGCCCCAATGCGCGGGCAAGCCCGCGCCTCCCAGTCCGGTGGTTACATGGCCTTGTTTTCGGTTGGTTTGATACGCGTTAGCCCAACCATGATTGTCCGTTCTTGTTCTCTTTGCGTCCTTTTGCCTTAATTCACGGCTAGTTCTTCCGCGTTGTTCCTCTCGCTCTTTGTTTCGGTCGTTGGGAGCCTCCGAGGAGTGGTAAATCTTTAATAAGGTGGTTGATAGCCCGGGTCTACCGAGCCGCACGGCAGCCCAATCTACTTTCTACCAGTTCAATACCACCAATACCCCAAGCCTTCGTAACTAGAGCACGTTGACATTTAAAATGTCCACGCAGTGGACCTTGCGCTAATCATTCGATGCGATTGTAGTCCGCTGTGCGGACCGCCGGAACATTGCGGCTATTTAACGTGTTAGAATAGTCGGCTGGAGTTAAATGTCAACAGGCCCTAGCCCTTTCTTCGCGCCGTGACCCGGGCCCGCAGATCGACCCAGCTATCCAGGAAACCGAGCCCCGCGACCAGAATCTCTGCGTAGGGTATGACCAGCAACAGTAAGCCGTAGAATCCGACCAGCCACCCGCGATGAATGGGATAGCTATGGGCAAGGCCATGCACGATTGCCACCCCCTGCAGGAAAAACAAGGGCACCAACAGCAGCAACAGATCGGTGGCCCACATAGCCCCATCCAGCAGCAGCACCACGACCGCCAACCCCAGCGCCGGATAAGCCACGCCGGATCCTATCCGCAAGGCACGGAATTCGGCGCCGAAGCCACCCGGATTGTAGAGCAACGCCTGCCACCAGCGCCCGATGAACAGGGCCAGCAGGAGTTGGAAGTAGAAGGTCGCGGCGAACACCCCGGTCATCCAGCGCGCGGCCCCGGTTATCAGTCGCTCGCTTACGTCAGCCCCGATAACGCCGCCTGCGACTAGGCTCCGGCGCACCGGCTCCAGTAGCTCTATCCAATAGGCAGCCGGGTCCGTCGCCAGCAGACGGATTCCCACCGCCACCAGCAGGCCGAACAAGGCGGCTACCTGCACCGTCAGCGCTAATGACCGGGTCTGATACAACACCAGACCCAATACCCAGAGCGGCAGCCACAAGAGCAACAGAAAACCGACGGTCGGCAGCGGGTTCCCCAGGGCGGCAAACGCCAGCACTCCGCCGGCAAGCCCGGCCAAGGCGCCCACGATCAACCCCTCGCCGGCACCTTTGCGCAGGGTTACCAGCGCAACGGCCGCCGAGCTGACCAACCCGACCAGGGGCACGATAAGCGACAGCATGGCGAATGCCGCCACCACTAAGGTGGCCTGGGAGCGACCACGCATAGTAAAAATCGCCAGCGACTGCACTGGATAGCCTCAGGTTAGATCGGACTCCGGCAAACCGGGCGGGACCACCCCGGTACCTGTTACATAACAGCCGGTCAGTGACCGTCGTTGTAAGGCAGCAGCGCTAGGTAGCGTGCCCGCTTGATGGCCTGGGTCAGCTGGCGTTGATACTTGGCCGAGGTGCCGGTTATACGACTGGGAACGACCTTGCCGGACTCGCTCACATAGGACTTGAGCAGATTCAGGTCTTTGTAGTCGATTTCGGTGATGCCCTCGGCGGTAAACTGGCAATAACGCTTGCGACGAAAAAAACGCGACATGAAAGCCTCCGACGCTTAGTCCTCTACCCTACCGGTGTTCTCATCTCCCACCCCGGCCGCGGGCGCTCTCGGCTGCTTGCCGGAGGAATCCGCAGCCGGCTCCCGCTCTTCTGCCAACCTGGCCAGGGGCGACGGCCCGGTAACGGCCCGGTTGCGGCGAACGATCAGATTGCGCAGCACCGAGTCATTGAATCGGAAAGCATGCTCGAGCTCGTCCAGCGCCTCGCGGTCACACTCGAGGTTCATCAGCACATAATGGGCCTTGTGGATCTTGTTGATCGGATAGGCGAGTTGGCGCCGCCCCCAGTCCTCCAGGCGATGGATGACACCGCCGCGTTTCTCGAGATTTTCCCGATAGCGCGCGATCATAGCGGGCACCTGTTCACTCTGACCGGGATGCACCAGAAAAACCACTTCGTAATGTCGCATGACAGCTCCTTTCGGCTTGATCAGCCTCCCGCCGTTGAGGTGAGGCAAGGAGTCTCCCACTTCGGGGCAAGGACACCCCATGCGCAAGCGCATCACCGGCTTGAACACGCAGCCAGTCAAAAGCGGACTTTCGACCTCGCGCTTCGGAAGACCCCCGGAAAGGATTCTCCTTAAGGTGCCCTGTGGGTAAACGTAGTTAAGGGTAGTGGTAAATCTTTAACTGAATGGCGTGATTGATCGTCCAGGTCTACCGGGCCGCACAGTGGCCCAGCCCACCCTACTACTAGTTTGAAGGCCACCACTACCCACTATCCTTAAAATTTAAGGATACATGAAGATCCGGAGACGATCAAAACCGGAGACCAAACAGCCGGGACAAACGCACATTCCGTTCCGGTCTCCGATCAACGCCCTTCAAAACCGGCCATTCGGTACCATTTGTCGGCCGTTGCCTGATCCTTATCCACAACCGCGACCCTCTTCGTACATCATCGCCAGGGTTGCCTGGGAGCCCACGAGGCCCTGCTCGGCGGCCTTCATGAACCAATGCACCGCCTGCGCCGAATCCCTTTCCGTGCACTCGCCCTCCATGTACATGAAACCGAGCCCGTGCTGAGCGATGTCCAATCCCGCCTCGGCGGCAGCCCGCATGTATTTATAGGCCAGGGATTGATTTTCATGCATGCCGAGGCCGTTCTGGGCCATGATGGCCATGCGGTATTGGGCCTGGGGATTGCCGGCATCCGCCAGTGGGGAGAGCAGGCCGGCGGCAACGGAGAAATGCCTGGACTCGAAGGCGGCGATACCGCTTCCGAGCTCCATGTCGAATTCTGTCGGTTCGTTATTCATGGTAATGGGATCGATCTCGTTGGATAGACGCAATCAGATCAGTACGGGGTACTGGTAAATTGTAACCTAATCAATAGGTAGCAATAACTCTGTATTATAGCGATACAGGAAGAGCTTTAAACAGATTTCATGCATAATGATACATTTGGAAAAAGAGAGCGTCTTGCGCACTAAGTGCTGCCGCAAGGTATTATTCCAGCCCTCAGCCTGGGACGTTTCTCCTGTTTCTTTGCCGACAGGAAAATGTTGCTCATTCGGAATAACAGCTTGATATGCTTCCCAATAATCGGTGAAAAGCATGGCTTTTTTATAAGTGGATGGTATGCGATTCTAAGAAGATTTGGCATTTTTCTTTAACTGCGATCACCACAAGCATAAGCAACGACTTCCCGGGTCCCTCTCTTCAAAGCGATCCAGACTCATACTTTAGCCCGGATATTTCACCAAGGGATTGAAAAGGGCCGTTTTCTTTGGCATAAGAGTTGTGTGACCAACAACTTATGCAACCAGAAGAGGATGGCCCTTGGATGACAGAGTGTAGCGCCGAGCAGCTGGAATTTCACGCCCTGGGCAAGCGTGCCGTCGTGGGCCGGTTCGACGGCGGGGCGATCAGTTCCGATGGTGGCGGACTGTTGCTCAGCGAGGTCGAGGTCAAGACACGCATCGTTGATGCTTTGCTGAG
>Ga0209052_1000186_pt1 | contig 20572 bp, 20 predicted proteins | sample WorMetHEROISLAND_2_FD_187409 | JGI IMG/M metagenome (GOLD analysis project Ga0209052, IMG submission 187409) | Marine gutless worms symbiont microbial communities from Max Planck institute for Marine Microbiology, Germany - Olavius sp. 4 HERON... | ecosystem: Host-associated > Annelida >...
CCGATTACTGAGGCAAATTCATTTTTCGCCTTCATTATCTCTATCGCCTGCTCTTCATCGCTTTTCGCTATAACTGCAACAAAGCACCCTTCGCAGGCGACATGCAAAGCATCCAATCCCAGTACTTCGCAGGCACCGCGGACAGTTTCCGATATGGGGATATCCTGTTCGACGACGTCGAATTGCAGGCTGGAGACTTGGGCCAACTCATTCAACACGGCGCATAAGCCGCCGCGCGTCGCGTCGCGCAGGCAATGGATGTCTATGCCCGCGGCCAACATCGCATCTACCGTATCCCACAATGGTGCGCAATCGCTTTCAATCGGCGTTGTGAAAGCTAGCCCTTCGCGTGCGCCCATCACCGCCATGCCATGTTGACCGATGTCGCCGCTAATCAGTATCATGTCGTCCGCTGCGATACGGCTTGGACGGATGTCAACTGTCGTATCGACACAGCCGACACCGGTCGTATTGATATAAATACCGTCACAGTGTCCATGTTCAACGACTTTGGTGTCCCCGGTTACGATCTTCACGCCCGCAGCGTCAGCGGCGCTGCGCATCGAATGTACAACGCGCCACAACGTCTCTGTTTCCAGCCCTTCTTCAAGAATGAAGGAGGCTGTCAGATACAACGGCTTCGCTCCACACATGGCGAGATCGTTTACCGTTCCGTTGACTGCGAGCGTTCCAATATCTCCGCCAGGAAAGAATAGAGGCCGCACTACGTAGCTGTCCGTCGTTATCACGCTTCTTCCGTGCAGTGGTTCCAGTACTGTGCCATCATGACCACCGCGCAGCAGGGGGTTGTCGAACGTCGCTACGAACAGCTCTTCGATTAGTCGTTGCATCAGCCGTCCCCCTCCACCATGCGCCATCTTGATGCGCGGGTGGTCGTTTATAGGTAACGGACAGGTCATTTCAAACGTCCCAGCTTCATTCATGCGGCTTTCTCCCTGCGGTAGCGGTAATAGGCAGCGCAAGCGCCTTCACCAGAAACCATCGTCGCGCCAAGCGGATGGTCAGGTTTGCACCGCCCGCCGAAGGCGGGGCAATCAACGGGCTTTTTCAAACCCTGCAATACAAGGCCGCTGATACACTCTTCTGGTTCAGCGACCTCGGAATTCGCAAGACCAAAGCGTTTTTCCGCGTCGAATGCCTCATATTCCGGAGTCAGCGCCCAGCCGCTTTCTGCAATCTCGCCGATGCCGCGCCATTTGCGCGGTATCACGCGGAAAACTTTATTAAGCAACGCCTGTGCCTCTACATTACCATCGTCACGCACCGCACGATGATATTGGTTTTCAACCTCGGCACGTCCATCCTCCAACTGCCGAATGCACATGTAGATACCCTGTAGAATATCCAACGGTTCGAACCCTGTGACGACGATGGGTGTGTTGTGTTTTTTCGCCAACGGTTCGTAGGCCTGCGTCCCCATGACGGTGCAGACATGCCCGGCTGCCAGGAATCCCTGAACGCGGTTTTTGGGTGAGGCCATGATTGCTGCAATCGCGGGCGGGACGAGCACGTGGGACACAAGGACACAGAAGTTGTCCAGCCCGCGGGTTTTTGCCAAATGCACGGCCATAGCGTTGGCAGGTGCTGTGGTTTCGAAACCGACGGCGAAGAAAACGATCTGCTTGTCTGGATTGTCCACCGCGATTTTCACAGCGTCAAGCGGTGTGTAGACGATACGGATGTCGCCGCCTTCCGCGCGCACGCTCAAAAGATCTGTTTGCGAGCCCGGCACGCGCAGCATGTCTCCAAAAGAGCAAAATATCACATCGTTCCGCGCCGCAATATTGAGCGCCTTATCGATCATTTCCAGGGGCGTCACGCAGACCGGGCAACCGGGGCCGTGTACAAGCTCGACCTCATCTGGCAGCAGGTCCTGAATGCCGAAACGTGCGATCGCGTGCGTCTGGCCGCCGCAGACCTCCATGATCGTCCAGGGCCGTGTCACGGCTTTGTGGATCGCTTTTATGTATTTTTGTGCAGCATCCGGATCACGATATTCGTCAACGTATTTCATTCGATTTCCTCCAGATATTCAAGTGTGCGTGCAGCCGCTTCCTCGTGCAACACGCTGATGGCGATGCCAGCATGGACCAACACGTAATCCCCCTCAAGGGCTTCGGGCACGAAAACAAGGCCGACCTCACGTACTACGTCCCCGAAGCGGACCTGTCCGCTGCGGCTGAGCATACCGTCGCCCGTGATGGTTATGATCTGTCCTGGTACAGCAAGACACATGGTCTTAATCCTTTAATTTGTTACGGTAGATGTGCCATCGCCATAATCTGTCCGAGCGCTAGGCCGCCGTCGTTCGGTGGCACCTGCCGGTGCCAAAGAGCTGTAAAGCCTGACTGTTCCAGCGCCTCGGCGGCACATTCGAGCAGCAGCGCATTTTGAAAACAGCCCCCGGTCAGTAACACGGTCTTCATATCGACGATTTTTGCAGCCGCTACAATCATTGCCACCAGGGTTGCGTGAAATTTCCCAGACAACGCGCCGGGCTCAATACCCGTATCAATATCTTCAAGTATCGCACGCAGCATTGGGCGCCAGTCGATGATCCCGTCTTCGATTTTGAAGTCATAGATAGAGGTCATGTCCGGGTCGGCGGCACATTCCAGCGCCATGGCTGCCTGCCCTTCAAACTTGTTTTCCGTACAAATACGACTAAGTGAAGCAACAGCGTCGAAGATGCGCCCGGCGCTGCTGGTCAGCGGGCAATTGATTTTTTTTAGCAACGCCGTTTTTATCGGCCCTGCGTCTTCATCTAGCAAGCCAATATCCCGGTTGAATGCGTCCGTGCCTTCAAGTGCATATAGCATGCCTAGTGCTGAGCGTTTCGGGTCCAGGACTGCCGCGTCGCCGCCTGGCAGAGGGAATGGCAGAAAATGCAACATCCGTTCGAATCCGCTAGGTTTGATCTTCAAAAACTCCCCGCCCCAGACTGTGTTGTCTGCACCATGGCCTGTGCCGTCCCATGTTACGGCAAAGCACGGTGGTTTAATGCCGTTATCCGCCATACAAGCGAGTGCGTGGGCATAATGGTGCTGCACGGCGACGTTGCCGTCGTGTTTTTCTGCCAACTGCGTTGAACGGTAATCAGGATGCAGGTCATGGACGACATTTTCCGGTTTGGCCTTATAGAGACGGCAGAGCAGGTTTGCGGCTTCCACGTGGGCTGCGCAGGCTCCTGGCGTGTTGAGATCGCCAATATGCGGGCTTAGGAAAACCCGGTCGCGCACGGCCAGCGCCACGCTGTTTTTAAGCTGCCCGCCGACAGCGAGCACTGGCACGTCGAAGCTGTGTTTCACCAACACCGGTAAAGGGGCATAGCCACGTGCCCGGCGCAGCACAGTTGTTTGACCGCGCATGAAGCGGGTAATGGAATCATCACAACGTCCCGCAATTGGCCGGTTGTGGATCAAAAAAATGTCGGCAATATCGTGCAGAGTTTTTAAAGCCTCAATCTCGTCAATGCAGATCGGCTCGTCGACGCGATTGCCACTGGTCGCGATGACTGGAAAGTCGAGTTCGCACATCAACAGATGATGCAGTGGTGTATAGGGCAGCATGATACCGAGATTCGGGTTGCCTGGCGCAATATTTTCAGCGACGGTGGGTGCGTCATTCCTGCGCAACAGAACGATAGGCGATTCGGCGGACGTGAGGAGGCTCTCCTCCCCAGGCGTGACCGCACAGTCTTGGCGGATAGCCTGCAATGATGGGTACATCACGGCAAAGGGCTTGGCCGGGCGATGTTTGCGGCGGCGCAATTCGTTGACGGCGCCCTTATTGCGGGCATCACAGATTAAATGGAAGCCGCCGAGCCCTTTAAGCGCGAGTATTTTGCCTTCCCGCACGGCTTGCGCCGCTTTTATCAGTGCCTTGTCACAGTGCGCCTCCGTTTCGCCCGTCGTGTTACGCAACTCTAGTTGCGGCCCACAGTCCGGGCAGGCAATCGGCTGCGCATGATGTCTGCGATCTTCGGGATTGTTGTACTCGTTGCGACAGGCAGCGCACATCTCAAATCCCACCATCGTCGTGTTAGGCCGGTCATACGGAAGTGCGGTGATGATCGAAAAGCGTGGTCCACAATTAGTGCAATTGATGAAAGGATAGCGATAACGGCGATCGGCAGGATCGCTCATTTCCCGCAGGCAGTCGTCGCAGACGGCGAGATCGGGTAACATCAACGCTGATATCTCAGTGCCGGTTTCGCTTGGCCGAATGGTGAATTCCCGATCGCTATCAATGGTTAGGGGCTTGTAGTCGAGCTTCAGGATCCTGGCTTGAGGCGGCTTTCGTTCCTGAAGTGCCTTCTTGAAGCTTTCCAGCGGATGCGACCTGCCCTCTACCTCAATGATCACGCCTGAGGGCGTGTTCTGCACATGTCCGGTTAATCCCAGTTCACGTGCCAGGCGATAAACGAAAGGGCGAAACCCCACACCCTGTACCGTACCCTCGACGGTCAGACGTTCCCGTTTCACATCGTCGTCATCATTTTGCTGCGCAATGCCAATGGTCATGGGATCAGGGGTCATGAGATCAGGCCGCGATATCAACGCTTTCGAGCAGGATATCTTGTGCATTGGGGTCGTTCTGGTCGTCTGATTGTTCGACCTCCAGAGTCGCGTCCTCAGCAACTGTTCCTACGATGGCTTCCTCGAAATGCTCTCGAAAATGGTCGGGCGTTATGTGCGATAGCGCGCCCAGTTTTACCTTAACGACTGTAACCTTTTCGGCGCCTGCATCTTTTGCAAGCTGTTCGATTTTACGCAACAGATCGGCCATCAGTGAAAATTCATGCATGAATACTCTCCTGTAATTTCAGTGAATTTAGAATTTCAGTAATTACAGCGTCCTTTGCATTGGAAAGAGCCGGTGACAGTTCTTCTCCGGCATCAAAGTTTTCTCCCTCGACCCCGATAAACCGGATATCTCGTGGCAGCTTGCCCAAGGCTCGGGCAAGCTCCACCGCCTGCGGTACACCGAAGGCGTGGGTTGAATATAAATTGAACTCTTCCGGCAAAGCTTGTTTTGCAAGATCAAACCGGAAGATATGTCCTGCCTTTGCGCCTGAGGACACGGCGTCAATCAAGATCACTTTGTCCGCGTCCTGCCAGCACTGCATAAGCCCGGCAGGTTCCCCATCATGCTCAACACATTTCACTCCTGGTCCCACTTGCTCGGCTAAATCACCCGCTACGATGCAGCCGAATGCGTCGTCGCCGCGATAGCGGTTACCAATACCGATGATGCATATTTTTGTCTGTGTCACCCGCGATCGACTTCCAGCTTAAGAAAATGCGTGGCGCAAGAAATGCACGGGTCGTAATTGCGGATTGCCTGTTCCGACACATACTGAATTTCATCGTCCGGTCTGTCCATGCAGGTCGGTACGAAACGCCACAAATCGTCTTCAATCATTTTCTGGTTCTGGGAAGTTGGCGGTACGATGATGGCGTCTTTTATGATGCCGTCATCGTCGATGGCGTAACGGTGATAAAGCAGCCCGCGGGGTGCCTCAGTCGCGCCATGCCCCGTTCCGCTTTTTGGTGTAACCTCTACCGTCGATTGTTCTGGCTGGCGATAGTTATCAATAATACGGAGCGCTTCCGTTACAGCGTAAAGCACTTCGACCGCACGGACGATGATGCTTTGAAACGGATTGCTACAGACCAGGCCGAGTCCGGCTTCTTTCGCCGCAGCCTGGATGTCCGAAGATAAGAGATCGAAATTATTTGCATAGCGCGCCATTGGCCCGACATGATAGCTTTCTCCACCCGGCTTCATCACACAGTGCAAGGCGTTGCTATGGCTAACATGTTGTTCCTCAAAGTGGGCGTCAAATTCGGAGATATCGATATCAAGCCCCTTATTCGATACGATACGGCCCTCATTCAACGGATATTCGTCTGGATGTCTCAATGAGACGAAGGTATAATCCTGTTCGAAGTCTGGAAAATCGAGCGTGGTCGACCAGTTCAGCGTTTCCATCGCCATATCACGGGCATGCAGCAGTTTTTCGCGCAATTCCGAAAATTCATTTTTCGCCGGTGCGCGGTAAAAGCCGCCTACGCAAGCATTGATCGGGTGGATTTCCCGCCCGCCAAGTACATTCATGATGTCGTTGCCGATCTTCTTGAGCGCGAGTCCGTGCTCAACGGCCTTCGGGTGGTCCTTCGCCATTTCCACGGCACTCGGATAGCCGAGAAAATCCGGTGCATGCAGCATGTAAATGTGCAGTGTATGGCTGGATATCCATTCCCCACAGTAAAGGAGACGCCGCAGTTCCCGCAGGTTACCTCCTATCGAAATATCGCAGATGTTTTCCATCGCATGAATCGCGCTCATCTGATAGGCAATGGGACATATGCCGCAAATGCGCGATGTAATGTCCGACGCTTCGGTGAATTTTCGCCCACGCAGGAAGCCTTCGAAAAAACGGGGTGGTTCGAAGATTTTCAGCTTCACATCTTTAAGCGTGTTGTCACGGATCTTGATGTACATCGCGCCTTCGCCCTCAACGCGGGCGAGATAATCGACCTTGATGGTGCGCGTGTTGCCGCTGTGTGAATCGCTCATATGTCTTCTCTCCCATGGCGGTCGCCTTCCTGCCTGAATTCCGGGTCTCCGGCGTTATAGGTCCGGAACATCCGTTGTAACTCCGTCTCCGTTAGGCCAAGCTTGCTCATCCAGTCAGCAAGAGAAGACGTATTAGGCGTTTCCATTGGCCCGTAGCAGCCGAAACAGCCCCGGTTGTAGGTCGGACATATTGCCTCGCACCCGGCTTGGGTAACCGGACCCATACAGGCTGTTCCATGCGCTACCATGATACAGGCGGTGCCGCGTTTCTTACAATCGACACAGACGCTATACGCTGGTATGTTCGGTTTGCGTCCATTTAAAAAGGCGTTGGCGACTTCCAGTAGCTGGTTCTTGTTTATTGGACAGCCGCGTAATTCAAAATCTACATTCACATGGTCGGATATTGGTGTCGATGTGTCCAGCGTGCTGATATATTGTGGGTTTGCATAAACAATATTCGTGAATTCCTGCACGTCGGTGAAGTTGCGCAAGGCTTGAATGCCGCCCGCCGTGGCACAAGCGCCGATGGTGACAAGAAACTTGGACTGTTGCCGTACTTCCTGTATCCGGTCAAAGTCGTGTGGTGTGGTGATTGATCCTTCAACCAGTGATAGCTCATAGGGTCCGTCAAGAACTGCGCGGCTGGCCTCTGGAAAATTAGCAATGGTGATGTGATCCGCTACGGCAAGCAATTCGTCCTCACAGTCCAACAGGCTGAGTTGACACCCGTCGCAGGACGCAAATTTCCATACTGCGAGTTTAGGTTTTTCAGCCATCACACCTCTCTTATTTTGAACAGCCGTTCGACACGATCGAACGAAAATACTGGTCCGTCGGCACACATGAAAAACGGCCCGTATTGACAGCGGCCGCACATTTTAATGGCGCATTTCATATTGCGCTCCATCGACACATAGATGTTTTCGGACGCGACACCAAGGTCGAGCAAGGCATAGGCCGAAAAGCGCATCATGATCTCCGGCCCGCATACCAGTGCGGATGTGTTCGCTGCATCAACACTACGCCCTTTCAGCAATTCGGTTACGACTCCGACTTTTCCCGGCCAGTTGCGGTCTGCGGTGTCGACAGTAACCTCTACGTCAATCAGCGCCTCTTCGCTCCAGCCGGTAAGCTCTTGCGGAAAAATGATGCTTTGGGGCTGACGCGTGCCGTATAGAAGTGCAACGTTGCCGTAGTCCTCGCGATTGCGTAGCATGTGGTATAAAGCTGGTCTCAGCGGGGCAAGACCTAGCCCGCCGGCCATGACAATCACGTCGCGCCCTTTTACCTTGTCTGCCGGCCATACGCTACCGAATGGACCACGCAAGCCTATGGTGTCGCCGGGATTGACTGAGCAGAGCGCACGCGTTACCGATCCGACCTCCATGACGGTGAAGGTCAATTCTCCCGATTTTGCCGGATCGCCGCTAACCGAGATTGGCACTTCTCCGTGACCGAAGACATAGACCATGTAAAACTGTCCGGGCGCGAAATTGGTATCACAGCCTTCACTGCCCGGCTCAACGCGCATGGTTATACAGCCTGAAATCTCCTCCGTGGTTTCTATGATACGGAAGGATAGCGGGCGCATCGGTGTTTGTATTTCAGCCTGCGGCTGCATCCGTCTTTCTCCCGTTTGCGTAAACATCCAGCATCTGTCGCCGGGTCGCCTGGAGGCGGTTAAGCATGACCTGGGCAAAGCGTTTCATCAGCTGATATCCCAGTTCGTGGTCTGTCTCTGCCTTGTTGCGCAAGCATTTTCCGTCGAGCGCCACAGCGGACACAGTCGTCAAAGCGACGGAATCGAAACTGTTTCGGTGCGGCGGGAACAGCCAGGAATAGCCGGCAATCTTGCCTGCGCCAACGCGCGCGATGGACAATTGGCCTGCCGTCGGGACATCGCTCTCAATCGCAACTTCCCCGCTGCGGACCAGATAAAATGTATTGGCTTCTTCCCCCTCGCGGAGCAGAAATTCGCCAGGCTTGAAATGCACGAGCTTGCCACATCCTGCTATAGTGACGAGATGTTCGTCCGACATGCCGTCGAAGAATGCGTTTTCAGCCAGCAGGGTATGGATATCCTTGATTTCAACCATTGGAGGTCTCCTTATCCTTATTCATTCTCACGGATCAGCCGAACTTCTTCGGTCAAATCGATTCCGACTGGGCACCACGTGACGCAGCGTCCGCAGCCAACGCAGCCCGATGTGCCGAACTGGTCCAGCCACGCGGCAAGTTTGTGAACCAGCCATTGTCTGTACCTTGAGCGCGTCTTCGGGCGCACATTGCTGCCGTGAATATATGAAAAATCCATCGTGAAACATGAATCCCATTCCCGCCAACGTTCGGCGTGATCGCCCGTGAGATCGGTCACGTCTTCAACTTTTGAACAGAAACAGGTCGGACAGGCCATGGTGCAGTTGCCGCAAGAAAGACAACGCTTTTCAAGTTCGTCCCAGCGTTCGTTTTCATAATTCCGATACAATAATTCCTTGATATCGGAAATGTCGATTTTGCGTCCCATCTGCTGTTCGGCGCGTTTCGTACATTCCTCGGCGGAGGCGCTATTTGCGCTATTTGCTTCCGTGTGTGGAACTTCGGAGAGGAGGGAGAGTCCATCGGCACTGCTGGGCTCTGCGATGAAATAGTGGTCATCTCCGTCCAGTATTTCCGTCAGAGCAAGATCATAACCGCTTTCTGCACGCGGTCCGGTATTCATAGATGTACAAAAACAGCTCTTAGCTGCCTGGCCGCAATTGACAGCAATGACTAGCGCCTTGCTGCGGCGATCAGTATAGAGCGGATCCGGATGCTGTTCATTCATAAACACCTTATCCTGCACCTGCATCGCGTGGAGGTCGCAGGAGCGCACGCCGATAAAGGCAAAGGGCTTTTCCGGGTCCCTGGCATCGCGCAAGGTGAAACCGCCGCCTTCTGCTTTTTCGCCCTCCCAGAGCTTCGACCTTGGTGGGAACAGGTATTTTTTCCATGAATGCGGACCGTTGTTGAATCCAAACAGCGCGGTATCGTCACGACGTTTCAGGCGGTAGGTTCCGGCGTCTTGTTCCTCGGTCCAGCCTGCAGGCAAATCCTGAACGCTGCTCAGCTCATCATAGACAATCACGCCTTCGCGCAATGTCGGCCCAACAGGCTGATAACCTCGGACGATGAGCACGTCGAACAGTGTTTGCAGGTCGTCACGCTTTATTACATATGCCCTGTTCATGTTCGTCATGCGCCTATGTCAGTCAAGAATGCGTCTTTAGCCGATAGACCGAAAAAATTTCGGCTAACGAAATTTATTATCAGCAAAATACATCATAGAGGAATCGATAAATTAGGAGCCTAACCATATATGATTTTTCTATTAAAAACAATGTAAATCGTTAGGTAAATCTTAAGCTTTAACGCAATTTTGAAAAACAAACCAGCTGGTAGAAACTCTTGTAGAAATAAGGCACTGGTCTTTCGTTGTCCTTTCGTGTTTTTGGAGAGTGTTGGCAACCCTAATATTTAAGCAATTTTGGCCAAAGTTAGCGGTTCAGTTTTTCGACATGACTGAAGGCTTTTGTTCAACAAAGCTGGATTTCGGGGGGCTAAACTTCTGGCGATCGATGGCAGGCCAGAACTATCGACGATGGCGGGCTAGAATTATCGACGATCGCCACTAAAATACCGCCTATTGGCAGGGGAAATGGTTTCAAGGCGTTGGGTTAAATAAAAAAAGACCCCAGCATTTCTGCTAAGGTATTATTTTATTTGAGAATATTGGTTGCGGGGGTAGGATTTGAACCTACGACCTTCAGGTTATGAGCCTGACGAGCTACCGGGCTGCTCCACCCCGCGTCATTTTCTTGAGCGCCATTGCTATGACATAGGAGGCCGTTTATTGCAAGAAGAATGCAGTAAAGAGGGTCAGCGAAGAATGCATGGCGAAAAAGTCGTTTAAACTACCCAGGCATTTCGCCTTTCTTGCGGGATCTGCGTCGCAGGATAAGCAACTCACCCATCAATAGTGCAGGGAAGAATAAAATACCCCCCGGTTCCGCTACATCTACCATAAAATCTGCGCGCTCTGCCCGACCGGTCGTACTTTCATAGGCACGTCCTTCACGAAGGGCCATTTCTGTCATAATCACGCCTGAGATAGTACTACCAGTAGAGCTACGCAGCCGTACTTTCAGACCGCCGGTCGTGGTTTGCAGTGCGTTCAAGAGGGTTTTATATTGCGAATTTTTTAGAGTATAGGCAAGACGGTAGTATTTATAGTCCTCGGTGTCGACGGGGTGTACGGGTAATTGCATCGTGAGCCTTGTACTTCCGAACTCAACATCGATGAGAGTCATAAGCTTAGATCTATAATCCGAACCATCTGTAGCTGCTCTTTCCCTAGCACTGCTAATTGCGCTAGCTAGATCTGTGATTCGATATCTGAGTTCCAACGTATAATTCCAACCGCTGTCTTCGTCTGCAGTTGGCATCCGCAGTGAACTAAAAGCATTGGGTCCTGATGTCCCACGATAGTTTAGTGTCGCGGAAACTTGAGGGTTCAATGTCATTCCACCCTCAAACCCGCTAGGGGCGTCGTAATTACCTATTAACCATTTACGACCCGTATAAGTGATATTTCTTGTTCGGGCTGCGACATCGGTTAAATCGACATTTCTAGTTACATCATAGGGAATCCGATCGTCGAAGTCGTCTATGATGACACGCGCTGCCAACAGCTGATCGGGAATCAGCATTAGGGTGATCAGTAAGGCGCTGGCAATCGGTAAAGAACGCGGCAAAAAACGGCGCAAGGCCGGATATAAGGTCGTAGGGGCTTTGTAATCTTGCATAGTTTTTTTTCTATACTAAAACTTGCATAGTTTTTTTTCTATACTAAAAAAAGCCTATGTTTTGGTTAACACGCAGATATGGCTATCATGCTTTGCTAGCCAATTATTTAAGATTTTTTGAATGCGACGCAGGAAAAGCACGCATAAATGTTTATTGGCTGTGATAGCGCAGGCGGCTTAGGAAGCGTATGAGGCTTGGGGCTTTGTTCATCGTTTGTGCGAAGTGAGTCTTTGCCTTCTCAAACCTTAAAACTCCGGTGATTCGGTTTTCAAGAAAAGCTCTGGTCTGCTCTTTGTCGTTGCTGTCATCTTGTAGCCAGACGACCAGGGTCGCGGCATAGATTCCCGATAGAATTGCCCGCTTGCTGTAGTGATTGTAATCCATCGCCTGATCGCCTGCCTTTTTCCAGATCAGATCGGCAGTACGCCACAGGAAACAGGCGCTAGCACCCGCCTTCAGAGGTGACATCTGTACTGCCCGTCGTACCGCTTCCCTGTGGGGTGCAAGAATATCCAGGCGCGTTAGAAGCATATGGTTGATCATCTGGTTGATTCGCATCCCTTCCATCGTCCCTGCTTGATCCACCATCCGGTCATCGACATAGCGGTAAAAGACGTCTAGCATCTTATCCTCCGGCAAGGCGAGTGCAGCGATGTCGTGGTCCAAATCCAGGTCGCTTGCCGCTTTGTCCCGGGCCATTGCGCTCCAGCCGTCAAATGGAACATGGCGCAGTATTGCTTTTAAAAGCTGTGCCCGGATCGCATCCAAATCCTGTTGGTTCAAATCACTCATGGCTTTACTCCGACGCTTGCAACGCGGGGTGTGTGTCCGGCGCCTGGGCTGTCGTAACCACCGAATCGGGGAGTTCTTCGTTAAAAGCACGTTGGTAATATTCGGCGATAATTGGTCGTTCTGTCTCGTCGCACTTATTCAAAAAGGAGACTTGGAAGGCATAACCGATATCGCCGAATATTTCGGTATTTTGCGCCCAGGTGATGACTGTTCGTGGACTCAGGACCGTCGAGATATCGCCACCCATAAAGCCGACGCGGGACATTTCCGCAACCCGGACCATGCTGGCCAGGGTTTCTCGTCCTTCTTTGGAATCATAGTCCGGACATTTGGCTAAAACGATCCGGGCTTCTTCATCGGCTTCAAGATAATTCAAGGTAGCAACGATGCTCCAGCGATCCATCTGACCCTGATTGATTTGCTGGGTTCCGTGGTAGAGTCCGCTGGTATCTCCAAGCCCCACCGTATTGGCCGTAGCAAACAGACGAAACCAGGGGCTTGGCCGGATCACCTTCGTCTGGTCAAGCAAGGTGAGTTTTCCTTCGACCTCTAAGATGCGTTGGATCACGAACATAACATCGGGTCGACCAGCGTCATATTCATCGAAAACCAAAGCGACCGAATGCTGCAAGGCCCAGGGCAAGATACCCTCACGGAATTCGGTGACCTGCTTGCCATCCTTCAGTACGATTGCATCCTTGCCAATCAAGTCGATTCTGCTGATATGGCTATCGAGGTTAATTCGGATACATGGCCAATTGAGCCGTGCTGCGACCTGTTCTATATGCGTTGACTTGCCAGTTCCGTGATAGCCCTGGATCATGACCCGGCTGTTGTAGGCAAATCCGGCAAGAATGGCGCGGGTCGTGTCATAGTCGAAGACATAAGCAGGATCAAGATCCGGAACATGGCTTCCTTTTTTTGAAAAGGCGGGAACCTCAAAGCCAATGTCCATGCCGAATGCCTTTTTTGTGTCGACCGTTATATCTGGTTTTGTCGCCAATTCTTCAGTTTCTAACACCTGGGCTATCTCCTTGAATATTGCCTCGTAGCTATTGTGAGTCTATGCAAGTACTTACCGTCTGGTAACTCTTTATTTGGGCAAGGTAAAGGCCTTCCAGCCAAGTCAGGTCAAATGACGCTTGAAATAAGGCGAAATCAGAGATAGTTTGCTTTTAGTCTTAGAGGCAAATAGCCCTCGTTCATCAATGTCAGATGAATTAAGCAGGGGGAGGTAAGCGGTGTGAAGCACAAACTTAATATTCTGTCGATTTTTCTGGCAACCATTGGTTCCATGATGGTCGGGTTTCTCTGGTATGATGTGTTGTTTCCAGATTTGTGGCGGGATATTACGGGAATCAATCCTGATGAACATGTGGAGGAATGGTTTTTTGCCCTTGCCAGCAGTTTTTTAAGCTCTATCGTTGTGGCAGTCTTCTTAAGCTGGTTTTTAAGCCGAACCGATTGTAGCAGCGCATGGCGTGGTCGTTTATACGATGTTATTGAAGGTATAAAAGGCGGGTTGATTATTGCAATCTTTTGCATAGGTGCAACGATCTGGCCCAATTATGCATTCGAATACCGCAAATTTGCTCATTTTTTACTCCATGTAGGAGAAATGACCCTTGCTCTTGTGGTCATGGGTGTAATCATAGGCATGATGCGTGGTCCCCAAAAAGGCAGTATGCTTTAGGGTTTAAAGAAGTACCTGACCTAATTTCCAGGCAACCTCTAGCGTAATATAGATATTGAAGTCGATCAAAGCGGTTTTGTCTAAGGCTCCAGGCAGTTTGGGAGTCCCCTGAATTTCAAAGCGAAGATCGGGCTTTTATGCCCGGCCCCCTGAATTTCAAAGTAAAGGCCGGGCTTTTATGCCCGGCCTTTGAGGAGGTGTCTGGATCAATAAAGAGGGGGAGGAGGGTAGAACCAGACCCTATTTGATCACGCTATATTGGGGGTGCGTGATCTATATTTATGCGTCAAACAACTCAGTTTGAAAAAATTAATCTCAGGGTCTCAGTTGTTTCACTTGAAGGCTTTATGCTATTTTGCACTGCAAAATACTATAACTTATTTTGCATATCTAATATGCAAGTATAACATGGGCTGCATTGGTGTCCGCTGTTGGCATGCAGGGAAATTCCAAGGGTAATATTTTGAAAAATAACGACATATTTTTTTACTACTTCTAGTATCGCTTTAGGCGGCTTTTTTTGTGCGATGCGCAATAAGGGGTGCGTTCGGGATGAAAAATTGTTAGGATTGAATCCGTTTGTGAACGCAGCCGCAAAAAAATTACTTGCAGTCTTGCGCCATTTATATAAAGACATAAGCATAATTTTATATGGTTTTAACAAATAGGTCAGATTCTAAGTTATGCTTCACGATCGTTCCCACTATGTCTTCACCAGTGAATCGGTTTCGGAAGGACATCCGGACAAGATTTCGGATCAGATTTCCGATGCTATTTTGGATTATTTCCTCACACGGGATCCAGAGGCTAGGGTTGCGCTTGAGACCTTGACAACGACCAACAGGGTGGTTCTTGCTGGTGAAGTCAGAAGTCACCATGCGATAAATCAAGATGCACTTCTAGATGTCGCTAGGAATGTTGTGAAGGATATTGGTTATGAACAGGAAGGCTTTCATTGGAAAGATCTTGAAATCGACTGTTTTGTTCATGAGCAGTCTGCCGATATAGCGGCAGGGGTTGATGCTGGTGAAAATAAGGAAGAGGGCGCTGGAGATCAGGGTATTATGTTTGGATATGCCGTTGATGAAACTCCGGAACTGATGCCTGCTCCTATCCATTATGCGCACCGAATCTTAAAGCGATTGTCCGATGATCGCAAATCAGGCAAGGTGAGCTTTTTACGCCCTGATTCGAAGAGTCAAATCAGCCTCGCCTATGAGAATGGAAAACCTGTTCATGCTACTACGGTCGTTGTATCGACGCAGCACGAGCCTGATTGTTCCCAAAAGATTTTGCGCGATTATATTCGCTCGGTCGTTGAGGAAATTTTGCCACAGGGATGGATGTGTCCGGATGAGGACCTTTATGTCAATCCGACAGGGCAATTCATTATTGGTGGTCCCGATGGTGATGCTGGTTTGACCGGTCGGAAGATCATCGTCGACACCTATGGTGGTGCAGCCCCTCATGGAGGGGGCGCTTTTTCTGGTAAGGATCCGACCAAGGTCGACCGATCCGCTGCTTATGCCGCGCGGTATCTTGCAAAGAATATTGTAGCTGCTGGCCTGGCAAGTAAATGCAGCATCCAGCTTTCCTATGCGATAGGGGTATCCAAGCCCCTTTCAATCTACGTCAATACCTATGGTAGCGCGACTTGCGATGAATCTAAAATCGAAGAGGCCATCACGAAACTTATGGACCTCAGCCCTAGGGGTATCCGGACTCATCTAAAGCTGAATGCTCCGATCTATCTTCCAACAGCTGCCTATGGGCATTTTGGACGCAGTACGAGCAATGCCCAGGAATTTACCTGGGAAAAGCTTGACCTGATCGATCAGTTGAAAACCCTCATCGGCGCTTAAAAAAAGCAAACCGAAGGAATATTCTCGTTTGTTTTAAGTATCATACTTTAAGTATTAATACGTTGCCTAAGCGATAAATAACCCGTTATATCTACTAGTTGGACTAAGTTTATACGCAAACTTTCTCAAGTATTTTGAAAAACTCGTCAGGCTTGCGGCTCTGGCATAAATAAAAATCAGAACTTTCATCAGTATATCAAAAAACAATACTGTTTTTCTTGAATATTGCTTTTCTTGTTAATATACTTTAAGTATTATCTATGCTCTGTCATGAATTTATTTCATGTCACTTTGCTATAACTTGTTTTGCTGTAATCCTTTTTCAGTAATCTAATGCACAATTTAAGCCACAATCACAATATTGAAGGAAAGCAATGTCCGCATTTGATGATAAAACCCAGCAAATTTTAAATCTGACCACAGACATCGTTTCATCGCATGTCTCAAATAACTCGGTCGCTTTGTCCGATCTGCAGTCATTGATTGAAAATGTCTATAATACCTTGACCAATTTGGGGAACGGCAATGAGCAAGTAAGTCAGGAGCCGGCGGTTTCCATTCGCGCATCGGTTAGGCCGGATTATATCGTCTGCCTGGAAGATGGCAAAAAGATGAAAATGCTCAAACGCTATCTAATGACGCACTATAATATGACCCCCGAAGAATATCGGGCCAAATGGAACCTGCCTGCAGACTATCCCATGGTTGCTACAAATTATGCGAAACAGCGCCGTCAGCTTGCGAAAAAGATTGGCCTTGGAGTCAGGAATAAGAGAAAACGCAAAACGGCAAAGAAATAGAAAATGACAAACGGATGATGAAATTTTGCAATCTAATTGGCATAATAATGCTCTTTTCCTTAAGTGGTTGCGGCTATAACAGCATTCAGGCGCAAGATGAGCGAATTAAATCTACTTGGTCGGAAGTTCTAAACCAGTATAAACGTCGTTCGGATTTGATCCCTAACCTTGTTGAAGTGGTGAAGGGTTATGCGGCGCATGAGGAGAAGGTTTTAACCAATGTCACCGAAGCTCGTGCCAAAGTCGGACGCATGCAGGCCGGCCCGGAACTTGCCAACAATCCCCAGGCTATCCGGAAATTTGTCGAAGCGCAAGGCACATTGGGTTCGGCGCTGTCACGATTGATGGTGGTATCGGAACGCTATCCCGATCTAAAGGCCAACGAAAATTTTCGTGACTTGCAAGCGCAGATCGAGGGCACTGAGAATCGGATTGCCGTTGCTCGAGGCCGCTACGTTACGGCAATTCGGGACTATAACACGCAGGTGCGTAGCTTCCCGAAGAATTTAACAGCGAAGGTCATGGGTTGGAAAGTAAAGCCCAATCTAACATTCGCCAATGTTGATGCTATTTCGCAAGCACCAAAGGTGCGCTTTGACCAGTCGTCGCCAGTCACTGCCGACAGCAGTCAGTGATGCGCCCTCTTATCCGCAACTTATCGGTTGCGATCTCTTTGTTTCTGGGCCTTTCCCAAGCACTGGCGCAGGGCCTTGTTCCACTCCCGGAACTCAAGGGGCGCGTTACCGACCAAACAGGCAGCCTAAGCGCTGATCAACGCTTGGCTCTGGAGAAGCAGTCCCAGGCGATTGAGCACGAAAGTGGAAGCCAGGTCGTCGTCGTAATCGTTGCAACCACGAAGCCCGAAGATATTCGAAGCTTTGGAATTCGCCTGATGGACCAGTGGAAGATCGGTAGAAAAGGGGTTGACGACGGGGTTGCCATCATCGTCGCTAAAGAAGATCGCACGGTTACAATCGAAGTCGGTTACGGACTGGAGGGGGCAATCCCAGACGCTGTTGCACGCCGCTTGATCGACCATGATTTGGTCCCGCATTTTAGTAAAGGTGATATGTATAGCGGGCTTAGCCAGGCGACCGGACGAATTGGCGCAATTATTTCAGGAAAAGGTATAGCTAAAGAGGATCTCCCACCGCCGCAAACGAGCGCAGGAAAAGCTGGAGGGTGGATGAACCTCCTATTCGTCCTGATGGTAGCAGCCTTTGCAATCCGTCGTATTTTTGGGCGGTTGCTTACAACGGGAATCGCTGGTCTGGTTGCCGGCCTTGTTTTGAAATCGGTTCTTTTTGGACTGCTTTTTGCGGCAGTTGTCGGTTTTTTCCTTTTTATAGGACGTATGGGAAAGTGGAAGTCTTCCCCCTATATCAGTAGCGGTAGCGGTGGCTTTAGCGGAGGTCTAGGTGGCGGCTTCAGTGGTGGCTTCAGTGGTGGCTTCAGTGGGGGTGGTGGCAGTTTCGGCGGCGGCGGCGCTTCAGGGCGCTGGTAGAAGCAGTTTTTACCCGCTTTACTTCGCCCTTGATGGAATAAGTCTTTTACGGCCGCCCGCTCTTGCCCAAAGCTTGGGTGCTAAACTGTAGCTAATGCCAGAGGTTTGAATTGCTGATGCCGTGGTGTCGGCAAGCTTTTTCTGAAAACTGCATCAAGGCGATCAATGTGTTCGCCTGTTCTCCGATTGTCCCGCATTCGATCAGGGCCTGCTTCTCCACTGGATCGAAAGGACAGATCATTGCAAGTCCGCTTACCAGACCTTCATCATCCGCCGACATGACGATTTTCCAATCGGTTTCAAGATCGTTAACTTCAAGGTAAGCGTGTAAGGCTTCTATCAGAATACGTCGCTTTTCCGGGCCGAGTTCCCCGGATCCCTGGGCCTTGTCATCAATGTCATAACAAACCCGTGCTTGACGCCAGGGCGTTTGCGTTTGCGCTTCTTCTTCCAAAATACGATAGCGCTTCACACCCTTGATGGTAATTGTGTAAAAACCGTCCTTCGTGCGCTCGTGCCCGGTAATTTCTCCTAAAGAGCCGACTCTGAACAAGGCGGGGCAAGTTGCGCCTGCGCTTGCGCTGGTATCACGGGTCTGGACAAGCCCGATATAACGATCCGATCTTAAGGCCTGTTCTATAAGCGATGTGTAGCGGTCTTCTTGAACTTGCAACTGCATCTGGGTTCCGTCGAGTAAAATTGCCCCAGATAAGGGCAAAAGCGGCAAAACCTCAGGTAGATTGTGGGAATAGTGCAAAACTTTATCTTGATCCATGGTCTTCTTTAGCAAAGTTTAAGACAGACTGTCTAGCATGGACAACGAACTTCTCCAAGGTGACAAATTTGGTTAACGACAATTTTTTTTCACAGCTGGAAACCGATCTGGTTGAGATGCCTATTATGGCCGTGTCAGTCACATCCGCGGATTGCTGGTTGAAATCGCCGGCGTTTCCCGTGTAACGGCTGTTGGATCACGACTGGTGATCTTATGTCGGGATGGTCGCAGGCTGCTTGTCGAGGTGACCGGGTTTCGTGACGACCATGCTCTTTGTCTGCCTTTTGGCCAGCTTGATGGAGTTGGTGTTGGCTGTAAGGCGCTTGTCGATTCGGCTGATCCGCTGATCAGACCCAGGCCGGATTGGCTTGGGCGGGTTATCAACGGTCTGGGAGAGCCCATCGACGGCGGACCACCCTTGATAAATGGACAGCATGCCATGCCCATCCGGGCAAAAGCGGCATCGGCGCACTTGCGCGATCGCGTGCAGAGTAAAATTGACTTGGGCGTAAAGGTTTTGGATGTTTTTACACCATGCTGTCAGGGACAACGGCTTGGTATTTTCGCAGGATCGGGCGTTGGAAAATCTGTTCTGTTGTCGATGTTGGCGCGTTACACCGCTTGCGATGTCGCGATTATCGGACTGATCGGAGAACGTGGTCGTGAAGTTCAGGAATTTATCCAGGAAGATCTTGGGAAAGAAGGGCTTGCAAGGTCTATCGTTGTTGTTGCTACGTCGGATGATCCTACATTGATGCGGCGCCAGGCAGCATATATCACGATGGCCCTGGCTGAATATTTCCGCGATCAGGGGCTTCAGGTTCTCTGTCTAATGGACAGCGTTACACGATTTGCAATGGCACAGCGTGAGATCGGTCTGGCTTGCGGCGAACCACCTACTTCTAAAGGTTATACTCCAACGGTCTTTGCCGAACTGCCAAGACTGTTGGAGCGCGCAGGGCCTGGGGTTGGAAACGGCGGAGCGATTACCGGCCTGTTTACGGTCCTGGTCGATGGCGATGACCATAATGAACCGATCGCAGATGCCGTGCGCGGGATCCTGGACGGGCATATCGTCATGGATCGCAGTATCGCCGAACGGGGGCGATTTCCAGCGATTAACGTCCTAAAGTCCGTCTCTCGTACGCTGCCCAGTGCCCACACAGACGAGGAAAATGAAATCATGCAAAAGGCACGGGGAATTCTATCCGTCTATGCGGATATGGAGGAGATGATCCGCTTGGGTGCTTACCGGGTTGGATCCAGCGAGGAGGTTGATCAGGCCCTGATCTATGCCCCCAAGATTGAAGCCTTTTTGGTCCAAGCAAAAGACCAGGCCATAAGTCGCGAAGACTGTTTTGGCGGTCTGCAGGCTATTTTGAATGATCCGTCATGAAGACCCCCTACGATAGCGTTCGCCGTCTGCGGCGCCGTGAATTGGATCAGGACCGCAAGGAAATCACGGAAATTGAAATGAATCGTGACGCAGTTGTTCGAGAAATCAACGATCTGGAGCAACGGCACCGCCAGGAATTGGAAGATGCGAAGTCTCTTCCATTGATCGATTCCACACTTGCTCTTGCACGTTTCCGCCAGCTTAAAGCGGAAAAACACCAGCAAGTCGATGCTTTGCAAAAACAGATCGATGAGCGTCGCGAGATCTTGGCCGAACGATTTTCTGACCTGAAAGCCATGGAC
>Ga0209052_1000187_pt1 | contig 20446 bp, 16 predicted proteins | sample WorMetHEROISLAND_2_FD_187409 | JGI IMG/M metagenome (GOLD analysis project Ga0209052, IMG submission 187409) | Marine gutless worms symbiont microbial communities from Max Planck institute for Marine Microbiology, Germany - Olavius sp. 4 HERON... | ecosystem: Host-associated > Annelida >...
AGCTTGTAAATTCGATGGTTTCTGTGTTACATTTTGTCACGGCAAAACCTCCTTTGTTTTTCAATCTAAGCAATTGATATATAACAAATTATAGGAGGTTTTGCTTCTTTTTTATGAAATATTCAGGCTAGATTTTTTTTGAAAAAAATAGCATAGCGGTTGTCAGGCATATAATACGTTAAGCCTTTGAGACCTTATATTGTCTCCTGTCAGCATAACCGGCAGGCGGAACACCATTTTGACAACCGGTATAGGGGGTGAAAAATGACCGATCGCTATCGTTGCCAAGACCTGCGAAACTTCGCCTATGACCTGTTGTGCAATTCCGGGCTGCAGGCCGATTTGGCCGGGGCGGTGGCCGATATCCTGCTGGAAGGAGACCTGCTGGGGCACACCACCCACGGATTGCAGCTGCTGGCGCCCTATCTCGATGAGCTGGAGGCCGGCTCGATGACCCGCGATGGGCGGCCGAAGGTCGTTTGTGATCACGGCATGTCGGTGCTCTGGGACGGCGGCTACCTTCCCGGGCCATGGCTGCTGAACCGCGCCATCGACACCGGCTTCGAGCGCCTGAAATCTTTTCCGGTTTTCACCGCCAGCATCAAAAAGAGCCACCACATCGCCTGCCTGGCCGCCTATCTCGAACGGGTGGCAAGGAAAGGCTATATGATTGTCCTGGCGACTTCCGATCCAACCCTGGGATCCAAGGTCGCGCCCTTCGGCAGCCGCACCCCGGTGTACACCCCCAATCCCGTGGCGGCCGGGTGGCCGTTGAAAGAAGGTCTGGTCATGCTGGACATCTCCATGTCGACCACCACCATCGGGCTCAGTCAAAGGCTCAGCCGGCAGAACAGGCGTCTGCCCGGCAAATGGGTCATGGATGCCAAAGGCCGGATAACCGACGATCCGGCCGTCCTGTTCGATGAGCCCTCCGGATCGATTCTGCCGTTGGGGGAGCTGGCACTGGGCCACAAGGGTTTTGCCCTCGGACTTCTGGTCGAGGCCCTGACCTCGGGCTTGTGCGGCTTCGGTAGAAAGGATGCGCCCGGCCGCTGGGGCGCCACCGTATTCCTGATGATGATGGATCCCGGCGCGTTAGGCGGTCGGGAGGACTTCATCGCCGAGACAACCTGGATCGCCGAGGCCTGTCTGAAGGCCGATCCCCTGGACGAAGACAGCCCGGTTCGCCTGCCCGGCCAGGCCGCTTTGGCCAAAAAGCGCCGCTACCTGCAAGATGGGATCGAGCTGGAGCCGGGCATTCTGCCGGGGCTGGAAATGTGGTCCGCCGCTCTCGGGGTGCCGGCTCCCATGCCCATGGAGGAGTGAGGGATAGGGGAGTTGCTCCACTTTAAAATTTTTATGCCCTTTAAAAAAATTTTAGGAAAAACGCTTGACAATGTTCTGATAACATATTAGCAAAAATAACGGATTGCGAAACACCATTCCATAATACGAAACCAAGGGCGGGCTTTAATGAACCTTAACTGCGTCCCCAAAAGCACCAAGCCCAAGAATTTAGTCCAGTCCGTCGAACGGGTCTCGATGATTTTAGACGTTCTGGCCAACTATCCCCAGGGGCTCAGCTTCGGCGATCTTTCCACCAAAGTCGATCTGACCAGAGGGACCACCCACCGTCTTTTATCAACCCTTGCCTTTCTCGATTATGTCCGCCAGGACGCGGAATCCAAAAAATATCATCTGGGTTTTAAACTGGTCGAACTGGGCAACCGCCTGCTCGGCCAAATCGATATACGAAACGAAGCGCGCTCCATTATGGTGGATCTGGCCGAAAGCACCAAAGAGACCGTTCATCTGGTCATTCTCGATCGATACGAAGTCCTGTACATCGAAAAAGTGGAGGCCAGCGCCCGGCCCACGGGTTTGAGAATGGTTTCGATGTTGGGATCCCGCATACCGGCCCACTGCAGTGCCGTCGGCAAAGTTCTGCTGGCGGCCCTGCCGGAAGCAAAACTGACAGAGATCGTCAGCTGCAAGGGGCTGCCCCGGCGAACGGAAAACACCATAACTGATTTCGGAAAATTAAAAGAGACCTTACAGCGGGTGCGCAAAAACGGCTACGCCCTTGACAGGGAAGAGAACGAAATCGGTATCCGCTGCGTCGCCGCGCCTATTTACGACCAGCGCGGGGAGGTGATTGCCGCCATCAGCATTTCGGCGCCGGTCAGCCGCATCAAGACCCAGATGCTTAAAACCGAGCTCAAAGACCGGGTGATCGAGACCGCCTTGAGTATATCCAATAAAATCGGCTATCAGCGAACCTAGCAAAGCGAGGGCAACGTCATGGAAATCAGAAACGCCGTTCACCCGGAACACGCCGCCTTTTTTGATACCGAGGAACTGCGCGAGCATTTTCTCGTCCAGGAACTGTTCAATCCCGACCAATTCAAACTGGTCTACAGTTATTTCGACCGCCTGATCGTGGGCGGCGTCTGCCCGGTGGATCCGGTAACGATCGATATCGACGAAAAGATTATCGGCTCGCCTTACCTTTTGAGCAGACGGGAATTGGGCCTGATCAACATCGGCGGCCCGGGAACGGTTGCGATCGACGGCAGTAATATCCCGCTTGCCCCTAAAGACGGCCTTTATGTCGGCATGGGGGCAGAGGAGCTGGTGTTTACGAGTGCCGAGGGTGACAACCCGGCCAAATTTTATTTGAACTGTGCGCCGGCCCACTCCCATTACCCAACCGCAACTGTTACCTTTGAAGAAGCCGAACCGATCGAATTGGGGTCGGCGGAGGAAAGCAACCAGCGGGTCATCCGCAAATACATTCATCCGGATGGAATTAAAAGCTGCCAGCTGGTGATGGGCCTGACCACCCTGGAAAGCGGGTCAATCTGGAACACCATGCCCGTGCATACCCACCAGCGGCGCATGGAAGCCTACTTCTACTTCGGCCTGGCGGAAGACCAGGTCGTTTTTCACTTCATGGGCGAGCCTACCCAGACACGCCACATCGTCGTTCGCAGTGAGGAGGCGGTCCTGTCCCCGAGTTGGTCGATCCATTCCGGGGCCGGCACCAGCAACTATACCTTTATCTGGGGCATGGCTGGCGAGAACCAGACCTTTACGGACATGGATGCGGTGGCGATGCAGATACTAAAGTAAAAGGAGAATGGCGAGAATGATCCTCGAACAATTTGATCTTTCCGGCAAGGTGGCTCTGGTCACCGGCTGCAGTTCCGGTCTGGGGGAGGCCATGGCCTGCGGCCTGGCCGAGGCCGGCGCCGATGTGGCCGGAGTCTACAATCAGGGTCGGCCGCAGATCGCGGACACGATCGAAGCGCTGGGTAGAAAATTCATCGGCATCCAGGCGGATTTGACCAGTATTGCACCGGTCAAAGAAATCGTGATGGAGGCGACGAGCGCATTCGGACATCTGGATATTCTGATCAATTGTGCCGGCATCATCCGGCGGGAAAAGGCCCTCGATTTCAGCGAAAAAGACTGGGACGATGTCATGAACGTCAATCTGAAGTCGCTGTTTTTCCTCTCCCAGGCGGCTGCCGCTCAGTATGTAGAGCAAGGATCCGGCGGCAAGATTGTCAACATCGCCTCCCTGCTTTCTTTCCAGGGCGGTGTTCTGATACCTTCCTACACGGCCAGCAAGAGCGGTGTCATGGGACTCACCCGTCTGCTGGCCTGCGAGTGGGCGCCCCATGGAATCAACGTCAACGCCATCGCCCCGGGCTACATGGAAACCCGGGTGACCCGACCGCTGCGGGAAGACGAAGTCCGCAACCGCCAGATCCTGGAAAGGATACCGGCCGGCCGGTGGGGGAAACCCGATGAATTGAAAGGCAGCGTCGTGTTCCTGTCCTCGCAAGCTTCCAATTATGTCAATGGGTATACCCTGGCAGTGGATGGGGGCTGGCTGGCGCGCTGATAGGTGGGTAATGTGTTGATGTATTAATTTCCTGGGAAAAAGTGCTAAGCCTCCTATTATACGCAGGGATTGAACACATGAACATCGAACATCGAACGTCCAACATCGAATTTTGCGGGGTGGTGGAAGCGGTAGGCAACGGTGCTGCCGGCGTTGCACCCGGCGACCGGGTGACGGTCGATCCGATCCTCTGGTGCAACCGGTGTCCGGCCTGTTTGAACGGTCAAAACAATGTCTGCAAAAGAACTCGACATTGTCGGCTCCCGTGTGACCCTCGGTGATTATCCGCGGGCCCTGCGGTTGATGGCTCTAAACAAGTTCCAGCCCGAATTGCTGATATCCGAGGTGGTTGCCGTCGATGAGCTCGATCGGGCTTTCAGACTGCTGGAAGAAAAACCGGATCAGTATTTGAAAATCTTAGTTAAACACCAATAAAAAGGTAAGATCGATGAGCGCAATTCTGGAACAATTTCAAAAAATGGGGGTGGTGCCTGTGGTCGCCATCGAAAACGCGCAAGACGCCATGCCGCTGGCCGACGCCCTGATCGAGGGGGGCCTCCCGTGCGCCGAGATTACCTTCAGAACGGCGGCCGCGGTTGATGCCATGGGGATTATGGCCCGGCGGGGAGACATCCTCGTGGGCGCCGGCACGGTTCTGAAGGTCGATCAGGTCAAGGCCGCCGTGGATGCCGGCGTGCAGTTTATGGTCTCGCCGGGATTCAACCCCAAGGTGGTGGGCTACTGCGTCGAAAACGACATCACCGTAACGCCCGGCATCAGCACGCCGTCGGACATCGAGGCGGCCCTGGAGTTCGGCCTGGAGGTATTAAAGTTTTTCCCGGCCGAGGCCTTCGGCGGGCTCAAGACCCTCAAAGCCATGAGCGGCCCCTACGGGGCGGTGAAGTTCATTCCCACCGGCGGAATCGGCCCCGGCAACCTGGTGGATTACCTGCAGTTTGCCAAAACCCTGGCCTGCGGCGGCACCTGGATAGCAAAATCGAACCTGATATCCGCCGGGCAGTTCGATCAAATCCTGGCCAATGCCAGAGAGGCGGTCGAGCTGGTTAAAAAGGCGGAGGAGACGCGCTAGATGCTTATGGGCCCGGCCGTTGGCCTGATTAACAGCCAGCTGAAGCAATACAGAAACCAATGAACGTCGAACATCGAACATTGAACGTCCAACATCGAATAATGTATTTTGTCGATTTAAAAATAGATAAAGCGTAGCGTCATCATTATTGGACGTTCGACGTTGGATGTTCGATGTTCGACGTTCATTCTGTTTACTGTAGCGAATAGGAGAAAAAACAAATGCCCATTCTCGACATCAAACCCGCCGACAGCTGCCGTTATGATCTCGTTTCTCTGGGAGAAGTTATGCTGCGCCTGGACCCGGGGCCGGGGCGCATCCACACAACCCGCACGTTTCAGGTGTGGGAGGGCGGCGGTGAATACAATGTCGCCCGGGGATTGCGCAAATGCTTCGGCATGAGAACAGCGGTGGTGACCGCTTTTGCGGACAACGCGGTCGGGCGGCTGGTCGAGGACTTTATCCTTCAAGGCGGGGTGGATACGACTTTTATCAAGTGGGTGCCCTTTGACGGAATCGGCCGAACCGTCAGAAACGGATTGAATTTCACCGAAAGAGGCTATGGGCTGCGCAGCGCACTGGGCGTCTCGGACCGCGGCAACACGGCGGTGTCTCAGCTTAGAAGCGGTGATGTCGACTGGGAAAAACTCTTCGGCGAATATGGCGTCCGCTGGCTGCACACCGGGGGAATATTCGCCGCCCTTTCGGAAACCACGCCCGCGGTGATCGAGGAGGCCATGGTTGCGGCCAAAAAGCACGGAACCATCGTTTCTTACGATTTAAATTACCGGCCGTCTCTCTGGCAGAGTATCGGGGGCAAAGACAAAGCACGGGAAGTCAACCGGCGTCTGGCCCGCTACGTCGACGTGATGCTCGGAAACGAGGAGGATTTTACAGCTTGCCTGGGGTTCGAGGTAGCGGGTTTGGATGAGAACCTGTCATCGCTCGATGTGACCAATTTTAAAAAAATGATCGAGGTTGCCGTGCAGGAATTCCCCGGTTTCAAGATCACCGGAACCACCCTGCGGACTGTAAAAAGTGCCAACCTTAACCACTGGGGGGCGATCTGCTGGGCCGGTGGGCAGTTTTACGAAGCCCCGCTGCGGGAGAATCTGGAGATATTCGACCGGGTCGGCGGGGGCGACAGTTTTGCCTCCGGGCTGATATACGGTTTTCTGACAACCGGCGATCCGGCTACGGCGGTCAACTACGGTGCGGCCCACGGGGCGCTGGCCATGACAACCCCGGGCGACACCTCCATGGCCACCGTCAAAGAAGTCGAAAAGATTATGGCCGGCGGCAGCGCCCGCGTTGTGCGCTGAGCCATAGAAGGCCTTCTGCAGAAAAAAAGTGTTTCCCGGCAGAAAGGCCGTGTCCTGGAAGTTTGCAGACGAACCGACATTCGTCAATTTGTGAACTCTCCAGGCATATTTAGCAGGCAAGTGTTTTTTCGTCTCATCAACCCACATTACCGGAAGGAGGAAATCATGAAAAAATTAGTTGTTGTTCTCTTGACAGTATGCATGGTGGCCTTGGGGGCTTCCGCCATGGCGGCCGACAAGCTGGTGATCAAATCCAGCGACGTGCACGGCGAAGGCTATCCCACCGTTGAAGCCATAAAATACATGGGTGATCTGCTGGACACGTGGACCAACGGTCGCCTGACCATCCAGGTATACGGATCCATGCAGCTGGGCGGTGAAAAAGAGGCCCTCGAGCAGGTGCAGGTCGGCGCCCTGGAGATGACCCGGGTCAGCGTCGGTGTGGTCGGGCCGATCGTGGACGAGTTCAATGCCTTCAACCTGCCCTTTGTTTTCCGCAGCTCCCAGCACATGTACAACGTCACCGACGGCGAGATCGGCACGGATCTGCTCAACAGGCTCGAAAAAGGCGGCCTGATCGGCCTGGGCTACATGGATGCCGGCTCACGCTCATTTTACAACAAGGTCCGTCCGATCACGAAACCGGCCGACCTCGACGGCTTGAAAATTCGCGTGATGCAGAACCCCATCTTTGTCGAAATGGTCAACTCGATGGGCGGAAACGGCACCCCGGTGGCCTTCAACGAGCTCTACACGGCGCTGCAAACCGGTGTCGTCGACGGTGCCGAGAACAACCCGCCGACCATCATCGAGCACAAGCATTACGAAGTCACCAAGTACTACAGCCTGACCCAGCATCTGATGGTGCCGGAGATCTTCGTATTCTCCAAAAAGGTCTGGGACAAGCTGTCGCCGATCGACCGGCAGCTGATCCGCAAGGCATCCGCTGCCTGTGTCGCCAAAGAACGCGAGCTGTGGGCTGCCAAGGAAGAAAAAGCCTATGCCGAGCTCAAGAAAATCGGCTATCAAGTCAATGGGGGCCTCGACAAGGAACCCTTCATCCAAGCGACCGAGCCGGTCCGTCAAAAGTTCGGCGGCAAGTATTCCGACTTGATCAAGAAAATTCAGGCCGTAAAATAAGCGGCACGGCAGTGTTCAACGCGCGTGTGCCGGTGTAATCTCCGGTCGTGAAACCGGGTGCCCGCCACCCGGTTTCAAAGGCCGGCAGCCATTCCGGCCCCAAAGGGGCGGTGATGACCTGCAGACCCCGGCAAGGCCGGCCGGCCCGCTTCTTACTGGAGCAAGCTATGAAAAACAGTTATGTGAAATTGATGGATGTGCTCTATTACATTTGTGTGACTATTGCCGGGACCGCTCTGGCAATCATGAGTGTGATCATTACCTGGGGCGTATTCACCCGCTACGTTTTGGGCAGCGGGTCGTTCTGGCCGGAGCCGATATCCATTTTTCTGGCCATCCAAATGACTTTCTATGGCGCGGCCGCCTGCTTCCGGGCGGGCGCCCACATCCAGCTGACGATGTTCGTGAGCCTGCTGCCGCCGGCCCTGCAGCGCTGGCAACACCATTTTGTGGATTTATTGATGGCGGCCATCTGCCTGTTTATGGTGACCTATGGCGCCAGCCTCGTTAAAACCACCTATTTTCAAGCCTACCCGGAATTTCAATACATTCGGGTAGGGGTGGCCTACTCGGCGATTCCGATCGCAGGGTTGATAACCCTGTTGTTCGTGATCGAAAAAGTGTTCGTCGCACCGTCTGTAAAAATTTCCAAGGAGGATTGAAACCGATGGGTGGTACCTTTGGGCCGTTACTTCTGATTGGGAGCATGTTGCTGCTGGTTGTCCTGGGTGTGCCGATTGCCTATGCCATCGGGATTGCGTCGTTGGTCACGGCACTCTACATCGGAATTCCCCTTGAAGCCATATTATTGAAAGTGTCCGACGGGGTGGACAATTTTGCCCTTTTGGCCATACCCTTCTTCGTGTTTGCCGGTGCGCTGATGGCCCAGGGCGGGATGGCCTGGCGGCTGGTCAATTTCGCCAATATTTTTGTCGGATTTATTCGCGGCGGCCTTGCCATGGTCAACATCCTGGCGTCGATGTTTTTCGGCGGCATATCCGGATCGTCCGTTGCGGACGTCTCTTCAATCGGCTCGATTCTGATCCCCATGATGAAAAAAGAGGGATACGACGACGAGTTTTCAGTCAACATCACGATCACATCGGCAACCCAGGGAATTGTCATCCCCCCCAGTCACAACGCCGTGATTTATTCCTATGCGGCCGGCGGGGCGGTTTCGATTGCCCAGCTATTTCTGGCCGGGTTCATTCCGGGTGTGATGATCGGGTTGTCGCTGATGATATTATCTTTTATCCTTGCGACCAAACGCAATTATCCCAAGGGCGAGCTGGTGCCGCTGCGGGAGGCCGTACGAATTTCCGGCCAGGCGTTTTTGGGATTGGTCACCGTGATCATCATCGTGGGCGGCGTTATCGGCGGTATCTTCACAGCCACCGAATCGTCGGCGGTGGCCGTGATTTACGCGCTGGTCGTCACCCTGTTCGTGTACCGCGATTTCAAATTGCGGCAGCTGCCCGGACTGCTGCACGGGGTGGTCAAAACGGTATGCATCGTCATGATCCTGATCGGCTTCGCCGCCGGCTTTGCCTACCTTATGGCCCTGATGCAGGTGCCGGCCAAGGCGACGAAGTTTTTTCTGAGCATATCGGACAACAAGTACGTTATCCTGGCGTTGATCAACGTCATGCTGCTGATCCTGGGAACCATCATGGACATGGCGCCGCTGCTGCTGATCTGCACCCCAATCATGCTGCCGGTCGTCAAATCCTTCGGCATCGATCCGGTTCACTTCGGCATTATCATGATGCTGAATCTGTCGATCGGCCTGGTCACCCCGCCGGTTGGATCGACGCTTTTCGTCGGCTGTGCCATCGGAGATGTCTCCATCGAGAGGGTCTCGCGCAGGCTGTGGCCGTTTTGGCTGTCGATGTTCGCGATTTTAATGCTGGTGACGTATTTCCCGTGGTTTTCCATGTGGGTTCCCTCGGTGTGGCGATGATTTTCAGCGGTAGCGCAGGCGCTGATCCAGTATGCGGCCCCCACAAACTCGAATGCACTTGTTCTTTCCCTATAACCGCATTATTGTATTCTGAGTCTCGTTTTGGGTTTGAAGGTTGATGGATTCGTAAAAAGTCAAATTGGCTCGCACCGGTGCCGAAACCATTTTTCCGCAAGAGGGGCAAGGTCGCTCACCAATCCGACTTTTTACGAGACTGTCAATGTTAACGGTTTCGCAAAAAATCGAATCTGAGGAGGGGATATGTCCAAAAGCATATTAATTACGGGCGCCAGCACAGGCATCGGGGCCGAAACAGCGCGCCTGCTGTCGGAGGGCAACCGTATATTCATTCATTACCATTCATCGGCGGAGGCCGCCGAAAGGGTCGCCGCCGAAGTGGACCGGAGTGGCGGCAAAGCCTTTCTGGTTCAGGCCGATCTGGCCAAAGAAGACGGGTGCCGCAAGATGGTGGATGCGGTTGCAGGTCAAACGGACAAACTGGATGTGCTGTTCAACAATGCCGGTGGTCTGATTGAAAGAAAAATTGTCGCTGAACTGGAGTGGAACCTGATGGAGCGGGTATTCGCATTGAACACCTTTGCGACCATGTTGGTCACGGCCCTGTGCATCCCGCTGCTCGAAAAGGGGGACAGCCCCTGCATCATCAACATGTCGTCGATTGCCATCCGGCACGGCGCGCCGACCGCCACGATCTATGGTGCGTCCAAGGCGGCCGTCGATTCTTATACCCGGGGTGCCGCCAAAGAGCTGGCCCCGGCCATTCGCGTCAATGCGGTGGCTCCCGGGGTGATAATAACGCCGTTTCACGACGATGTGACCCCTCCGGAAAAGCTGGAAGAATTGCGCCAGGCCAATCCGCTCCAGAAAAATGGTGAGGCCATTCATGTTGCCCGGGCGGTCAAGTTTCTGATCGAGAACGATTTCGTCAACGGCGAAACCATCGACATCAACGGCGGTTTTTTCATGCGCTAATCCACCCGGCGGTGCCGGGTGGATTCAATTAACTGAGGGGCCGGACACTGCGTCAGATGGCGCCGGGCCGCTAAAAGATAGTCTATACAATTGCGGAGAAACTCCCCGACTCCTCAATTAATTAAACTACATAAAACCAGGAGGAGACCCAAATGCTCGTATTGGACAAGTATTCCATCGGCACCGGCGACCGCTTTGCCCACCAGGGAAAGGCCCAATTGGCGGCCGTCAAGCAGGCCCGTCAAAATGATGGTATCGACCTGGCAATGGTTTGGAACAAATCCCACCGGGAGCACGTGATCGTCGACACCACTCCGGACAGCGTGCGGCGGGAAGCCGACCGGGCGGTCAAGGCCCTCGGCTGGCAGGGCAGCTATTTTGTCGATGCGGATCACATCGGATTGAACAACGTCGATTTGTTCATCGACTCCAGTGATTTTTTTACCATCGACGTGGCGGACTTTAGCGGCGAAAAAGCCAGCAGGGAGGATATTGAATCCTTTGTTGCAGATCACACCCGGCTTTGCGGTGAGCTGGCAATCCCCGGGATCCCGCAGCCGCTGACGATTACCGCCGACAAGATCAGACATGCAGCCGAGCGTTATCTGCTGGCGGTCCGGGAAGCCGGCAAGATCTACCGGTACATCGAATCCAAGAAGGGTGCGGGTAATTTTGTCACCGAGGTGTCCATGGACGAGACCGATGACCCCCAGAGCCCGGAGGAGCTTTTATTTATCCTGGCGGCGATAGCCGGCGACAAAATTCCGATACAGACCATCGCCCCCAAATTCACCGGCCGGTTCAACAAAGGGGTGGACTTTGTCGGCGACGTCGATCGGTTCAACAAAGAATTCGAAGAAGATGTCTGTGTCATCAGTTACTGCATCGAAACCTTCGGTCTGGCCGCAAACCTGAAGCTGAGCGTTCATTCCGGCAGCGATAAATTTTCGATATACCCGGGGATCAACCGCGCCATCAAAAAATACGATGTCGGCCTGCATGTCAAGACCGCCGGCACCACCTGGCTGGAGGAAATCATCGGGCTGGCAACATCCGGAGAAGCCGGCTTAGATATCGCCCGGGAGATATACGCTCAGACCCTCGATCGCATCGACGAGCTGTGCGGCCCCTATGCCGCTGTTATCGATATCGATCCGTCCAGGCTTCCCGGCAAGCAAACCGTGGCTGAATGGAGCGGCCAGACCTTTGCGGACGCGCTCAGACACGATCAATCTTGTGCGGCCTACAACCCCCATTTCCGACAGCTTTTGCACGTCGGTTATAAAATCGCCGCTGAGATGGGTGCCAAGTTCACCGATGCCCTGAAAAAATATGAAAGCGCCATCGCACCCCATGTAACCGAGAATATCTACGCACGGCATATCAAACCCATATTTGCATAGCGGCAATCTCATGGCCCCAAAAGTTCTCATTGCCACGCGGTCTTTTGGGAGTACTTCCCCCAGGCCGGCGGAAATACTGCAAACGGCCGGATGCGATCTCGTCACGGCGGACATGTCCCTGGAGATGACCGAAGCGCGTCTCATCGGCCTGCTGGACGGCGTGGCAGGCGCCATCGTCGGGCTGGTGCCGATGACGGCCCGCGTGCTGGCGCAGGCTTCCGATCTGAAAGTCGTCAGTGCCCACGGTGTCGGTGTGGACCACATCGATCTGGATGCGGCCGCCGAACTGGGGATCACCATCGCCAACTGCCCCGGTGCCAATGCCGACTCGGTGGCTGATTTGACCATCGGCCTGATGATTTCGATCGCCCGGGATATCCCCGCGGTTGAACGACAGTTGCGGCAGGGCGGCTGGGGTCGTCATCACGGTGGTGAAGTCTTCCGAAAAACATTGGGCATTATCGGACTGGGTAGTATCGGTTCGAGGGTTGCCAAACGCGCTGTAGGATTCGATATGACGGTGCTGGCATACGATCCTTATGCATCCGCTGCTTCCCGGAAACTGCCGCAGCTGCAGCTCGTCTCCTTTGAAGATGTCATCCGGCAGGCCGACTTTGTCTCCCTGCACACCCCGCTCAACGACAGCACCCGCCACTTCATCGGCCCGGAGCAGCTGGCGGCCATGAAACCCAACGCCTATTTGATCAACACCGCCCGCGGCGGACTGGTTGACGAGCAGGCCCTTTATGACGCCCTTCATTCCCGCAAAATTGCCGGCGCGGCCATCGATTGCTTTGCCGTCGAGCCGCCCGCTGAAAGTCCCCTGTTGAATCTGGACAACATCGTGATGACGCCGCATATCGGCGCGCACACCCAGGAGGCCATCGAGCGCATGGGCGTGATGGCCGCCCAAAACGTAGTCAATACCATCAACGGCCAAGAACCGCTTAATCGGGTCCGATAATGACCGCCAGCCGGAGTAAAGAATGGTACGTCGGTGTCGACCTGGGCACCGGGAGCTGCAAGAGCGTGATCATAGACGCTCGGGCTCGAATTCTCGGTTTCGGTGCCGGCGACTACTCCAAGAATGAAGCGCCCACCGGCTGGAAAGAACAGGACCCGGAAACCTTGGTGGATGCCTTTATTCGTGCGGTGCGAAACGCCATCGACCGCGCGGCGGTGTCTCCCCGGGCCTGCCGGGGGATCAGCGTCGGCGGGGCCTTTCACAGCCTGATCGCCATTGACAAATCCCGCCGGCCGTTGACGGGGATTTCGACCTGGGTTGACCCGCGCGCCGTCTCCCAGGCCCAGGCGGTGCGCGCGCGGGCGGATGCCGATCGGTTCTACCGGCAGACCGGCTGCCCGGTTCACAGCATGTATCCGGCCTATAAACTGATCCGGCTGCGTGAAGAAAACCCTCATATTTTCATCCGCGTCGCCCGCTTTGTTTCGGCCAAAGCCTATATTATCGAACGCCTGACCGGTCGGTTTATGATCGACTTCAGCGTCGCTTCCGGCTCGGGCATGTTGAACATCCACGACTTGAACTGGAATACGGAATCCCTCCAGCTGGCCGGCATCACCCCCGAACAGCTCTCGACGGTCGCAAGCCCCTGGACAGTCATCAATGGTATAGATCCTGATTTTGCCGCAGCGCTGGGAATTTCCAAGCATGTTCCCCTGGTGCTCGGCTCCTCGGATGCAGCCAATTCCAGTCTGGGCGCCGGTGCGGTGCATTCCGATTGTGCCACCTGTATGGTCGGCACCAGCGGCGCCTACCGGATCATCGCCAAGAAAGTCGTTCTCGATTCCGCCGGACGCTCCTGGTGCTATGCCCTTGATCCCGATCATTGGCTGGTGGGCGGGTCGATCAACAACGGCGGCATCGTGCTGTCATGGCTGCGCGAGGCGTTAAACCGGGCGGTACCGTCCGGCCACAAGGCAGCCAAACTGTCATATGACGAGTTGATCAACCGGGCCGTCGGCATCAATGCGGGGGCCGACGGTCTGATCTGCCTGCCATTTCTAACCGGGGAGCGCAGCCCCAACTGGAATATGAATGCCCGCGGCGTCTTCTTCGGTCTGACCCTCGACCACAGTCTGGATCACATGACCAGAGCCCTGCTGGAGGGCGTCGCCTTCCGCCTGCGGTCGGTGGCGGAGGTGCTCGACGAGATCGGGTGTGAAACCAATGAAATTAGGGTCTCCGGGGGACTCACCGGCTCTGAGCTGTGGCCGCAGATTATCGCCAGTGTGCTCGACCTCCAGCTGCATATTCCCCGCTGGGGGGAGACATCCAGCCTCGGTGCGGCGCTGTGGGCCCTGCTGGGAACCGGCGAGATCGATGGCTTTGAGAGAATCGAGGAACTAATCCCGTTGGAGCGCTCTTATTCGCCGCTGGCCGCAGATGCCCAACGATATAACGAGTTATATCGCGTCTACAAAGCGCTGTATACTGCTTTGGGACCCTCCTTCGACAAAATTGCGGACCTTTATCCGCCCGGTCTTTAGAGATGTGTTCTAAAAGTAATTACCAAGAGAATCCAATGGTGCGTTAGATTGTTCCTATTCCCGAAATCTATTTTACAAATCCCAAATCACAATACTTAAATCACAAATAAATTCCAAATCACAATCGTCAAATTCGAAACCGATTCCAAAAAAAGTGAATCAGAGAAACCGGATAAATTGGATCTATTCAGTCAGGCGTCAATAAAAGCTGTATCACTCCAGAACCCACTACTAAAGCTGAAGGAGGTTTGGGTCATTGGAAATTGGAATTTGTGAAAATCAAAGACGCTGACGGACTTAAAACCCCAGTTCAAATTTTATCATATATTTCTGGTACACATCACTACCCGTCGATTCTGCAGCAGAAAATGGGGAATTGTTCTTGGAAAAAGCTCAAGATCGGCATATACTGGTGGTTATGTTTTAAACAGCTTCTATCCGCCACACTCTGCAAATACTGCTGTTAGGGAATCCGGCAAACGGAACCGATATATGACAACCGGGATAGGCCGGCAACTGACAATTCTAACACATGGGGATGAACTAGCCATGATCGACAGATCCAAAAAACTTTCCAGGAGAAATTTCCTCAAAGCCACTGGTTTAGCAGGTTTGGGTACTACGCTGGGGGCCCTGAGCCCGGTCACAGGGGTACACGGAAGTACTTTACCTAAGACCCCTGCTTCCAGGATCGTACCGAAGCGTCCTTTCGGGAAGACGGGCGTGGATGTCTCCATTCTTGCACTCGGTGGAGAGCTGGACGCCTCTGACTTGCTCGTATTCAGGCAGGCCTTTAAAATGGGGGTCACATACTGGGATACGGCTGATTCCTATGGATGGGGGAAAAATGAAAAGGCCATCGGCAAATATTTTGGCAAGTTTCCACAGGACCGCGAAAAAGTGTTCCTGGTAACCAAAGCCGCGACATCGAATCCGGATAAGTTGACGAAGAGTTTAAATACATCCCTTCGAAGAATGAACACGTCCTATGTGGACCTGTATTTCATCCATTATGTCAGCGATGTCCGCAAGGAATTGACGGATGAAGTCAAGGCCTGGGCTGAGAGGGCCAAAGCTCAGGGAAGGATCCGGTTCTTTGGATTCAGCGCCCATAAAAACATGGAAACCAGCATGCTTGCGGCGGCAAAGCTTGGCTGGATCGACGGTATCATGATGAGTTACAATTATCGCTTGATGGTGAAAAATGATATGAAACGGGCAGTCGAGGCCTGTGCCAAAGCGGGAATCGGCCTGACGGCGATGAAAACCCAGGCCGCCTTCTCGGCCAATTTCTATGCGACCATCGGCTCCAAAACCGATGAAGCGCTGAAAATGACCGAGAACTTTGTCAACAAAGGTTACACAGCCGAGCAGGCCAAACTCAAAGTGGTGTGGGGAAATCCGAATATTGCCAGCATTTGCTCGGCCATGCCCAATATGACCATTTTGCAGGCCAATGCCGCCGCGGCGTTGAATAAAACAGAGTTGTCCGATGGCGATATTATGCGGCTGAATCGATATGCTCGACAGACAGCCGCCGGCTATTGTACCGGTTGTGCCGATATTTGCGAATCAGCCGTCGGCCTTGAGGTTCCCATCAGCGAAATGATGCGCTGCGCGATGTATCATAACAGTTATGGCGATCGAGATAGAGCCCTGGCGCAGTTTCGTGCCCTGCCAGCGGAGACAAAGGCGAATATTCTTGAAGCCGACTATTCCGTCGCTGAAAAACACTGCCCCCAGAAAATTAACATTGCCCAAATTTTATACAAGATACACGAGGATTTAAGTTAATCCATCCAGACCCCGCCGGCTGGAATTAACAATCATCACGGCAATGGAAGTTACCCGGAGCGCTTCTGGGGCCTGCAAGTCTGCATCGAATGCCGTTGTCGTTAAGGCCGTCCCATCGTCCGGGCCAGATGCAGACTGCCGGCTTCTTATTGCCCTCATCCCACCCCGCGATCACGTCCGGTTCCCTGATCACCGGCCGGCAAAGCGTGAGCATGTCAACCCCATCCCCGATTCCCGTCCCCGAATCCATACCGATGAAGATTTGACACCTTGTTTCAGAAAATCAGACGCTTTTGAATGAAACCATCGGTAATCACCGGATGTAAATTCTTCTAACGTATTGATATTTAATTTTATATTTTAATTTCTGATATCTGGAATACTTTTTGCTTATATAATGATCCGCAGTTATCCACAAAGAGATATGTTTAGCGGTATTATTTAAAGCAGATAGAAATTTCAGCCATAATAGGAGCAAATTTCGAAGGAGAAAAAAATGAAGAAAATATTTTCGACCATTTTCGTTATGCTCAGCCTTGTTTATTGGACCAATTGCCTGGCAGCAGAGGAATTTCAGGTTCAAGTCAGGGGTCGAACGGCCAATCTGACCTATCAGGTCATAGATGCCAACCATCTTCTGATTTCAGCCAAAGACGCCCGCAACAATCCGATCAAGGGGCTCGGTGTCGAGGATTTTGCTGTCCAGCGAGGCATTAGAAAAGCAAATATATTATCCGTCGAAACCCTTGAGACAAGTCAATCCGTGCCGCTGAACATCGTTTTGGTCTTGGACAATTCCTACTCCATGAAAGAGCGCCGGGCTGTCAAGCCGCTTCTGGACGCGCTGGATAAATTCCTTGAAACGGTGCGGCCGATCGATAACGTCCACCTGGTTGTTTTCAATAAGAAAGCCTCTATCGATGTCAAACAATACGATTTGCATGCCAAGAGCTTTCATTCCAGATCGACTTCGAAACTCCAGCAGTTTATTATGGAATCCTTTGACAACCGCGGACTGACCGACACCACCTTCCTCTATGAGGGTATGGTGGCCGGCATCGATATCATCCGCAAAATGCCTAAAGAGGATCACAAGTTTCTGGTGGTGTTTTCAGACGGTGAGGATCTCAACAGCGCTATTGATGACGACGTCGTTGTTTCTGAAACCGAAGGGATCTCAAACCTGGAAGTGTACTGTGTCGATTATATGAAAGGCACCAGTACCAACCGTTTTCTCAAGACCTTTGCCGAGAACCATCACGGCCAGATCTGGAAGGCAAAATCGGCCGACGAACTGCTGCGCATTTTTCAGGCCTTTTCTTCCACCCTGCTTTATCGCTATGTGGTAACCTATAAAATTTCCGACCCGCCCAGCGGGACCTTGGCCCTGGCGCCGGCAGAGTTAAATTTCGAGATGTTGACCCTGCTCGATGGCTCCCCCCTCGTGAACCAGGTCTTTTTTGAAACCGGCAAAAGCGAGCTGTCTGAAAACTATGTATTATTTACGCACATCAACCAGACGGAAACCTTTCATGAGAAAAGCCTGTCCGATTTGCGCAAACGCTATCAACATATCCTCAATATCATCGGCAAAAAATTACGTATGGATCCGTACCAACGAATCCGTATCGTGGGATGCAATTCAAACAGCGGTGTGGAGAATAACAATCTGGAGCTTTCCCGCAATCGCGCCGAGGCCGTCAAGAACTATCTAACCAAAGTCTGGGGCTGCGACGCCTCCCGCCTTAAAGTGGAGGCCCGCAACCTGCCGGCCCGGCCCACCCCCGACCATTTCCTGGGCAGCCAGGCGGAAAATCAGCGCGTGGAGATTGTATTCGATTCGGGCCGGATGCAGTCCGATGTCGCGGAATCTTTTGTCCTGGAAGGCCGCCACACAGAGGAACTGAAAATAAGACCGCAGATTATGGCGGAAAACGGAATCAGCAGCTGGGAGCTTGCCCTGCTTGCCGGCGATCAACCCATCGGCCGGCTGTTGAGCCGCGAGAATCGCAGGCATGGGAAGAAAATGTTTTTTATTTTCTTTTCATGCCGAGAATCGCAGTCGGCTCTAACGCATTTGATAGGCGGAGCGTGAGCGGAGCCTGTCAAGTGCGTTAGAGCGAAGCTCTACAGCCGGCCGATAGGCGGATGGCCGAAGGCCAAGCGAGCTTTAGCTCGCGGTCCGCCTATCAGGACGCTGAGCGGCAACGGTCAGCAGAACCTCGAACCGGTTTATTCCTTTTCCCTGGACGAATTGGGTCTGGACAAACTGCAGACATCCGTTGCTCTTGAAGCCCGCATCAAAGTAACCGATGGTTATGGAGATACGTATGAAACCGCCACTCCTTGTCCCGTTCGTATTTCGAAAATCGATTTGATCCACGAACTCGTGCGGCCGCCACACGGTGCGGTGGTGATGAAACCTGAGAAATTGACCATCGAGGAACTGACAACCATCGACAGCTCGCCGCTGTTGAACTTCATTTTCTTCGAAGCCGGCGAAAGCGAGATCCCATCCCGCTACACTTTATTCTCAAGTCAAAACGCTACCAAAAGCTTTGATGAAAGCACATTAACAGGTACGAACGAAAAGTATCAGCACGTTTTGAACATCATCGGCAAGCGTTTGACTGAAAATCCCGAAGCCAGCATTAGAATTGTGGGCTGTAACTCGAATCGGGGAGCGGAACGCGGCCGCAAAGATCTTTCCCGAAGCCGGGCAGAGTCCGTGCGGGCCTATCTGAAATATATTTGGGGTATCAATTCTTCTCAAATCACGGTGCAGGCGCGCAATTCACCCGCGGTTGCCAGTTCCGCCAGCGTCCGTCAAGGCCGCGAGGAAAACCAGCGGGTGGAAATTTATTCCGATACGCCGGGCGTTCTCGACACCATCAACAGCACCTATGTGCAGGAAATCGCCGACGCGGCCGAGATCCAAATCGTGCCGCACATTAAAGCCGGTTACGGCCTTGCCCATTGGACCGTCGAGCTAAGCGGTGATGGAACCTTGATTGAGACGCTATCGGGGCAGGGAGATCTGAAGGAGTCCTTTGATTTTGATCTGGATACCATCGGTTTGGGCACCCTTGGCCAATATGAAAATATCGGCGCGTTGGTCGAAGTTGTGGACAAAAAAGGCCAGGTGCACAAGGTGTATGCCAGTTCGGATGTAAGATATGTAAAAAGAGAAGAACGCATGGGCCAGAAAAAGGGATACAGTGTGCTGGAAAAATATGCCCTCATCCTTTTTGACTTCAACAGCGCCGAGCTCAAGGCCCACAACAAAATCGTCATGGACCGCATCATCAGCAGAATTAAAGAGGTTCCCAGCGCCAGCGTCACGATCGTCGGCCATACCGACAACATCGGCCATGAAGCCTATAACCTGGACCTTTCCCAGAGGCGCGCCAAGGCCGCTTATGACATGATCCGGGCCGGCGGGTTGGCGTTGAATGGAAACATCGCCTACAAGGGCGCCGGCCCCCACGATCCTCTTTTCGACAACGACACCCCGGAAGGCCGGGCCCTGAACCGAACGGTCACCGTAACCCTGGCCTATGAGCAGACCAACTAAAGGATATGGTTTAACCTGAAAAAGCCTGCCATTTTAAATGGCAGGCTTTTTTAATGCTATCCTCCCGTAGCCGGCATCATGATTTCAATGCGGTCGTCGGGATGAATCCGGGCGGTCTCGTTGAGGATCTCTCCTTGCCTGCACAGCAGCAGGTGGTGGAAGGTCTCTTCCCCGCTGGAGCGAATGTGAGGGCTTAATTCCGGGATTTTCTGCACCAAATACTTAATAAATTCTTCCACCCCCATGGTTTCGGGGATGGCAAGCTCCTCCCAGATTTTCTCGTCCGAGGTCTTGCGGCCGCCATAGGGCGGATGGATGCGTACCCACATGGTTCTTGATCTCTGGTTGGAAGTGGTATCAAAACTCAATTTAATCCGCCATACGCTTGAATTTGAAACCACTTCTAGTGTTGCGTCCCAGGAACACCTGTCAATAAATCTGTGCTAATTTATTGCCATACGCAATCCCACCAGCACGCAGTAGGGGCGGGGTTTCCAGCATAGCTGGATGACCCATCGATCCCAATTGTGAAAGGTGGGCCTTATCCCCGCCCGGAGCAGTAATCGCGCTGGTTTGCTGGCGGGGATAAACAGTTTGTCCCGCAGCCACCAGGGTTTTATATTTTAGATTTACGATCCAAATGAGTCGATTTGATCGCCAGTTCTTTGAAAAATTATCTAAACCGGCACAGTCTGATGTATTTGTCAGCGTTGTGGCCTAAATTAACTGCGCTTTGGGCCAACGCTATG
>Ga0209052_1000188_pt1 | contig 20387 bp, 12 predicted proteins | sample WorMetHEROISLAND_2_FD_187409 | JGI IMG/M metagenome (GOLD analysis project Ga0209052, IMG submission 187409) | Marine gutless worms symbiont microbial communities from Max Planck institute for Marine Microbiology, Germany - Olavius sp. 4 HERON... | ecosystem: Host-associated > Annelida >...
TATCTATGCTGCGCACCGTCTCTTCAAGGCTGGGACGGACTGGGCTTTGTCGTCCAAACCTATCAGAAACGAGCGTTGGCGGTTCTGGATTACTGCATCGCCTTAGCACGCAAAACTAATCGCCGACTGATGATCCGGCTGGTCAAGGGTGCCTATTGGGACAGTGAAATCAAGCACGCCCAGGAACTTGGACTTGAAGAATTCCCGGTCCTGACCCACAAGGCGCACAGCGATCTATCCTTTCTGGTTTGCGCTCGTAAGCTCTTGGATGCACTGGATGCGGTTTTTCCCCAGTTTGCAACGCACAATGCTCAAAACCTTGCAGCGATTCTGACGATGGCGGGGCCTGACTTTCAGCAAGGCCAATATGAATTTCAATGCCTTCACGGAATGGGGGAGAGTCTGTACGATAGCCTTATGCAATATAAAGCAGATCTCAGACGGCCGGTGCGCATCTATGCCCCGGTGGGAGAACATGACCGATTGCTGGCTTATCTGGTGCGACGTCTTTTGGAAAATGGATCAAACAGTTCCTTTCTCAATCATATCAGTCGTACGGATGCAACCGATATTTTAAGCCGTCACCCTTGTACAATCGTCAAGTCGGAAAACCCAGAAGGCCTGCCCCACCCGGACATCAAGAATCCGCAAGAGATTTATGGGAAAGACCGCAGCAATTCCGTTGGAATTGATCTACGTGATGAGCGGGTCTCAGTGCCCCTGATGGTTGAACTGTTAAAACCCTATCCGACGGAAGAGATACATTCAGCGGATGACAAAGCCGTTGAGCGGGCTTTTGAGACGCTTGCGAGCGGTCAGTCCGCCTGGGCGCAGCAACCGGTTCGCACACGAGCACAAACCCTGCGTAAAGCCGCCGACCTTTTGGAAGAGAAACGCTCAAGCCTCATTTATCTTCTTGCCCATGAAGCGCGACGGATTCCATCCAACGGTGTGAGCGAGCTTCGTGAAGCCGTTGACTTCCTGCGCTATTATGCGCAACAGGCGCAGCAGAGCCTTTGCGAACAAGACGTAAGTCTTGGCACAGTGCTATGCATCAGCCCCTGGAACTTTCCGCTTGCCATCTTTTTGGGGCAAATAGCAGCAGCCCTGGCTGCCGGTAATACGGTACTTGCAAAGCCTGCTGAGAACACGCCACGGATCGCCCTGAAGGCTGTTGCGCTTCTCCATGAGGCGGGGGTTCCCAAGGACGCCCTGCAAATCCTGATTGGGGACGGGACGCTGGGCGCAAAGTTGGTGGCCCATCGGGCTGTGAAGGCTGTTTTATTCACCGGATCGACGCTGACTGCCCGCCATATCAGCAATTGCCTCGGAAAGCGCGTCCTCGGCCCAAAACCCGGATCAGGTGACGCCAGCCCTGGCCATGCTGATTCAGCAATGGCCATCCCTTTAGTCGCCGAGACCGGAGGGCGGAATTGCATGATCGTTGACAGCTCTACCCTTCCGGAGCAGGCCGTACAGGATGTTATTACTTCAGCCTTCGATTCCGCGGGACAGCGATGTTCGGCTTTGCGGCTGCTTTGCGTTCAACGAGATGTCTATCATACCGTCGTCCCGATGATTAAAGGGACAATGGAGCAGCTAAATCCAGGTGCGGCGCATCTTTTGGATAGCGATATTGGTCCGGTCATATCCGATCAGGCTTTCCAGCATCTTACACGCTATATTGAAGAAGCAAAAACCCGGGGCTTCCCTATCTATCAGCCACCGCTGCCACATGAGCTCCCCGATGCGCCATTCGTTGCACCCACGCTCATCGAAGTCAAATCACCCAAAGAGGCAGACCGTGAGATTTTCGGTCCAATCCTCCACGTTCTGGCTTATGACCGGGACGATCTGGATGGGTTGATCGATATGATTAATGACGCCGGATTTGCCTTGACCGGTGGGGTTCATTCACGAATCCATGAAGTTATCGACCAGGTTACCCAGGCTATGATCGTTGGCAACTTATACATCAACCGCAATATCGTTGGAGCGATCGTCGGGCTCCAACCCTTCGGCGGTCATGGCCTGTCTGGCACCGGGCCGAAAGCCGGAGGCCCACTTTATATTCAACGCCTTGTGCGATCCTGTCATAAGCCCACATCCGCCCTGGATCTTTGCCCGGACTCAGGACAGATCCTGACCAAGCCGTCACAGCAGCCATTGCTTGCCCGCTGGATTGCCTTTCTTAAGGAGCAACATACCAGCCAGGTCCAGGTGGATCATGCAAAACGATGCGCCAGGCAATCGCTGGCTGGTCTTGAGATTATACTCCCAGGCCAGACCGGAGAGGAAAATCTCTATCGCCTTGCCCCGAAAGGAACCTTGCTGTGCCAGGCTGGAAATCGCAGTGCGCTTATGGCACAGATCAGCCAGGCTCTGGCGACCGGCAACCGGGTCGCGATTGCTTTCAACGAAGCACCTCTGGGTCTCGACGATCTGCCGCCTGAGTTCGATAATGTCATTTACAAATCAAAAACCCTCTTGTCTCAAGAGATCGACGGAGTGCTCTTCAGCGGTGATAGCGACAGCCTGCTCAAGCTGCAAAGCCACTTGGCAAAGCGTCCAGGAGCGATCATCCCTGTGATGTCTCCTGCATGCGTCGTCGATGGTCTTCCGGTCTATGCGCCCTACGCCTGCCTTCAAGAGCAAAGCATAAGCAATAATACAGCAGCCGTTGGTGGCAATGTCAGCTTGATCGCGCTTCAGGAACTATAGAGAATATCAATAGCGAATTGAGGTTATCAGAATATGCCGTATCGTGTCGGATTTGTCAGCCTTGGCTGCCCAAAAGCTTTAGTTGATTCCGAACGAATCATGACAAGCCTGCGGAGCGAAGGTTACACCCTGAGTTCAAGCTATAGCGATTCGGATGTGGTTGTTGTCAACACCTGTGGCTTCATCGATTCTGCCCGCACTGAAAGCCTAGAGGCCATCGCTGAAGCTATAGCGGAAAACGGGCGGGTGATCGTCACCGGTTGCCTGGGGCACGACGCAGCGATGATCAACAAACGCTTTCCAGACATTCTGGCCGTTACTGGCCCGCACCAATATGAGCAAGTGGTCAGCGCCGTCAAGGATGCTTGCCCCATCGATTCGGCCAGTTTCGATTATCTGGTGCCGCCGCAGGGGATCAAGCTCACTCCGCGTCATTACGCCTATCTTAAAATATCGGAAGGCTGCAACCATCGTTGTAGTTTCTGTATTATTCCAAAGCTTCGCGGAAAACTGAGCAGCCGGCCTGAAAAGGCAATTGTTCGAGAGGCACAAAAGCTGGCAGCAGCGGGTTGCAGAGAATTGATGATCATCGCCCAGGATAGTTCTGCTTACGGATTCGACCATCAGGCTGATAAGAATGAGGGGAATCGATCGGATATTATCACACTGGCTGATGCGCTTGGCCATCTTGGAGTGTGGGTGCGTTTGCATTATGTCTATCCCTATCCCATGGTAGACCGTTTGATCCCCATGATGGCCGACCCAAATCACGGACTTTTGCCCTATCTTGATATTCCGCTTCAACATTCATCGCCAAAAATACTAAAGGCAATGCGTCGCCCGGCTAATCAGGATCGGGTACTCGATCAATTAAACACATGGCGGCAGATGTGCCCAAACCTTGCTCTGCGTTCTACCTTTATCGTCGGCTTCCCAGGAGAGACAGAAGCCGACTTTAAACACCTGCTCGATTGGATGGAAGAAGCGCAGCTCGATCGGGTGGGTTGTTTTGTCTTTGAACCGGTTGTTGGGGCGGAAGCATCGGATTATGACGATGCCGTCCCGTCCGAACTTGCACAAGAGCGCTACAACCGATTCATGGAAAAAGTACAGACGATCAGCAAATCGAAACTGGCTGCTAAAGTCGGGGCCACCCTTCCCGTTATGATCGATGCAATTTCCTCTCCCGATCAAGCTTTAGGACGAACCATGGCGGATGCACCGGAAATTGACGGGCAGGTAGAGATCTGCACAAGCGCGTACAGGTCGCATGACCTTGAGCCTGGTGATATCGTCACGGCACAGATCACCGGATCAAGCAACTATGATTTATACGCAAAAATTCTTGAGTCTTGAATCCAGGCAACGCAAAATACACTATGCGCCCGGAAATTCTCTTCCCCCTATTCGCACCGACTGGAAGCCTTCCCGGCGTTGGAGCTGCGCTAGAAGCGCGCCTGCGAAAGCTGGGCATCATACGCTTGCTAGACCTGGTATTTCATCGCCCGATAGGAATAATTGAGCGCGCGCGGATTGATGATCTGACGACCATTCCGGAATCCGGGATAGCAACGGTCTGTGTCACGGTGGTGGGACGAGAACTTGGAAGGCGAGCCAGAAGCCCTGCAAAAATCTTGACCCAGGATGCACAGGGAGAAGCTCTTAACCTGATTTATTTTTCCGCATCGCGCAACTGGCTTGCGCGCAGTTTCGGCGAAGGTCGACAGATATGTGTCAGCGGCAAGATCGAACGCTTCCAGGGTCGGCTACAGATAGTCCACCCCGACTATGTAGAGCCCGCGACAAGGGCCTCACAAATCCCCCTGCGGGAGCCGATCTATCCCCTTACAGAAGGTCTGCGCAATAAGCGTCTGCACCAGTTAGTTTGCACAGCGCTTGAACGAATCCCGAACTTACCAGAATGGACCGACCCCGATGTCGTGCAAAGCAATGGTTGGCAATCGTGGAAAGATAGTTTGCGGCATATGCATCGTATTGATGGCAGCGATGATGGAGACCCGCCTGAGCGTTTAGCTTACGATGAGCTTCTGGCAGGCCAGCTTGCTCTTTTGCTCCGGCGCGATCGCCACCGCCGAAGCAAGTGTCAGGCTTTACTCGGAATCGGGACCAGGGAAGGACCTGAAGACGGAACGATGATCGGCCAACTTCGATTGCCTTTCGTACTGACGGGAGCACAGCAACGCGTGATCGCAGAAATCTCCCGTGATCTTGAGAAGACAAGCCCCATGTTACGGATGTTACAAGGCGATGTTGGTTCCGGTAAGACCGTCGTCGCGCTTCATGCCATGATACAGGCGATGGAAGCCGGGTGCCAGGCGGCCTTGCTGGCTCCGACGGAAATCCTGGCGCGGCAGCACCATGAAAGGCTAACGAATATGCTGGAATCCCTGGATATTCAACCGGTGCTGCTTCTGGGAGCTGAGCGGTCCGGCAAGCGAACTCAGACCCTGGAACAAATTGCCAGTGGCGCGAAAAAACTGATCATTGGAACCCATGCTCTCTTGCAGGAATCGGTAAAATTTCACAACCTTGGCTTGGCCGTGATCGATGAACAACACCGTTTCGGCGTTGAGCAGCGTCTGCAGTTGATCCGCAAGGCCAGAGAAAAAATCGCGCACTTGCTTTTGATGACAGCAACCCCCATCCCCCGAACCCTGAGCTTGGTCCATTACGGGGAGATGGATCTGTCGATCCTGGATGAACGTCCGGCGTCGCGTCCTCGTGTCGACACAAGAGTAATGGTCCAAGATCGCATGGACGCCCTGCTTGATGGCCTGGATCGCGTACTAAAACAGGGGCGTCGGGCCTATTGGGTCTGCCCGTTGGTGGAAGAGTCGGAAAACAGCGACATTACAGCTGCGACCAGACGTTTTGAAATGCTCCTGGAAAGATTCCCAGGCAAAGTAGGGCTCGTCCATGGCCGGATGAAAGCCCAGGATCGAAACTTGGCAATGGCGCGATTTGCAGATGGAAGCCTGGCCTTACTCGTTGCAACAACGGTGATTGAAGTAGGCGTGGATATTCCTGCTGCCAGCTTGATGATTGTCGAGGAAAGCGAGCGATTCGGACTTGCACAACTTCATCAGCTTCGCGGACGCGTGGGACGGGGATCCGAACATTCCACTTGCATCCTGCTCAGACGGCCCGAAATCAGCGAAGTCGCCCGGGCCCGTTTGGAGTTGATGCGCGAATGTGATGATGGTTTCATCATTGCGGAGGAAGACCTGCGCTTACGAGGAAGCGGCGAAATCCTTGGGACTCGCCAGTCGGGATTTCCGGCATTCAAAATTGCAGATTCAAAGCTGGCCGGACGTTTGGTTACAACAGCACGCAAGGATGCTCAAAGAGTTTTGAATAAGGATCCGGCCTTGCAACAAGACCGGGGCCAGGCGCTACGCCTGCTTTTGCATCTGTTTGAGCGTCCCGATGCGATCGTCTTCTTAGATGCGGGCTAGATAGGTTAGGATTTTGGAAAGGCGGCCTGGAATTCTGCGGCATAGTCGGTCATAAAGCGAGCATCATCGCCCTGAACGAGTGCGGGTGCTCCGCTGGAGATTGCCCCTAACATCACTTCCAGCCATTCGAGGTCTGCCTTTGAGAAATTGCTTAAAACATAAGGCGTGACCCGATCTTTCGATCCCGGATGGCCGATCCCCATACGTACGCGACGTGTGTCGTTTCCTATATGCTGCTCAATGGATTTCAAACCGTTATGTCCACCATTGCCCCCGCCGCGCTTGACCCGGACCCGTCCAGGTTCAAGATCAAGGTCATCATGCCAGACAGTAACCTCCTCTATGGAAATTTTGTAAAAATCCATCGCCGCGCGTAAAGCTTGCCCAGACCGGTTCATATAGGTCAATGGCTTTTGCAACAAGATACGTTTATCTGCGATCGTACATTCGGCGATCAGGCTTTGGTGTTTGTTGCGCCAGCCGGATGCCTGATAGACTTCCGCCAAAACGTCGACCGCCATAAAACCCAGATTATGGCGATGCAGCAGGTATGTCGGCTCCGGGTTGCCAAGGCCTGCGAACAACAGCATTTCTAGCTGTCTTTGTCCTCGGTTTTTTCTTCCTCTTCGCCCTCTTCTTCGCTTTCATCCGTTTTAGCTTCTTCCTCGGCTTCGGATCTCAGGCTGGACGGTGCTACAACCGTTGCAATGGTAAAGTCACGGTCTTTAATGACCGATTCGACGCCTTCGGGTAGCGTTACTTGTGAAATATGAATCGAATCGAGAATTTCCTTGCCTTTGAGAGAAATGACAACATCTGCAGGGATCATATCCGGGCTGCACGACAACTCGATTTCATGGCGTATGACATTCAACACACCCCCCCGTTTCAAGCCGGGGCTTTCCAGCTCATCGATAAATCGTACCGGGATCGCAACAGCTACGCGTGCATCGGCTGAGAGGCGTAAAAAGTCTACATGTTCTGCCCGGTCGGTGACCGGATGCGTCTGCACGGCACGGGGCAGTACCCGTTGTTCCTTCCCGTCGACTTTAAGGGTGATGACCGAGCTTAAAAAACTCCTGCTGTTGGAATATTTTACAAGCTGTCTTTCAGCGATGGTAATCATGACTGGCGGTTTCTTGTCGCCATAGATCACAGCCGGGATCCGGCCTGATCTGCGTGCTGCGCGGGCGGCTCCCTTGCCGTATTTCTCGCGAAGCTGCGTGTCCAGGGTGATCTGGTTGCTCACGGGATGCTCCTTTATGCTTATTGTTTTAAGCGGTCCCTCCAGGGATGGGCCGCGAAAGACGCTGATACGCATAACCTGTGCAAAAATCAAGCCCAATCTTTTGCCAAGTCTGGTTGCAATTGCCCTTTTCGGAATGGCTCAGGCATGCTATGCGGCAATCAGGACAGAGACGATTATGACAAGAGAGCCTTTTTACATCACCACGGCGATATCTTATCCCAACGCTTCCCCCCATATTGGCCACGCTTACGAAGCTATTGCCGCAGATACCATGGCGCGGTTCATGCGGCTTGGCGGTCGGGATGTCTACTTCCTGACCGGAGCCGATGAACATGGCTTGAAGATGGAACAGACGGCTCGCAAGGAAGGAATGTCCCCCCGTGCGTTGGCAGATAGCTTGACTCCGCTGTTTCAGAAGATGTGCGCTTGCTTAGCCATCTCCAATGACGACTTTATTCGCACCACCGAAGCGCGCCACGCCAGTGCCTGCACAGCCCTGTGGAATGCCCTTGCCAAAAAGGGGGATATCTATAAGGGACGCTATGAAGGCTGGTATTCCGTCCGCGATGAAGCTTACTATGACGAAGGCGAGTTGACCCTTGGCGAAGACAGGCAAAAACTGTCTCCTGAGGGTACAGAGGTTGAATGGACAGTTGAGGAAAGCTATTTCTTCAGATTGTCCGCATATCAGCAACCCCTGCTTGATCATTATGCGAAGAACCCAAAATTCATTACACCCGGGACAAGATATAACGAAGTCGTCAGCTTTGTGAAAAGCGGGCTGAAAGACCTGTGTTTGAGCCGCTCAAGTCTGTCCTGGGGGATCCCGGTCCCCGACGATTCGGATCATGTTATGTATGTCTGGATCGATGCCCTGACCAATTACCTAACCGGAATCGGCTATCCTGATATGCAGTCAGATAGTTATCGGAAATACTGGCCGGCGCAAATCCACGTTATTGGAAAAGACATTATTCGCTTTCACGCAGTCTTTTGGCCCGCCTTTCTCCTAAGCGCTGGCTTACCGCTCCCTGAGCGAATCGCAGCACATGGTTTTTTGTTCCACAAGGGTGCGAAAATGTCCAAATCACAGGGGAATGTGGTTGACCCTTTCGATCTGGCCGAACGTTACGGCGTTGACGCTTTGCGATATTTTCTGTTGCGGGAAATCAGTTTCGGTCAGGATGGAAGCTATAGCGACGAATCCATCACAACGCGCTACAATGCCGACCTAGCCAATAGTTTCGGCAATCTGGTTCAGCGAGTGATAAGCTTTACGGTGAAGAATCTTGAAGGAGTCCCCCCGACACTTCCAGACCCGATGACCGATCCCGATCGGGACTTGTTGCAAATGGTTGCAAAAAAACTGGAAGATATGCAGCGCCATTTTGAGGATATGACCTTTTCTTTCGGCCTGGAATCCTGGTTGCAAGCTGTTGTTGCCTGCAACCAATATATCGATCAGCAAGCGCCGTGGGTGTTGCGCAAAAGTGATCCGAAACGAATGGAAGAAGTTCTTGCGGTCCTGATCCTCTCTATCCGGGATCTTGCCATCGCAATCCAGCCGGTGATGCCCGGATCTTCAGGAAAAATACTCAACCTTCTAGGCTGTGCAGAAGATAGGCGCAGCTTGGGCGATCTTGGAGACATTGAGGCCTATCAGGCCTGGTACCAATCGGGCTATCGGCTTCCGGCGTCCGACCCGATTTTTCCCAAATTACAAAAGCCAGCGAAAGAATAGGAAGACGGCATGCCGCGTCCCCCTCTCGTCGATAGCCATTGCCATCTGACCTATCCGGGTTTGATTGAGCAACAATCGGAAGTATTAGAGCGCGCCAGAGCGACAGGGATCACCGCCATGTTGTCGATTGCAACGCGTCTGTCCGAATGGGCGGAGATTCAGGCTTTGGCAGACCGGGAGGACGATATCTGGTGTAGTGTTGGTATTCACCCCCATCACGCGGCTGACATATCCGATCAAAAGCGACTTTACGATGACCTGATCGCACAGACGGCGCATGCACGGTCGGTTGCGCTTGGAGAGACGGGGCTGGATTACGCCTATGACAATAGCCCCCGCGATGTGCAACGGCAAGTCTTTGCAACCCATATCCGTGCAGCACAAGTATGCGGCATGCCTCTGGTTGTCCACACCCGTGACGCTGGAAAGGACACGAAAAGTCTTATGCAAAATGCCTGGAAAGAGAAGCCTTACAAGGCCGTTATTCACTGTTTTACGGAAAGCGCAGACTTCGCCCGGTTCGCGCTTGACCTTGGGTTTTACATAAGCTTTTCTGGAATCGTGACCTTTAAAAACGCCCGGGATCTGCAAGACGTTGCCAAATTCATTCCCCTGGACCGCCTCCTGGTCGAGACCGATGCACCCTTTTTGGCTCCCACCCCGCTACGGGGCAAAACATGTGAGCCAGCCTATGTTGAACACACGGCCCGATTTCTAGCCAAGATCAAAGGTGTATCCTTGGAAGAGATCGCCCGGCAAACGACGGAAAACTTCCGGACCCTTTTTGAGCGTGTCCGGCTGCCGGCAACAGCATGACCCGGTCCCTGGCTCTGACAATCCTTGGGTGCGGCACCTCCAGCGGCGTTCCAAGAATCGACGGCAACTGGGGCAAATGCAATCCCGACAACCCGAAAAACAATCGCCGCAGGGCATCTGTCCTTGTTACGCTGGATGATGTTGCAGTTCTGGTCGATACGGCCCCGGACCTTCGGATGCAGATCCTGGATGCGCAGGTTAAACGGATTGATGCCGTGTTCTTTACCCACGATCATGCTGATCATTGTCATGGCATTGATGATTTACGGGGGCTGTACCAACACAACCGCCGCATGATTCCGTGTTACTGCAATCAAATGACCTATGACATTCTAACGAGACGTTTCGACTATGTCTTTGCAAGCAAGGGCAGCTATCCGACCATTGCAACGCTTGATATCATCACCAAGCCTATCACCATAGGCGCTTTGACGATCACGCCCTTCGTGCAGATCCACGGCCCTGTCGAATCGCTAGGATTTCACTTTAGCACTCCTGGAATCAATATCGCCTATTCTACGGATGTCACGGACTTTCCGTTTGAAAGCTTGCCAAATCTTCGCAATCTTGATCTATGGGTGCTTGATGCGTTGCGGGAAAGGCCACATCCGACGCATCTGCATCTGGAGGCCTCACTGGAATGGATTGAACGGATGGCTGCGAAGAAGGCAATTTTGACGCATATGAACTGCGATATGGATTACGACCAGATGCGAACGCGTCTCCCCAAGCATGTCGTACCTGCCTACGACGGTCTTCGTACGGAATTTCCATGCCCTTGAAGCTGCTTCATCTGTTTCCAAGTTTTGAGGCAGGAGGAGCACAGCATCGGGCCACCAGCCTGATGAACGCCTGGGGAAATGATGTCGCGCACAACATCATCTCATTCAATATGCACCAATATGGCGCCCGGAAGCTGATTGATCCGCATATCGATGTTCATTTCCCAAAAGTCGGAGACTTGAAAGCCTTAAGCCGCCATAAGCGATTGCAATTTTTGATGGATATGATCTCAAAAAGCCGGGCGGATCTGATTTTGACGTATAATTGGGGGGCGATGGAAGCTGTTTTGATCAATCGCCTGGTCAGAAAACCCCTGGTACACCATGAAGATGGCTTCGGGCCGGATGAGGCCCAAGGGACGTTATGGCGGCGTAATCTGTTTCGATGGTTTGCCCTGCGCGGCGCAAACAAGCTTATGGTGCCGTCTCATGGGCTGAAGGAAATTGCGCTGAACAGCTGGGGTGTTCGTAAAGATAAGCTGATGTTGATCCCAAACGGGGTCGATTGCGATGTCTTTGCCCAACCTGCACGTGAAGACGCCCTGCCAGGCTACAGGCGAAAACCTGGCGCAGTCGTTGTCGGGACCATCGCAGGCCTGCGTCCAGAGAAAAACCACATGCGCCTGCTTCGCCTGTTCAAAGCAGCCTTGACAAATGTTCCTGAGTTACAGCTCGTTATTGTCGGGGACGGTCAATTGAAAGACCAGCTGATCGCTGAGACGGAGCGAATGGGCCTGTCGGATTGCGTCTTTTTCCCTGGCTTTGTTACTAACCCTCAGTACTATATCGGCTTGTTCGATATATTCGCAATCACATCGGATACGGAACAATGCCCTATCTCGGTCCTGGAAGCCATGGCTGCAGGTTTGCCCGTGCTGGCGTGTGATGTTGGAGACATCCGACAGATTGTTGGCCGCGAGAATCGTCCATTCCTTGCGAATAGTGAGGATGAATTGCGCCTGACCGCGATCATGACGGTCCTTGCCGAAAACCCGGATCTTCGGCAGCGCCTGGGGCGGGACAACCAGGCCCGAGTCAGGAAGCATTATTCTTATCAAAAGATGATTGAAGCCTTTACGCGGCTGTACCGGAGTACTATCAGCGATGGAAAGCATCGTCCCGCATGATCAGCCAGGCAATCGCAATACAAAAAACGATCACCCCCAGCGTTAACATCAAGGTTCCAGCATGGGAGATGACGACCGTTTCCCAGATCGGAGTCACCTTAGGATCAAGTGTCGAGTGTTTCAACGATCCGTTGCTCCAAAATATTGGTGACGGTTTCATAATCGCTTAGCTTATCGACATCGATAGCAGCTTCAGCCTGGCTTAAAGCGACGGGGCTTGCACGTAGGCCCAGCTTGTTTCCAGCCTTATTCAACGCCTGCTTCACAGTCAGGCGACGCAATATTAACATCAGCAGCAACGGCCAGCCAAAAGCCTGCATCAGCTTCCAGGGCTTTTTGCGCTCCTTCTCAAACCGAGTCCACAACTCTAGTGCAGGGACTACATTCTTGCTGTAAAAAGCAAAGAGATTACATCCGCTCCACGAACCACTCCTGAATTTCAGCCAGGTTCTTTGCCGAACCTCCCGATTGTCAGGATATTGGTGTATCATCGTCTCCCGCTCCACCATACCAACGGTTAGGTCGGCGCGTTCCTGCTCTGACTTGCGGATAAATTCTTCTAAAATCTCCGGGGTCAACAACGGGTGATCCGCTGTGGTCACCAAGAAAGGATAGCCATATTCCATAGTAATAGCTTTTATCAGGCTCTGGCTAAGGGATGATCCCGATGTCCAAAAAGCGATGCGGTCATCCTCTGCAATCCATTCCAACCCTTCGGCCTTAGTCAGCGGATCCGATTCCTGGGTCAAGATGATCACACGAACGATACGCGGCGAACGCAAAAGCGCTTTCAGGACATGCGATAACATCGGCTGTCCAGTAATAGGCAGAATCGATTTATATTTCTTCCCGAAATGCTCTGCAAGTGGGTCTCTACGCGGCCGCGTGCCGGCTGCAACCAGTGCAGTATAATAGATCCCGGAACTATGTTGAAAGTCCAATGTGGTCATGCGAAGAAGATCCTAAGCAATGAGTTTCGCGTTCAAAACGCCGTCAATATGTCTGAGTTCATCGGTCAGCTTCTGACTGATAATGTAACGATTTGCAAGGGCGATTTCCGCTATCCCTCCATCAAGATGCAGCCGGAGATTCACAGTAGCATTGCCTTTCTGCAACCTGTCAAGATAATGGGCAAGGGGTTCCAGCGATGCGTTATCGCGGAAATCAACCTCAACATTGAACGCTGTTTCATTCTTCATCTGCGATAACATCCTGACTTCACGAACGGTAATCAACGGTGCTTGGCCCAGGACTTTCCACTGGAGTTCCACGTCCAGTAAAACCGCTTTACTCTCGGCAAAGGCCTGACCCAGATGTTCCTGAGGGGCAATATCGAAGCAACGCACCTCATAACGCCCCGAACGATCGGACAAGTCTGCCATGATCCAGCGATTGCCTTTCTTGCTCGTGCGTCTGCGCAGATCTTCAACTTGCCCAGCCATTTTGACGCTGGTACGATAACCAGCACGAGGTGCGGTCTTGTTCTGTATGTCCTGAGCGGTCTGGATAGAAAAGTTTTCCATTAGCCAGTCATATTCGTCCAGGGGATGGCTGGAAAAGTAATAACCAAAGGCATCGCGCTCATATTGTATTTTCTGAAGAGTGGACCAGGAATCCACATCGGGCAGAGCGATCTTGGTCGCCGGATCATCCTCACCGCTTTCCGAAAAGAGAGACGTTTGTTTACTGTCCTTTTCTTCTGCAGCCCTTGTGGCAAAAGCAACAAGATATTCTATCGCCGAATGCATCGCTGTCCTATTGTCATTCAGGCAATCAAGCGCACCGCCAAGAATCAAGCTCTCTAGCTGTTTGCGATTGATTTGGCCTGCTGGAAGGCGGATCAGAAAGTCGGCCAGATCCTCAAACGGACCGCCTTCCTGACGCTCCGTGATCAAAGCGTCCATGGCCCCTGCACCTACCCCTTTCAATGCTCCAAGCGCGTAGCGTAGTGCATGACCTTCCTTGGTTGCCTCGACTGTGAAATCTGTAGCACTGGCGTTGATATTCGGAGGCAAGATCGAGAAGCCGTTAGTGCGCAGGTCATCGACCCAAATCGCGATTTTATCCGTCTGAGTCTTATCAAAGGACATGGCGGATGCATAGAATTCCAAAGGATGGTGTGTTTTGAACCAGGCCATCTGATAGGCAACAATGGCATAAGCTGCCGCATGAGACTTGTTAAATCCATAACCTGCGAATTTTCGTATCAACTCGAAGATCGTAGAGGCTTGTTGTTCTGAAACGCCCTGCTTATGCGCCCCTTCGACGAACTGCCTTTTCTGAAGGTCCATACCTGCACGATCCTTCTTTCCCATAGCGTGACGAAGATCATCGGCTCTAGCGAGGCTGTAACCTGCCAGGATCTTGGCAATCTCAATTACTTGCTCCTGGTAAACGATGATTCCATAGGAGTCATGAAGCAAGTCATCCAAAAGCGGGTGCAGGCTTGTCACTGCTTCATGCCCGTGCTTTCTTGCAGCGTATGAGGGAATGCTATCCATAGGCCCTGGGCGATAAAGCGCCACCAGTGCGACGATCTCCTCAATGCTGTTTGGCCGGACTTGTGCCAGAGCAGAACGCATGCCCACGCTTTCAAGTTGGAAAATTCCAGTCGTGTTCCCAGCTGCAAGCAATTTAAAAACCTCCGGGTCATCTTGGGGAAGACTGTCAAGCTCGACTGCGATTCCCTTTTTAGCCAATAAGGTAACAGTACGTTCCAGGATCGCCAGGGTCTTGAGTGACAGAAAGTCGAATTTGACCAATCCCGCTTTCTCACACATTTTCATGTCAAACTGTGTGATCCTCATTCCGCTTTGAGCATCGCGCATCAGTGGGATCAGCTGGGCAATGGGTCGATCGCCGATAACGACACCTGCCGCGTGTGTTGAAGTATGGCGATACAAACCTTCAAGACGGGAGGCGATTTCGAACAGTTTTTTCACCTTCGGCTTCTCGTCCGCCTGGGCTCTTAATTCTGGAACTTCTTCCAAGGATTGGCTTAGGGTTTTGACATCATTGGGATCATTTGGAATCATTTTCGCCAGGCGATCAGCTTCGCCATAGGAAATTTGCATTACCCGAGCAACATCCTTCACGACAGCACGGGCTTTCAGCCCCCCGAAGGTGACGATCTGGCTGACGCACTCCTGCCCAAAACGCTTTCGTACATAATTGATCACTTCATCGCGACGTGTTTCGCTGAAATCGATATCAAAGTCGGGCATTGATCCACGCTCCCGGTTAAGGAACCGTTCGAAGAGCAAGCCGTATTGCAATGGATCAATGTTGGTAATTTGCAATGACCATGATACGAGCGAACCTGCGCCTGATCCGCGTCCCGGCCCAATGGGGATCCCCTGCTCTTTGGCAAACCGTACGAAATCCATCACGATGAGAAAATAACCTGCAAAGCCAACGTCTATAATAGTTTCCAGTTCATATTCCAGCCGCTCCCTGTAGCGCTGCGTATCGGGATCTTTCACCTTTTCCAGACGATTAGCCAAGCCTTTCCGTGCCAGGTCGCTTAGCATTTGCGCTTCGTCCTCGTTCGGATCGCCAAAGCTAGGTAGAATTGGATTGCGAACTGGAGGACATGTTGCGCATCGTTGGGCGATTACTCTAGTGTTCACAATTGCTTCGGGAAGGTCGGCAAATACCTCTGCCATCTCCTTCGGTGATTTGAACCAGTCGTCTGCCCTGGAAAGCGGCCGCTCCAGCTCGTCCAGGTAACAGCCGTCACGAATACATAGAAGAATATTATGCGCCTCATGAAAATCGGGATTTTTGAAAAAAACCGGATTGGTAGCAACCAGCGGTATATTAAACCGGTAGGCCAGATCGATCAGCTTAGGCTCCAGGAGCCTTTGCAGCGGATCGCCATTGCGCATCAGTTCAATATACAGGCGACTGGGAAATAGCTTTTGCAATTTCATCAAAAGCTCTTGCGCGCTCTCATCTTGGCCGTCTGCAAGCAGCGCCGTTATGACACCTTCGTATCCACCAGTCAGAGCAATGATTCCGTCGCTTTTCTCCTGGATCTGGTCGATGATCAGATGTGGCGTCGCCGACCTGTCTTCAAGGAGACAGTCCCAAGACAGGGTTGCAAGTTGCGACAGATTACGATAGCCCAGATCATCCTGGGCCAGCAAGGTGAGCCAGTCCACATTGGCTTTGTTATTTTTTAATGAAGTGTGGTCCCTCTTCTGTGGCCGGGCAATTCCTATGGTCAGTCCGATAATAGGCTGGACCCCTGCCGCGATGAGGGCATTTGCATATTTCATGCACCCTGAGAGGGTATTGCGATCTGTCAGAGCCGCCGCCGGGATACGGTGCTGGACACACAGCTTGGCAAGTTCCTCCGGTTGGATAGCTCCTTCAAGGAGCGAATAGGGAGAAAAGAGACGCAGCGGAATATAAGCCTGTGATTCGTCCATGGGCCTTTATAGTATGAATGACAGGCTTGCGAAACTCAAGCTTTCGAAAAAATGCGAAATAATATCGCATTTGGGACTATTTCTCTTCTTCGCCTTTCAGCGCAGCACCCAGGATATCTCCCAGCGAAGCTCCTGAATCGGGTGATCCATATTGTGCCACGGCCTTTTTCTCTTCGGCGATCTGCAAAGCTTTGATCGACAGGTTGGGAAGTTTGGTCTTACGATCTATCGATGCCACCATTGTATCCAGCTTTTGCCCGGTGTGGAATCGGTCTGCTCGCTGCTCGTCCCGGTCCCGGGATAGGTTCGTACGCTTGATGAAATAGACCGGAGCATTTTCATCATCACCACTGATGCGGACCTCAATCCCTGCATCCTTGACGTCGGTGACAATACAAGTGACGATATCGTTCTTCTTATGTTTTGCTGCTGACGCTTCCGACAGCTGCTTGATTCCGAGGCTGACCCGCTCTTTCTCAACATCCACTTCCAAAACGACCGCCTTGACGATGTCGCCCATGTTATATTTTGCAAGATTCTCATCGCCCGATTTATCAGGCCCAGCGTCAGAAGCATGGACCATTCCATCGACATCGCCTTCCAGACCGACAAACAGCCCGAATTCCGTGATATTCTTGATCTCACCTTCGATTACGGCTCCAACCGGGTGGTTTTCCATAAAGCTTTGCCATGGGTTTTCCAGAACCTGCTTAAACCCTAAGGAAATCCGGCGCTTTTCTTCATCGACCTCCAGTACAACAACTTCAACTTCCTGAGAAGTAGACACGATCTTGCCCGGATGGATATTCTTCTTGGTCCAACTCATCTCCGAGACATGGACCAGACCCTCAACTCCGGGCTCCATTTCGACGAAAGCGCCATAGTCGGCAATGTTGGTAACACGACCTTTGAATTTCCCTTCTACAGGATATTTTTCTGCCACACCCTCCCAGGGATTGCTCTCAAGATGCTTCATCCCAAGGCTTACTCGCTGCGTGTCTTTATTGATCCGGATGATCTCGACTTTGATCGTATCCCCGATATTCATGATTTCAGACGGGTGACTGATCCGGCGGTAGCTCATATCCGTGACATGGAGCAACCCGTCAATTCCCCCCAAATCGACAAAGGCCCCATAATCGGTTACATTTTTAACGATTCCTTCAACGATCTGCTTTTCTTCCAGATTCTGGATCAGCTCGGATCGCTGTTCCGCCCGTGCCTCTTCCAGAATCGTTCGACGGGAGACGACGATATTGCCGCGCTTGCGATCCATTTTCAGGACTTGAAATGGCTGAGGGATATTCATAAGCGGGCTAACATCACGGATTGGGCGGATATCAACCTGGCTTCCCGGAAGGAATGCGACTGCGCCAGCAAGATCGACCATAAAGCCACCTTTGACACGGCTGAACATTGTTCCATTGACACGCTCGCCTGCTTCGTAAAGCTTTTCCAGCTTATCCCAGGCTGCTTCACGACGCGCTCGTTCATGGCTAAGCACGATCTCGCCTGCCATATTTTCCATTCGTTCGACATAGACTTCAACCATGTCACCGATGGAAATGTCAGGATCCGCACCGGGGCTTGCAAATTCTTTCAAAGGGATGCAGCCTTCCGATTTCAATCCAACATCGATTACTGCAAGGTCTTTATCAAAGCCGGTGACTTTTCCGGTCACCACGCGCCCTTCAAACGATTGGGAGCTTCCCATCGAAGCTGTTAGGAGGGCTTCAAATTCTTCACGCGTAGGTTTGGCGGGATCCATATCTTTCCTTAAAAAAACAAACCGAAACTAAAGTCGGGCTAGAGGTTAAACAAGCATACAAGGCCATGCACCAATCCCGGTCACGGCGATCAATGCACGACAATTATCTACTACACCAGCACGCGCATATCCCATTTTTCCAGTAAAAGCAATCTCAATCAATCGCTTTACCTTGTTCTCTATAGTTTAACCTTGTTCTCTATAGTTTAGAAGCTTGCTCAGGGCATTATCCTGGATAACTAGCTGTTCGGTAAATGCCGTCCCTGTTCGCTATGAAGACTGCGTAATTTTTTTCACGACCAGGATCGACATAGGCAGAGCTGGTATAGAGCCTGGGCTTTATTGGGGCCTGAGCTTTGGTGGCGCGCCCGGCATGACTCGAACATGCGACCCCTTGTTTAGGAAACAAGTGCTCTATCCAGCTGAGCTACGGGCGCAAAACCTAAAGGGCGATGCAAACTGGATATGGCCTGAGCCTTTCAATGTCAAGAATTGGGCTATAGAATCTTGTCACAATCACATCCCTCGGTTACACGTGACATATGCAACAAGAAAAGCGCACTGCCAGAGGGGCAAGTTCCCAAAAAACACCCCCCAAAATAACACCCCGGAGAAAAGCCTCAAGTCCCACGCGGGATACGACTCCGATGATGAAGCAATATCTGTCGATCAAAGAACAGGCGCCAGATTCCCTTTTATTCTATCGCATGGGCGACTTTTATGAGCTGTTCTTCGATGACGCAGTTCAAGCGTCAGAGATCCTCAACATCACCCTTACCCAACGCGGTAAATACCAGGGGAAGGACATTCCCATGTGCGGCGTTCCGATCCATGCGGCACATAACTATCTTGCACGGCTGACCAAATCAGGAGCACGTATCGCTATAGCAGAACAGGTGGAAAGCCCAGAGACTGCAAAAAAGCGTGGCTCAAAGTCCGTAATCCGAAGAGAAATCGTTCGACTGGTAACCGCTGGCACGCTGATTGAGGATGTCTTACTAGATGCACGGAGTCATAATTATCTGGCCGCATTGATTAAAGAAGGGAACGGTATCGGCCTTGCCTGGTGTGATATTTCCACCGGCTGTCTGAGGCTGATGCACTGTTCAATCGATGATCTGGAGGCGGAAATCAGCCGAATCGCCCCTGCGGAATTGCTACTTGATGCGTCTCAAGCACAGAAGCTGTCCAAACGGTTGGGGTTCGTCGATGCAATGATTACGCCGCTGGAGATCCCGCCTGCAGATTCGCCGCCGACCTCTCCGGCAGAGCATGCGCTAATCCTGTTACAGCATTGGCTGAAGGAAACACAAAAAGGGGTTCTGCCTTATCTGTCCGAGCCCATTCGTGAAGAGCATAGCACGATCATGTCGATCGATCTTGCAACGCGACAAAATCTGGAGATTCTACGTGGCCGGGATGGCACAGCAAGCTTGCTAAGCTGTATCGACCTAACTTTGACCTCAATGGGAGCTCGGTTGTTGAAAGACGATCTTGCAGCCCCGCTTACGGTTTGCTCTGGCATAGAAGATCGTCAGGATCTTGTTTCCATCTGGGTTGACAGCGTTTTGCGTGCCCAAACTAGAGCCTTGTTAAAATCCATACCGGATCTAGAGCGAGCAATGTCACGATTGGCGCTCAATAGGGCAACACCCAAAGATTTCGGGCAAATTCGTCAGGCGATAGCAGCATCCGTCGACCTGCGGCAGGAAATCCAGGCACATTTGTCGAATCTGCCCCAGGATCTTTCCCAGGACATATCCGAAAATATCGCAGCAAAAATGGCCCCTTTTATCGATTCTATGCATTCTTCAGGTGCGCTGCTTACAAAGCTAGTTTCCGCTCTTGCCGACGATTTGCCTTCGCAGTTTACCGACGGCGGGATTATCAAAGCCGGTTATGATCCCGTACTTGATGAGCATCGGACCCTCGCTCTCGATAGCCAGCGCACCATCGCCGGAATGCAGAACAAATACCGTCAGGAATATGGCATTCAGACTCTGAAAATCACGTATAACAATATTATCGGATATCATATCGAGGTTCCATCGCGTTTCGCCGACAAGCTTTTGAATGCCGGATTCACCCACCGCCAGAGCACGGCCAATCACGGGCGGTTTGTCAATGAGGAGCTTTTGATCCTTGCTGCCAAAATCATCGAAAGCAAAACGCTGACCCAGTCGCTAGAGCGACAGCATTGCGACACGTTGCGCGATGAAGTCTTGAAGGAGGCCCCTTCATTGAATGGGCTGGCTCAAACGCTGGCTCGAATCG